>Ga0222678_1000245_pt1 | contig 27102 bp, 24 predicted proteins | sample AntAcemetagen937_FD_179801 | JGI IMG/M metagenome (GOLD analysis project Ga0222678, IMG submission 179801) | Saline water microbial communities from Ace Lake, Antarctica - #937 | ecosystem: Environmental > Aquatic > Non-marine Saline and Alkaline > Saline | place: Antarctica: Ace Lake... | reverse complement strand
TAAATATGGACAGGAACTGCCGCATGGTTTTGAATGTATTAGGGAAAATAAGATCTTCAGTACCTTCAAGGTATTGTTTTTCCCATTCGTATTTCCAGTCCTTGTACTTGTCCGCAACGTGAAAAAGCGCAAAATTGAGTGAACCTGCATTTAATGACGCCAATTCGGGCTTTAACGTTGAAACCACCTGCACCCTTTTCTCCACAGATTCCCCCAAACGGCCCCCTGTTGTTGTGCACAGGATGATATCGCAATGCTTCTTTACCTCAGTTGCAATCTCCCTGAAAATATCCTGGTCTGCATTTGGGCAACCGTCTTTTGGGTCTCTGACATGCAAGTGAGCCACTGCGCCACCAGCCTCATGAACAGCAAGGATTTCATCAATGAGCTGTTCCGGAGTAATCGGCAGATAGGGAGACATGGTTGGTGTATGAATAGCCCCTGTAAGGGCCGCTGTAATGATGGCCTTATTTTTCGGCTTTTGCATTTATCTGAACCTCTCTTTCGATTATTTCCCTGATAAATTTTTTACCTTCTTCACGGTTGGTAACAGCCCGGATTTTAATTCCTCGAAAACTGCTCAAATCGGCACAGGCTGTTTTACAACCACAAACAACCAAAATGATGTCAACATCCTCACTTTCGGGCAGGACAAAACTAACTTTTCCCTCTAATCTTTCCTTTATCTGTTCCACGAGGGCTACCCGGTCGTACTCGGGATTGCAACCGCCGCAATATTTGACGCCTACTCTCAACATAGGTTCAAAGTTATTCTTCAATCCCGCAGAGTTTCTTTGCGGCCCTCTGTTTCTCTGGTAAGTTCGCGCGACGGGAAATCATGATTCGTTGTGCCTGGGGTGAACCCGCGCCATGCATCGATTCCGTCAGATAACCCACTGCCGCCGTACCTAAGGTGATGTTTTCAATCAACCTCAGGATGCGCATCCTGTTTTCGGTGGAAACATCAGGGCGGGCCTTAAAGTATTTCTCTACCCATTTGGCTGTTTCCGGAGACCTGAAGTCCTTTTCCGAGGGAAGGGTCACCATGAGCCCCCCGGCGATATCCTGTGCAAGTCGTGCCATCTCATAGGGGAAACGGGTAACGTTCTGTTTATGTACATTTGCCAACAGGGTGTTAACGCAGTAGGTTCCACTGGGCTCCTTATGTCCTTCTGACGCACAGGCAATACAACCACAGTAGAGGGTCTCGTTCAGGTGATTCATCTCAATAATCTTGTCCTTGATATGTGATGCCCTCGCAACACCGTTGTACTCTGCAGCCGTTTGGGCAGCCCCAATCAGGACATCCCCCACACCCACCTTACATGCATAGCTCTGCCGATGATAAGAGGCAAAGTCCTCGACCAATTGCCCGGCAAAATCATACTCCTTGTACATAAAAACACGGTCCCACGGGACAAATACGTCATCAAAGACTACCAGTGCCTCATGCCCGCCGAACATCAGGTTGCCCTGATCCATGTTCCCACCCTCTAATTTCCTGGTATCGCACGACTGACGCCCCATAATGTACGTGATCCCTTCAGCGTCGCTTGGCAGCGCAAAAGAGACCGCATAATCCTCATCTTCTTTTCTCATAGACAGGGTAGGCATGACAATGACCTCATGGGAATTGACAGCACCGGTCTGATGGGCCTTTGCCCCTCTCACGACAATCCCATCCTTTCTCTCTTTAACAACGCGCAGGAAATGATCCGGGTCTGGCTGCTTGTGGGGAGGAAGACCCCTATCGCCCTTGGGATCGGTCATGGCCCCGTCACAGGTCAGGTCATTTTCCTGGACGTACTCAAGATATTTCAGGAACCGTTTGTAGTACCCGGTAGGGTATTTTGCATCGATATCAAAGGTGACGATGGACAAGGCATTCAACGCATCCATGCCCACACATCGCTGAAAACAGCATCCGGTTTCACGCCCTAACAATCTCCCCATCTTGCTTTTTTTCAGCAGATCTCTCGTGCCCTGGTGAATATGGGTAAAACGGTTGATCTTTTTGCCGCTGATATGGGAAACAACGGTCATGATGTCTTCGTATTCGGACCGGTGAGCCAACTCATATGTCTTGGCAACCGCCTTCATTGATGGACGAATAATAGGATTGCCAACCACATCTTCTACGCGTTCCCCAAACATATAGACAACTAAGTTCAATTTCTCGAGGCTTTCCTCGTATTGTTCCGCTGTCATCATAGCCATTGGAAGTCTCCCTATCTCAAGTGCCTAAAGTGCCTAAAATGCCTATTTATCCCGTTTGCAGCGGGGAAGTGAGCTAAAGTTTATGGTTTCGTAAAAAGTCTCCAAGGCTGTCACTCTCGCCGCGGCGGGAGTGATTTTACTGGATTCCCGTTTTCACGGGAATGACAATAACGGGTGCTTTCTGACTTTTTACGAGTTCATCAAATATCAAATGTGGAAAATCCCGCGCTACGGGGGACTGAAATGAAACAACCAAAAAAAGTTGAATGCCCATTCATTATAATAATTCGCAATTCCTAAATCCATGTAACCCGTAGGTTTCCGGCTCGCCTATGCTGATGGGTCAAGAAAGTCGGGACGGGTAAATTCCGGGTCAGGATATGTGTAGAATCCTCTGCCGCTTTTTACACCTAATTCTCCGCCCTCGACCTTTTCTTTCAGGGCCTTTGGGGGTTCGTCTTTTGCGTCCCCTGACTCATTATAATAGACCGTCTCAATAGCATGAATGACATCAAGTCCTACCCCATCCATGATTCCGAAGGGCCCCATTTTCATTTTGGTGAAGGTCATCCAGGCCCGGTCCACATCTTTGAAATCCACGAAGTCGTTGCCCCACATCCACAGTGCTTCCCGTTTGATCGCTCGCCATACTCTATTGAAACAAAAACCCAAGAGCTCTTTTTTTACGGTCAAGGGAATGCACCCCATGGACCTCACCCAGGCGATTCCCTGTTCAATGACGTCTTGTGTGGTTCGGGTGCCCCCCATGACATCTGCCATGTTCATCCCTTCCAAGATGTTGTAGAAGTGGGTGTTGAGGCATTTTTCCGGCCGGCCGCTGCTCTCTTCCATGCGGGATATCGGCATGGAGGAGCTATTGGTGGCAAAAATGGTCTTAGGGGGCGCCTTTTTGCCGAGCTCCTTGAAAACATCTTGTTTTATTTCTAAATCCTCCGGCACACTTTCCACAATGAGATCCGCATTTCGAACCGCCTCTTCAAGGTCTGTAACTTGCCGGATCTCACCCTGTATGACAACCAGCTGATCCCAGGGAATCATTGGCGTAATCCCTTTAGCTTCAATGCTGGAGTGAAGACGGTCAAAGGTTTCACTAAAGGCCCCCTCTCGAACGTCATAAATCGTCACATCATACCCGGCATTTGCCGCCAACAGGGCAATCTGGGTGCCTAAAGTGCCAGTTCCTATCACCGTTATCTTTTCAAATGGCTTGCCCATACTCCCTTTTCCTCCTCTTTACGGTCCGGTTAACTAAATCTTTCAAATAATGAAAACATCTCATCCTTAAAGCTCTTTGGCACTGAAGAAAGCCTTTCTTCAGGAAGAACAACGAACTCACCACCGCCTCGGACAAGGAGTCTCCCCTCCTTATCTCTGATTTCTGATTTTGCCTTTACCTTGGGGGGCTTTGAGTCGTCTACAAGTTTACCTGTTACCGTTAAAGGGGTCCCGATCGATACGTTTCTTATATACTTGATATCCATTTTTCTTGTCACAACGAAGGTCTTTTTTGAATACATGATGGCCCATGACATCACTTCGTCCAGCAATGTTGATATGATACCACCATGTGCAACATCTTGCCACCCCTCATGATACTTTCCCAAGGTAATATCTGAACAGACAGCATCCCCAAGCGAATAGAACTTCAGGTTGAGTCCGATAGGGTTGGCTGTTCCACAGGCAAAGCAATGATGTCCCTCTGGTTTTTCAATATCAACTCTCTTTTCTTCTACACTCATAAAGTTAGCCTCATTTGAACGACCTGCATAGTTACACGATTTCAGTTAGGATGGTAAACCACGTGGCATCGTGGCCCCATTCACGGAAGAGTTTGAAATCGCGTCTTTCTAATTGTTTCTTGACTTCCCTGCACTGGCTTCTCATCAAACCGGAAATGATCAGTTTAATCTTTTTCTTGAAAGAGCTTTTCTCTCAATACCCTTTTCATGAGGTATATGTAAAGGTCCGGACAGGGCGGGGAAAAGAGATTGCCCGTCGTTTTTTTGAATACCTCTTTTGGCATGCTTGAAATACCTCTACCTTTTTTAACCTCACCCACTCGTCAAAGTCAAGATAGCACAAAAAAAGCCCCTCGTTAAACGAGGGGCTTTCAATTGAATTTCGGCGACTTCCTACTCTCCCACGTAGACTACCACGCAGTACCATCGGCGCTAAAGAGCTTAACTTCCGTGTTCGGGATGGGAACGGGTGTACCCTCTTCGCTATAATCACCGAAAACTGTTAAACTTAAAATATAGAGTAAACAACCAAAGGGCCAAAAAGGGCATAAATAGAAAAGTTTTATGGCCAAGCCGCACGACCTATTAGTACCAGTTAGCTAAATGTATTACTACACTTACACACCTGGCCTATCAACCTTGTAGTCTACAAGGGGTCTTCAGCTCCCGTGTTTCCACGGGAAAGGGATATCTTATCTTGAGGTTGGCTTCCCACTTAGATGCTTTCAGCGGTTATCCATTCCGAACGTAGCTACCCAGCTATGCCGCTGGCGCGACAACTGGAACACCAGAGGTTCGTCCATCCCGGTCCTCTCGTACTAGGGAAAGATCCTCTCAAATATCCTACGCCCACGAAAGATAGGGACCGAACTGTCTCACGACGTTCTAAACCCAGCTCACGTACCGCTTTAATTGGCGAACAGCCAAACCCTTGGGACCTGCTCCAGCCCCAGGATGCGATGAGCCGACATCGAGGTGCCAAACCGCGCCGTCGATGTGAACTCTTGGGCGCGATAAGCCTGTTATCCCCGGAGTACCTTTTATCCGTTGAGCGACGGCCCTTCCATGCGGAACCGCCGGATCACTAAGACCTACTTTCGTACCTGTTCGAGATGTCTCTCTCACAGTCAAGCTCCCTTATGCCTTTACACTCTTCGGCTGGTTTCCAATCAGCCTGAGGGAACCTTCGCGCGCCTCCGTTACTCTTTGGGAGGCGACCGCCCCAGTCAAACTACCCACCAGACACTGTCCCCGACCCGGATAACGGGCCAAGGTTAGAACCCTAAACTAATAAGGGTGGTATTTCAAGGTTGACTCCATCCCGACTAGCGTCGAGACTTCAACGTCTCCCACCTATCCTACACACACTAGTCCAAAATCCAATGTCAAGCTGTAGTAAAGGTTCACGGGGTCTTTCCGTCTTTTCGTGGGTACGCGGCATCTTCACCGCGAATTCAATTTCACCGAGTCCCTGGTCGAGACAGTGGGGAAGTCGTTACGCCATTCGTGCAGGTCGGAACTTACCCGACAAGGAATTTCGCTACCTTAGGACCGTTATAGTTACGGCCGCCGTTTACTGGGGCTTCGGTTCAATGCTTCTGTCCGACAAGTCGGACATAACAAGTCCCCTTAACCTTCCAGCACCGGGCAGGCGTCAGACCCTATACATCGTCTTGCGACTTAGCAGAGTCCTGTGTTTTTAGTAAACAGTCGCCACCCCCATTTCTCTGCAACCTCCTTCGGCTCGAAAAGTAAATTTTTTCACCTAATGGAGGCACACCTTCTCCCGAAGTTACGGTGTTAATTTGCCGAGTTCCTTAACCAGAGTTCTCTCGAGCGCCTTGGGATTCTCACCCCGCCTACCTGTGTCGGTTTGCAGTACGATCACCGAACTGACTCGCTAGAGGCTTTTCTTGGCAGCATGGGCTCAACCAGTTTATGAGACAAAGTCTCTCCTCATCACTTCTCGGTGTTGAATAAGAGAGCGGATTTGCCTACTCTCTCCACCTACAAGCTTGAATCCGGACATCCATCACCGGAATGGCCTACCCTCCTGCGTCCCCCCATCACTCAAACGCCAATTTGGTGGTACAGGAATATTAACCTGTTTCCCATCGCCTACGCCTTTCGGCCTCGGCTTAGGGGTCGACTAACCCTGAGCAGATTAGCTTTACTCAGGAAACCTTAGGCTTACGGCGAGCGGGTTTCTCACCCGCTTTATCGTTACTCATGTCAGCATAGTCTCTTCCATTCAGTCCATCAGTCCTCGCGGTCTGACTTCAGCCCGGAATGGAATGCTCCCCTACCATCACCTGAATCCGAAGATTCAGACAATCCGCAGCTTCGGTAATGTGCTTGAGCCCCGTTACATTTTCGGCGCAGAATCACTTGACCAGTGAGCTGTTACGCTTTCTTTAAAGGATGGCTGCTTCTAAGCCAACCTCCTGGCTGTCTCCGCGTTTCCACTTCCTTTCCCACTTAGCACATATTTAGGGACCTTAGCTGGCGGTCTGGGCTTTTTCCCTCTCGACCATGGAACTTATCTCCCACAGTCTGACTCCCACAATAGAAGTTAACGGTATTCGAAGTTTGGTTAGGTTTGGTAATCTGGTAGGACCCCTAGCCCATCCAGTGCTCTACCCCCGTTACTTAATTTGTGAGGCTATACCTAAATATATTTCGGGGAGTACCAGCTATCTCCAGGTTTGATTAGCCTTTCACTCCTATCCACAGATCATCCGGGAAGTTTTCAACCTTCTACGGTTCGGGCCTTCAGTCGATGTTACTCGACCTTCACCCTGTCCATGGATAGATCACCTGGTTTCGGGTCTACTCCATGCTACTAATTCGCCCTATTAAGACTCGCTTTCGCTACGGCTACACCTGACGGCTTAACCTCGCAACACAGCGTAAGTCGCTGACCCATTATGCAAAAGGTACGCAGTCGAACTTGGGATAAATCGGACGAATCCGAAACAACCCCAATAGTTCTTCCACTGCTTGTAAACAGACGGTTTCAGGTACTATTTCACTCCCCTCACAGGGGTACTTTTCACCTTTCCCTCACGGTACTGGTTCACTATCGGTCGCCGGAGTGTATTTAGCCTTGGAAGATGGTCCTCCCAGATTCCCGCAGGGTTTCACGTGTCCCACGGTACTTGGGAACCTTATCGAGCAAGTTCAACAGATTTCGCTTACAGGGCTATCACCCTCTATGGCCTGCCTTTCCAGGCAGTTCAGCTATCCATTGAATTTTTGACTTGCCGAAGCATCTGCAAACACTTCAGATAAGGCCCCGCAACACCGAACATACAACGCTTGCAGGCTTGAACATATGTCCGGTTTAGGCTGATCCCATTTCGCTCGCCGCTACTCTGGGAATCGCAGTTGCTTTCTTTTCCTAAGGGTACTTAGATGTTTCAGTTCCCCTCGTTAGCCTCTATCACCTATGTATTCAGTGATAGATGTCCTGGAATTACCCAGGACGGGTTTTCCCATTCAGAAATCTCCGGGTCAAAGCCTGTTTAACGGCTCGCCGAAGCTTATCGCAGTTAACCACGTCTTTCATCGCCATCCGACGCCAAGGCATCCACCGTCTGCCCTTACTAGCTTGGCCATAAAAATTTTCCATTTATGCTTGAGTAAATTATCCTTAGGCACCTTTGAAATTGTAGTACTCTATATTCAGTTTTCAAAGAACAGATTGGGCTTACGCCCTGAGCACAAAGCTCAAAGCTAAAAGCCGAAAGCCCAAAAAAAATCGCTGAACTCTCAACTTTGAGCTCTCAACCTTGAACTCTATTTCTGGTGGAGGTGAACGGGATCGAACCGATGACCTCCTGCGTGCAAAGCAGGCGCTCTCCCAACTGAGCTACACCCCCGTACAATTGAAAATCGACGCTTGACAATTGAATATTTTCTGGCTCCGCAAAAGTTCAATATTCAATTTTCAATATTCAATTGTGATGGTGGGCCTAGTTGGAATTGAACCAACGACCTCACGCTTATCAGGCGTGCGCTCTAACCGAGACTGAGCTATAGGCCCGTTCCCGATTTTGGCTTGCGATTTTAGATTACGAAATTTATTGCTCCGTGATTTCCAAAATCCAATCCCGCCAGGCGGAACCAAAATCCAAATTGCTTTTATTCCCTCAAGACTAAATAGTGATGTTATGTGTAAGAATGACCTAGGATGTTCCGCCTTTTGGGCGGAATGCTCCTTAGAAAGGAGGTGATCCAGCCGCAGGTTCCCCTACGGCTACCTTGTTACGACTTCACCCCAATTACCAGCCGTACCTTAGGTACCTGCCCCCCCGAAGGGTTGGCCCAGCAACTTCTGGTACAGTCGACTTTCGTGGTGTGACGGGCGGTGTGTACAAGGCCCGGGAACGTATTCACCGTGGCGTGCTGATCCACGATTACTAGCGATTCCACCTTCATGGAGTCGAGTTGCAGACTCCAATCCGAACTGAGGACTGCTTTTTGGGATTAGCGCCTCCTCGCGGAGTGGCAACCCTTTGTACAGCCCATTGTAGCACGTGTGTAGCCCTGGGTATAAAGGCCATGAGGACTTGACGTCATCCCCACCTTCCTCCCCGTTAACCGAGGCAGTCTCTTTAGAGTGCCTAACTTAATATTGGCAACTAAAGACAAGGGTTACGCTCGTTGCGGGACTTAACCCAACATCTCACGACACGAGCTGACGACAGCCATGCAGCACCTGTCACTCTGTTCCGACAGAGTCGGAAAAACCCCATTTCCGGGGCAGTCAGAGGATGTCAAACCCAGGTAAGGTTCTTCGCGTTGCGTCGAATTAAACCACATGCTCCACCGCTTGTGCGGGCCCCCGTCAATTCCTTTGAGTTTTAGCCTTGCGGCCGTACTCCCCAGGCGGAGAACTTAATGCGTTAACTGCGGCACAGCAGGGGTCAATACCCGCTACACCTAGTTCTCATCGTTTACAGCGTGGACTACCAGGGTATCTAATCCTGTTTGCTCCCCACGCTTTCGCGTCTCAGCGTCAGTATTGGTCCAGAGAGTCGCCTTCGCCACCGGTGTTCCTCCCAATATCTACGAATTTCACCTCTACACTGGGAATTCCACTCTCCTCTCCCATACTCAAGAAAGGCAGTTTCAAATGCACTTCCCGGGTTAAGCCCAGGGCTTTCACATCTGACTTACCAAACCGCCTGCACGCCCTTTACGCCCAGTAAATCCGAACAACGCTTGCACCCTCCGTATTACCGCGGCTGCTGGCACGGAGTTAGCCGGTGCTTCCTCCAGTGGTACCATCACACCTCCCGCATATTAACCGAAAGGCTTTTTTCCCACTTGACAGAGCTTTACGACCCGAAGGCCTTCTTCGCTCACGCGGCGTTGCTGCGTCAGGGTTTCCCCCATTGCGCAAAATTCCTCACTGCTGCCTCCCGTAGGAGTCTGGACCGTGTTCCAGTTCCAGTGTGACTGATCATCCTCTCAGACCAGCTAACCATCGTAGCCTTGGTAGGCCATTACCCTACCAACAAGCTAATGGTACGCGAGCCCGTCCCCGAACGGCAACTTTCATGAAGAGGTCACCTTTAATTCCAAGAGCCGAGGCTTATGGAACCATATCCGGTATTAGTCCCGCTTTCGCGGGGTTATCCCAGATTCAAGGGTAGGTTACCCACGCGTTACTCACCCGTGCGCCACTGTACTTCTCCGAGCAAGCCCGGAGTTTCTCGTTCGACTTGCATGTGTTAGGCACGCCGCCAGCGTTCGTTCTGAGCCAGGATCAAACTCTCCACTTAAACATTAGAGGGCTTTTGACCCTATTTCTTTATTTTGAGACCTACACTACATCACTATTTAGTTTTCAAGGAACAAATGTCTGAAACCCATACTTAGTAATTTAAGGTATCCCCCTGCGAATGTCAAGCTTAAATTAGCATGTCATTCTGTTTGGTGAAACGCAAAGGAAAAGAGTCTTATATATGTCCTATTTAAAGATGTCAATCTTTTTTTTGCCCCACCTCAAAAAAAATTCCTTTTTTATTTACCTGACCAATTCCGACACTGGAACAACATCAAATTTCTCCTTCAGCCTATTCTGATATTTCTCAAGAGTCTCAAGGGTTTCATTGTATGGATGACCGATTCCTATTGCAGAACCAAAGTTTCCTGCAATCTCTAAAAGACGTTCAATCTGTACACATATCGCTCAGCAGAATGATAGAGACCAATGATTCAGGAAGGATTATCAGGAGAAAAAGACGTTTTTTCTTATTCATTGAAAAATTGTCAGGATCCCGCCTTGATTTTCGAGAAAATGGTCCAGCTTTTCAGAAGCTGCAGGGCCTGGCGAACCTGGTTATCCTTCTCAAGAAGCATCTTGACTTTTTCGTTATTTTCTTCCTTTGGTTTCTTTTCATCGGCTTTCTTGTTATTGCCCTCTTCCAAAGGCATGTGACCCTTCAGGTCTTCTTCTCTGACAAAATGGGGCGACTTTTTTTCCACTTTCTTTTCGGGGGCCACGAATGGTATCTCAATATCGGGTGTGATCCCGCTTGACTGAATCGACTTGCCGCTTGGCGTATAGTACCGGGCCGTGGTTAGACGCAAACCAGAGCCATCGGAGAGAGACAGGATCGATTGTACCGAGCCTTTCCCGAAAGTTCTGGTACCTAAGATTATGGCCTTTTTATTGTCCTGCAGTGCCCCCGCCACAATTTCCGCGGCGCTGGCGCTCCCCGCGTTGACTAAGACAATTATGGGGTATTCTCTATCTTTTTTGTTTTTGTGGGCTAAGGCCGTTATATCGTGGGATTTTTCGCGCCCTTTAGTGCTGACTATAACACCAGAATCGAGAAATTGTTCGGAAACTTCTATGGCCTGGGATAGCAGTCCTCCAGGATTGTTTCTCATATCTATGATCAAGCCTTTCAACATGCCGTCCTTTTCGAGTATCTCAAGGGCTGACGAGAGATCGTTAGCCGTATTACTTTGAAAATTTGAAATCCTGATGTATCCAATACCTGGGGAAAGGGAGTAGTGCCGAACACTTTTCAGAGGAATGACTCCCCTTGTAATTGAGAGTTCCAAAGGCTTATCCATCCCTTCTCGCACAATGGTTAAGTTGACCTTGCTCCCTTCTGGGCCTCTAATCCTCTTTACCGCCTCTATTAGGCCCATATCCTGTGTTGACTCACCTTCCACCTTAATAATTTTGTCTCCTGCCTTTATTCCTGCCTTATAGCCCGGCGTTCCCTCAATGGGAGATACTACGGTCAGAATCTTGTCCTTAATAGTTATCTCAACCCCTATCCCGGAAAAACTTCCCTTGGTCTCGGTCATCAGTTCTTTATATTCTTCTTTTGTCATAAAGGATGAGTGGGGATCAAGGCTTTGAACCATCCCTTTTATAGCCCCGTATATCAGTTTCTGAGAATCCTGGGGTTCAACATAGCTCTTTTCCACCTGTCTGAGCACTTCGGTAAAGATTTCAATATTCTTGTACACCTCTTCAGTATCAGCTTCGACCTTGGCCCCATTACCGTTAAAAAAAAGAAGTCCCCCCACAAAGAGAGCTATCAAGGCAATATTTGCGACCAATTTTCTCTTGAGAATTAACATTTCCTGCTCCTTATCATTTTACGCCCTGCTATTTCCCACCGGGCCGGTTTGCAGAGTGTTCAGTTAAAAATATATCTGTTCGAAAAGTCCAACTCTCAACTCAGATTACGAGAGATCTAATTAACTTGGTCAGTAATGGCAACAAAAAAATGCATATCAAAATTACGAATTGAGGAATTGGGGGATTGAGAAAATGAAATTCGAACCTTTTCCTGATTTAAATCCCTTAATTCCTAAATTCGCAATTCCTCAATTTGCCCCATACAGCTACTTGGCCTTTAACCATTCTTGAGGATTCAGGCTTTTTCCAGCTCTTCTGATCTCAAAGTAGAGCCTTGCCCCCCCTGAAGTCCCCTTCCCTCCTATCTGGCCGAGGATGTCTCCCTCTTTTACCACAGTTCCTTCTATCTTACTCCTTTGGGAAAGATGTGCTGATACGGTAAAAAAACGTGAGCCGTGATTTATAATGACAAGCTCACCATAGCCTTTGAGCCTTCCTGAAAAGGCAACAACCCCAGGGAAAATGACCTTTACATCTGAACTCGGAACCCCTTCAATAACAATTCCCTTATACCCTCCCGGCCTTGCGGATCCAAGGATCTTTTGATCTCCAATTATCTTCCCTTTGAAGGGATAAGGGAGTTTACCCTTAAAGTCTTCAAAATGACAAGGCCGATTTATTTTGTGATTATCTTTTTTCTCAATATTTATTAGAGTCTGTTTCAGGCCTTCTGCTGCGGCTTGTAACTCCAGAACTGCTGTTTCATAGAATTCCTTTTCACTGTGGATTTTCATCAAACAAAGGACTTTTTTCTCAAGCTCTTCTTTTAACGACAACAGGCGAGTCTTCTTTTTACTGCTAATATCCCTGATCTCAGTTAGCTTTGCCTCTGTCCTCGAAATCTTCTCCTGGTGTCCCTGCGCTCGCGTTGCCGCCCTGATCAGGGCCATCCTGTCCTCTTCCATGATGGCCCTGAGATATTTCACCCTCCGCCAAAACTGGGTGATATCCGTTACCTCGGCCAAAGTTCTAATATAGCCCACTCTGGTGTGCTTATACAGCTTCACCAGTTTCCTCGAAACTTTAATTTCAATATCTCTTGATGACTGCTTCAAAGCTGCTAACTTCCGCCCAAGCACGGCAATGTTGGCCTCTCCACGATGTAACTTCTTGCTTAATTCAGCCACTGCCCCTCTCTTTTTTGCGACCTCCTGCTCTAAACTGGCCAATTCGCCTAACAGATCCTTCTCCTGTGAGTCGATTTTCTTAAGTTTTTTCTTTTCGCTTGAGAGTTTTAACTCGATTTTTTTGATCTGCCCTTGATTTCTATTTGACACTTGTGCCGGATCAGCATGAGCAAATCTTAATAAAATACCAAAGTTTATTATAAAACTCGATAAAATCAGGCATCTTGCCAATGGAAAAAAGGTTTTTTTCTTCATACTTCAAAAAAGCGGCCTATGGCGATAAAACTGCCTATCACCCCTAAGACCGTACCTAAGATAAGGATTAAAATCAGATATCCGGCGGGCAGGAAGACAAAATCAAGAGGGGTAAGACCTAAGAGGGAGATATTCTCTGTAGGGAGAATGAGATAGCCTAAGAAGAGCGTCAGGACAGCTAAAATTCCCCCTATGGTGCCTTGAATCATCCCTTCTAACAAAAATGGTGATTTGACAAACCAGTCTGTGGCGCCTACCAGTTTAAGTATTTCGATCTCATCTTTACGTGAATAGAGAGTCAACTTAATGGTGTTGGTGACTATGAAGACGACACATAAGCATAAAAGACCCCCTATTATAAAACCGATTAGCCTGACTACGGCCAGGAAGCCTTCGAACTTCTTTAGCCACTCCTTAGTATATTGCACCTCTTCAACACCATCTAATTTCTCCAGTTCTCCCTTTATTTTTTCAGGATTAACTCCATAAGTCCCTTTGCTCTCAAAAACAACTTCATATGATGCAGGAAGCGGGTTACGCTCTAAACGGCTTAAGAACCCTGCATCGTCCCCTAAGGCGGCTCTCAAATCTTTCAAAGCTTCTTCTTTGGATATGAATTGCTTGATTTCGGCTCCAGGTAGACCCCTGATGTAGGAATCGACCTTGTCTCTCCTATACTCACTAATTCCATCCTTAAGGTAAATTGACATGGAAAGGGTGGTTCCACATCGCTGAAGCCAGTTGTTAAGGTTACCGAAAAGCAACAAAAACGCGCCTAAAATCAACAGAGACGCGACTATAGTACCCAGGCTCAGGATATGAACAGTCAGATTTTTCCTGATATTCATAAGCGCCTGTCTTATAAAATAGGACCTCAATTTTGGCTTCCTTCATTCTCCATTTTACACTTTTATACCATTCGTACTGAGAGCGGCTTTTAGCAGGTACATCAAAGTGCATCCTCGGAGATTTTTCCATGATTTAAGACGATTGTTCTGCAGTCCGTGCCTTGCAGAAGTTCTTGGCTATGAGTGGCAACGACTACAGTGGTGCCCTTCTGATGTATGCTCTTGAACAGCTCCATTATTTCCATAGTCAACTGTGGATCTAAGTTTCCTGTTGGCTCATCGGCTAAGAGAATCAGGGGGTCTTTTACGATTGCTCTTGCGATAGCCACCCTTTGTTGTTCTCCTCCAGACAACGAAAGGGGGTATGCCTTCTCTTTGTGGGCCAAACCCACCAACCTGAGTGTTTGATGGGTCTTTTTCCTGATAAACTTAGGCCGCAGGCCGATTACCTCCAAAGCAATGGCCACGTTTTCAGATACCGTTTTTTTGGGAAGCAACTTAAAATCCTGAAACACAAAGCCGATCTTCCGGCGCAGGAGATCAAGTTTTGGTCTGCTGATTCTATTCAGGTTGATAGAATTTATAAGTATGTGACCGCTGGCGGGTTTTTCGGCTCCGAAGATCAATCTGAGAAGGGTCGTTTTTCCGGCGCCGCTCGGGCCGGTCACAAAAACAAATTCTCCTTGGCGAATTCTAAGCCTGATATCATTTAGAGCAACATTGGGACCGAATTTTTTGGACAGGTCAAATAGCTGAATCATTTTTGGTCATTGAGGGTTGCGAGTTACGGGTTGCGGGTTTAAGCTTAAAAGTGCACCATACTACTATAACTTTAATCACTTTAGATCACTTCAGTCATTTACATCTAATAAGCACCCATGGCCCTCTGCAATCTGGCCCTGGCCAGATGGTACTGATAGAGCGCAGTATAGTAAAAGACTCTCGCATCGGACAAATATCTCTGAGCATCAAGTACTTCAACTGAAGTGCTTACCTGGGCCTTATAACGTTCCTGGCTGACCCTCAGGTTTTCTTCACCTTGTTCAACAGCCTTACGTGTAATCGGGATATTAGTTTCGGCTGTTTCTATATTTAGCACCGAATCTTTGATTTGAAGCTGTATATCTTGTTCCATTTGCATCCTGGTCTTCAAGAGTTCATTCTTGATGCTTTCCTGTTGTTTTACTGCATAATAGGTCTTTCCCCACTCCCAGAATGTCCATTTCAAAGCAGCTTGTGCTGCCCAGTTGCTTGGGTCGTGCCCGCCCCCGCCATTCACCGAAGGGCTGTCGCCCTCCTTTGTATATTCCCAAACAAACACAACCTCGGGATAGTTTTTGCTCTCGGTTATATTTATCACCTGGTCTGTCTGAAGGAGATTATTGTCTATAAGCTTTATTTCGGGGCGGTTTTTGAGAGCCTCTTCAAGGTATGCCTGAAAATCCCCCTTTTGTACTTCATGGACCTCGATGTCTACAATATCCACCTCGGCGTTCACAGGCCTGGATAAAATCGTATTTAATGTAGAACGGGCCAATCGGGCCGCATTTCGGGCTCTTACTACGTATTGCTTTGCATTGCCGGCTTCCACTTCTGACTGCAACAGGTCATTTATGGGAATCATCCCTACCTTGTAAAAATTCCGTGCCACTTCCGCATGAGATTCCAGGGCTTCGGCCGCCTTCTCCGCTGTTTCCACGGCGTTGTCCGCTGTCAGGATATCGAAGTAGGCTGTTTTTGTGTTTAGGGCCAGGTCGAGAGTCTCCAGTTGAACCTCCAGCTCAGACTGATCAATGCCCAGCTCGGCAAGCCTGTATGAACTGGTCAGGGCAAATCCGGTAAAGATAGGCTGTATTACAGTCCCTTTCCACTGATAATTATTCAAGCTTCCAACTTCAGTATTAAAGGCCTCTGTCCTCAGCATGTTTTTCGACCCATACCTGCTATAACCATATGAAGTGCTCAATTTAGGAAGGAAATCCGCCCTGGCCTGGTTCTTCACATATCCGGCCTGGTCGACAGTTTCCTTCTTCGCCTTGAGTTTCCAGTTATTGGCCAATGCCTCCTTGACACATTCGTCCAGGTTGTAGACTTTTTTGTCCGCTGCCAGCCCGCCTCCAGTAAAGAAAGTCAGGGACAGGATGAAAAGCACCCCTGTCCAGACAAGAGAAGTTTTGACCTTCATTTCTTTTTCCTCCATTTCCTTTTATATCGTTGGATATTCATTAAAACACGCCTCGAAGGATGTCAATGTAAACTTTGACACCCATGTAAAAAGTCCTTTTTACATGGGTTCAATCCCGCCGTTCGCGGGATAGGGCTTCAGGAATTGCGAATTATTGTAAATGGTTAGAGTACGAAAAGGGGAAATGAAGCGATGCTATGGACTGATCAAAGAGAAGGATAATCTCTGAGATGCTGATTTATGATCTGGGAATTAAAAGTTGATTTCATGACGAAAGGGAGTATTATGAAAGGAACCAAATAAAAAGGAGACTTCTTGAAAGCACTTCTGATCTACCCTGAGTTCCCAGACACATTCTGGAGCTTTAAGCACGCACTTAAATTCATTCACAAAAAGGCAGCCTTCCCACCACTTGGCCTGCTCACATTGGGAGCGATGCTGCCTGAAGAATGGTCAACCCGCTTAATTGATCTGAATGTTAAACCAGTCACCCAAAAGGATCTGGCATGGGCCGATGCTGCCTTTATAAGCGCGATGTCCGTTCAACGGGATTCAGCTCATCAAATAATTTCCCGGTGCAAAGAGGGAGGGCTTAAGGTTGTTGCTGGAGGACCGCTCTTCACCAGCGAGTATGAGGAGTTTGATCAGGTCGATCACTTTGTGCTCAATGAAGCCGAACTGACCCTGCCTCTTTTCTTGGCGGATTTGGAACAGGGATCTGCTAAGCCGGTCTACAAAACTTCTGAATTTTCCGACATCTTGAAAACACCGGCTCCCAGATGGGAGTTGGCTGATATGAAACGATATGCCTCAATGAATATCCAGTTTTCAAGGGGTTGCCCCTTTGATTGCGATTTTTGCAACGTGACGGCCCTTTTTGGACACAAGCCTCGCATTAAGAGTTCCGCGCAGGTTATTGTAGAGTTAGATGCCCTTTACGGCCTGGGATGGCATGGGCAGGTCTTTTTTGTGGATGACAACTTCATAGGCAACAAGAGGTATCTCAAAACACAACTCTTGCCGGCGTTGGTTGAATGGCGAAAAGACAAAAAAGGAGTACGTTTTAATACTGAAGCCTCTGTAAATCTGGCCGATGACAGACAATTGATGGAGATGATGGTTCAAGCCGGGTTTGATACGGTCTTTATAGGGATCGAAACACCTGATGAGGAAAGCCTGGCGGAATGCAACAAAAAGCAGAACAAAAACCGCGATTTGATCGAAAGTGTAAAGCGTATTCAACGAGCGGGATTACAGGTCCAGGGGGGCTTCATTGTCGGGTTCGACAGCGACACTCAATCTATTTTTCAACGGCAAATCGATTTTATCCAAAAAAGCGGGATCGTGACCGCAATGGTCGGTCTGCTTCAAGCCCCTGTTGGGACAAGGCTCTATGAGCGTTTAAAGCAGGAGGGGCGGTTGCTCGGTCATACATCCGGAGATAATGTGGATGGCACCACGAACATCATAACTCGAATGGATCTTGATACGCTGCGCGAGGGTTACAGGAACATAATGCAACATATCTATTCGCGCAAGCACTACTATAGACGGGTCAAGACGTTCCTTAGAGAGTATAAGGCGCCAAAGATCAAGATTCCGCTTGACTATCAGAGTATCCTTGCCTTCTTTCGGTCCAACATCCGCTTAGGCATTATAGGCAGCGAGCGATTACAGTACTGGGGGCTTTTGTGGTGGACGCTTTTTAGACGTCCCGGGCTCCTTCCATTGGCAGTTACTTTTGCTATTTACGGGTATCATTTCCGGAAGGTCAGCAATTCGCATATCGTTTAACCGATCATATGGAGGCGTGAACATTGGCTTTTATTACTGTGGATCAGGAGAAATGTAATCAGGATAGTATCTGTGTGGCAGAATGCCCAGCCCAGATAATTCAGATGGATTCAAAGAAAGACTATCCGTATCCCACATCCGATTTTGGGGATTTCTGCCTGAGGTGCGGTCATTGCGTAGCCGTATGTCCCACAGGCGCCATGAGCCTCGACTGGCTTGACGCGGACAGGTGTAGAGCGAACAGGAAGGAATTGGCCGTGACACCGGAACAGGCTGAACAGTTTTTGTGCGGAAGGCGGTCTATCCGGGCCTTCAAGGAAAAGAGTGTACCACGGACCGTTCTGGAAAAACTCCTCGAAGTTGCCTGTTCGGCCCCATCGGCCAAGAACCAGCAGCCCTGGCACTGGATAGTGGTAGAGGATCCCGCCGAGGTCCGGCGTCTGGCCGGCATGGTTGTCGACTCGATCAGGAGGGCCATCACAAATGCTCCGGAAGAAGCGGAAGCCATGGGGCTTCCTCGAGTTGTTGCTTCCTGGGATGGAGGATATGACCGCATCTGCAGGGGGGCGCCCCATATCATCGTGGCTCACGCTGACAAAAACTGGCCTTTCAGTACTGAAGACTGCACACTGGCCATCAGTCTCTTGGATCTCTATGCCTCCAGTATAGGTCTCGGAACCTGCTGGGCCGGCTATTTCTATAGAGCTATAAACGCTTATCCCCCTTTGTTTGAGGCGTTAGGCCTCCCCTCTGACCACCTGGCATTCGGAGCGATCATGGTTGGCTATCCCAAATTCAGATATCAGCGCATCCCCCCCCGAAATCCAATCCGGGTAAAGTGGAAATAGAGAAGTTCTGAACATCCCGCATACCCCCGTTCTGGGAAACCATAGCACTGTTGGCGGTTAGCTGTAGACCTTTGAAAACGGTCCATTATTAATTTCTAACCCCTTTTCGACTAATTCCGCTCAGACCTCTCCAGTTTTAATGTTACAAGATTATAGCTGTCCGGGCATTGCACCTCAATCGTATTGCCCTCCCACCAAGGGAGATTTCCTCCAAATTGGAAGGTAGAAAGGCTGGGGAAAATATCATGATAGAAAAACCCACATAAACCGTCGGGATTATGACAACTTATCTCAAATATATCCCCCATCTGATGACCTGCACTGCATTCACCTTTCGCACCTGTAACTGTAGCCACAACTTTCTTGCCTATCCCCGGATCTTTTGCCATTCTTATTACCCTCCCTTTTTAAAGTATATCTTTTAACCGCGACGCCTTAGTTTACAGTCCTCAAATGTTTCTCTTTTCATCTCTTTTCATTTTTTCTATATCTGGGAATGAACTCAGTTCCATAATGAGGATTACAGCAATTGCTCGTTCAGATGAAAAAGCTGATTTTTTGAAAGCGTTTTGTTAGTACGCTGCTTTGAAATTTCCGGCATTCATGAAAAAACCGACTGAAAAGGATTGAAGTATGAAATTGATGGTGGTGGTGATCCTGGCCTTCGTATTGTTCTGGGGAAGCATTTTTCTCTCGGATTTCATATTGAATCACATCAAAAGGCCTAAAATTATAGGGTTCTTGTTTATTTTTCTGGCGGTTTTGATCGGGTTTGAATTTTATGATAAAAACCAGTTGGTGGCCGGCTCATCCGTTTTCGTGGGATTTATCGGCGCCAGGATATTGCTGAAATGACATTCAAGTAATCGGCATTTTCATTGCCCTGGGTGATTTTTCAAGCAACTCAACAACATTCGAAAATGGCATCCGGAAAACGGTTCAGTTTTTTCATGCCGTGTGCGGTGACCAACCAGGTATTCTCAATCCCCACCACTCCCTTTCCGGGAATAACAATTTTGGGTTCCAAAGCGATCGTCATACCTTCTCGAAGCCGGGTATCGCTTTTACGGCCAATAACCGGCCACTCATCGATGTCCAGACCCACGCCGTGCGCGACGAAGGGAACTGGATCAGGATAGCCCATGAATCCCTGTTTTAATCCCGCCTTTTCTACAATCTCGAGGGCCATGTTATAGAGGTCTTCCGCCCTTATCCCCGGTTTTCCCTCTTCGGCAATTGCTTCCTGAACCTCCAACATTACATTGTGGGCCTTATGAAAATCATCGCTGAGCCTTCCGATGGAAAAAATCCTGGCCTGATCAGCGATATACCCTTCCACATTGGCAGCATAGTCAATGATAACCGGTTCATGCTGCCCGATCCTGTCCATCCCAGCGCTCTGAGAATAAAAGGGCCCGAGCCCTTTTCCACCGGTTGGCCCTGCTGAATTGCTCGGCACAGCCCCGTTTTTCCCGGACATTACCTGGCCATAAATACATTCCATATTGAAATTGCGGGTACGGACAAGACCGGGATGACCCATGCCCCTGTAGAAGGCCTCAACCCTGAGGGCCAAATCGGTTTCGGTTACAGCCTCAGACAGGAATCCGGGGACCTTCTCGTACATACGGTCGGCCATCTCCGCTCCCTTTGTAATACAAGAGATCTCATACTGAGACTTTATCATGCGCACGCTCCTGATCAACGGAGAAATATCAACCAGTTCCGCGTCAGGAAAAAGCCTTTGGTAACTGAGATAGAATGCAGCAGGAAGGATATCCATCTCCAGACCGAGCCTTTTGGGGCCTTTCCCTGTGTGTTTCCTGATAAGTTCAGGGAGGTGAGAAAAACCGGGGAGGAGAACGATTGACTGGACAGGTGAATCCTCCCTGGCCCGCTCCATGCTCTTACGAACCATTAGGATGGGCTGACCGGACGCAGGAACCCAGAGATGTGCATCCTGATCGGTCCCTGAAAGGTAATACAGGTCGGTTTTCTGAACAATGAGGGCGCCATCAACCTCATGGGCCGTTAGTTTGTTTTGAAATCGGTTTAGTCTCTTTGAGATTTCTTCTTCCGTAATTGATCGATACATATACAAAAACCCCTCTAAGGCGGCAAACAACTTGACTTATCGTCTAAATATTCATTATACCAGAACCGCAGTTAGAACTCAATGACGGGAGTGAACGGAATATGGCGTCTACAACAGGTATCACAGATGAATTGAAGGATCTTAGGAAAAAAATTAGGGCCCTGCTTCATGATAGAAAGGCAGTTTTGTTGGCCCACAACTACCAGCGGCCCGAGGTGCAGGATATTGCTGATCTTTGCGGCGACTCCTTGGAGCTTTCCATCAAAGCCTCTCAGACCGATGCCGAGGTGATCGTTTTCTGCGGTGTCCATTTCATGGCTGAAACAGCATCCATCCTGTGCCCCGACAAAAAGGTCCTGCTGCCGGTTTCCGACGCAGGGTGTCCCATGGCAGACATGATCACAGCCGGAGAACTCTTAGAGAAAAGAAGAGAAATACCTGGGGCAGTGGTTATCAGCTATGTCAACACCACGGCCGAGGTAAAGGCTGAATCCGATATATGCTGCACATCGGCCAACGCTATTCAGGTTGCCAACTCAGTGGATCCCTCTCTCAAAATTTTCATGACCCCTGACAAAAACCTGGCCCAATACACCAAAAAGTATACCCGCAGGAATATTGCATATTGGGAGGGATATTGTCCTATCCACAATAACCTAACAGTTGAGCAGGTCAGAGAGACCAAAGCCGCTCATCCTGAAGCGCTTTTTTTGGCCCATCCCGAATGCCCCCCCGAAGTCCTTGTTCTGGCGGATGAGGTGAAAAGCACTTCCGGCATGATTGCCTATACCCGCGATTCAGAGAGCAGGGAGTTTATAATAGGCACCGAAATCGGAATTCTACACCCTCTTTCAAAGGCGAATCCTAACAAATTCTTTTTTCCGGCTGATCCCGGGATGGTATGCAGTGATATGAAAAAAATCGGTTTGAGAGAGATCTTGGCTGCGCTTGAAACCATGCAGCCTGAGGTGAAGGTCCCTGAAGAGATCCGGGTAAAGGCCAAAGGCGCGGTTGACCGTATGCTGGCCATTCCTTCAAAGTAGATGATCGTGCAAATCAAATATCAAAAAGCTTTCTAATCCCCGGCATTTGCCGCGCTGTCACACATCGTTTTGAAATGATGATGGATTGAGTTTCGTCTATGGCCTGCTCTAATTTATCATTGACGATTATATAATCATACCACGTACAGTTCTTGATGTCGTCCGCAGCACTTTTCATCCTTGCTCTTATCACTGGCTCATTATCGGTACCCCGCTCCCTCAGTCTCCGTTCAAGCTCCTCTAATGACGGGGGCAACAGAAAGATTAGGACAGAGTCCGGAAACCGATTCTTGATATTTCGCCCCCCCTGGATGTCCACATCCATGAGGACGTCAAGCCCCGAAGCGGTCTGGTCTTGGAGGTTTGAAGAAGAGGTTCCATAGAAATTATCATAGACCTTGGCCCATTCCACGAAAGCACCTTCATCTATCATCTTGGTGAAAGTCCTGTCGTCCACAAAATGATAATCCACCCCGTTCCTTTCATCGCCCCTCGGTTTACGGGTGGTGTGAGAGATAGAGTACCCCAGACCGGGGACTCTCTTTCCCACGGCCGTCAAAATGGTTGATTTGCCTGCCCCGGAAGGCGCTGAAATAACAAATAGTTGACCAGCCATTTTTACTCTTCAAGTTCTCGCATATTCAGTTTGCCTTCCGGACTGAATCTCTGCAAAAGAGTTTCGGGCTGAATGGATGACAAAATCACATGATTGGTGTCTGTGATAAGCACGGACCTGGTTCGTCTTCCCTGGGTAGCATCAATCAGTCTTCTCTCATCTCGAGCCTCGTCACGGAGTCGTTTTATGGGGGCAGCGCTCGGAGAAATAATGGCTATTACGCGCCTGGACATAACAGTGTTTCCAAAACCAATATTGACAAACTGGGGACTCATAAACAAATCTCCTTTTATTCAACATTCTGAACTTGTTCACGCAACTTTTCCAGCTCGGCCTTCATTTCCACTACAGTCATTGAAATAATGGTGTCAGAGCCCTTTGATCCCAGCGTATTAACCTCTCTGTTGATTTCCTGGATCAGGAAATCGAGTCTCCTTCCCACCGCATCACCAAGAGAGAGGTACTCACGAAACTGCTTCAGATGGCTTTTGATCCGGACTATCTCTTCGGTAATGTCGGATCGCTCTGCAAGAAAAGCGACCTCCTGGGCAAGCCTGGCTGGATCAACATCCACCTCTTTGAGCATATGGCCGACCTTGTCGGTCAGTCTTTTACGGTATGTTTCAATCAGCTCGGGGGCACGTACCTGCACATTATCAACATAGCTGTCCAACCGGTTAAGCCTTTTCATAAAGTCTTTTTCTATGGCATCACCCTCTTTGATTCTCATCTCGTCTAAGGAATCAAGACTCATGGTTAAGACTCTATGGAGACCTTCTTGCAGTTCCTCCATTTCACCGGTTTCCGGTTTGATGAGGATCACGTCTTTCAACTGGAGAAGAGATTCAAGCCGGATCTCCTGGTCAAGACCTGAGTGGGCAGCCAATTGTTTGAAGACTTTTAAATAGGATTTTACAAGCGGTAGATTGAGCTCTACATCATAAGGGGCTTCTTCACGGCTCTTCTCTATCTGAAATGATACCTCTATCCGCCCCCGTCTGATCCTTGATGAGATGATGGCCCTGAGCCCTTCTTCGAGCGGTTGATGGTTCTTGGGGATTCGCAGAACAATGTCCCGGTGACGATTGTTGAGTGCTCTGATTTCAACGAAGTAGCGCGTATCTCCCTGCTGGTACTCTCCCCTTCCAAAGGCGGTCATGCTTTTAATCAATGCGTTTTATCTCCCTTAATTTCTCCATATAGTTTTTCCTCAACTCGTTAAAATATTCAATCATCTCCGGATCAGAATAATCTCTGTATGTCCATTCAAGGGTTCTGAAGCTTCCCCTCTTGAAAATGAGCGTGAGGTCCGCATAAATCCCTTTGGTTAAATAGACCCGGTGAATATAATTTTTTCCGGTTGCTAAGATCAGCCTTTCCAGCGACAAATAGCCTGGGTCAATATTGATCCTCCGGTTCCCGCGGGTCAGGTATTCATTCTCAATCTCATTGGTATTCAGTTTCACTTCAACGAGGGCTTCAGGGGATATCAATTCTTCAAAAGAAACAAAGCGACGATGGAGGGGCCATCCCATCTCTTTGGCGTAATATTTGGTGCGGTCAAAGAACATCTCAGGGCTGGACCAGTCTATTGGCCCGTATATCTCCGACATTTGCGCGATAACCCTGTCAATAACATTCTTCTCAGGCGAAAAGAGGCTTGAGATCAACTTGACCCTGTCCGATTTGTGTGGATGGCTCATCAATCCCCAATCGCTTTTTTCAACTCCTCTGCACGAACCGCTGAGGTCCCCATCTCGCCAACTACAATGCCGGCCGCGAAATTCGACAGGATAGCCGCCGATTTTAAATCAAGACCAACGGCCAATCCTAAAGAGATGGTCCCGATCACGGTATCTCCGGCCCCGGTAACGTCAAAGACCTTCTTTGCCACGGTTGGGATATGGGTTATTGACCCGTGTTTCTCAAAAAGGGTCATCCCATATTTTCCCTGCGTGATCAGTACAGAACGACAGTCCAGGGCGTTTAGCAGCTGGTTCCCGGCCTGCTTCAAGGTGTCTTTATCCACAATCTCAAAACCACAAAAAACCCCGGCCTCATGGTGATTCGGCGTTATCACATCCACCCCTTTATAATATTCGAAGTTGCCTATCTTGGGGTCAACAGCAACGACGACCTTCCCCTCCGATCTGGACTGGCATAATTCTCTCATCCCCATCATAAGCGGGCCCGAGATGAGCCCTTTCCCGTAATCTGAAACAACGATGGCATCAATCGTGTCAAGGTTTCCACCAATATAATCGAGGAGCTTTTGGATGCTTTCAGGTCTAACATCGGCGCGGCTTTCCCGGTCAAATCGAACAACCTGTTGATTATTTGCAACAATCCTGGTTTTTATGCTTGTGGGTCTCCCCGGTTCACTGACAACACCATCCGTCTTCAAACCCATGTGGGAAAGTGCCGAAAGGATTTCCTCCCCTGTACTGTCATCTCCCACCACGCCGCACAGGACGGGCCTTGCTCCAAGGGCTGCCATGTTCCGGATCACATTGGCAGCGCCACCTAACATTTTTGTTTCCTGTTCTACATCTACAACTGGGACCGGGGCTTCTGGCGAAATCCGGGCGACATTGCCCCAGATATACTCGTCCATGATGATATCGCCAAGCACGAAAATCCTCGCCTCCACAAACCTGTCAACATATTTTTTTAAGGTTTCCGCATGATAATAGTTTCCGTTTATCTCAGCCATCTCCCATTCTCCAGATCTATTGACCCTAACATTGCATAAAATTTGAGTTCAAAACGCTATAGATTGGGTCAGCAAGGGATGTTTGGCCATTTTCAAGGACGACAGCGTATTAAACATACGGTAAGGTCTTGAAAATGGGCAAACGTTACTTGATGGCCTGATATAGAGCGAGCGAAGCGGTTTTGGGCCAGATATTTATGCAACGTTAGGGTAAAGTCTGTATTCCTCCCTAACAGGTTTTATACGAAGGGACTTTATAGCATCGTGGATTCACGTTGTAAACAGATAGTTCGAGACAGGGTTGCGAGTTGCGGTTTTGCCAGGTTAGGCACTTTAGTTCACTTTAGCTCACTTCAGTCACTTTCCCGGTTTATCTGGCCTTAACGGATAATGTCTGGCCAGGGAAGATGGTGCTTCGAGGGGTCAACCTGTTCATCCTCAAGAATTCTGCAAGGTCCATCTGGTGTTTTTGTGCGATAATATAGGGTGAGTCCCCTTTCCGTACCGTATACATCTCGACCCCTATGACACTGTATTCTGCAGAAGGTTTGGAGATAACAAGTACCTGCCCAATGCTTAGACGGCTGTTGTGTAATCCATTCAAAGATTGTATCGCCTTTGTCGTGGTGTTAAATCTGTTGGCAATTTTCCAGAGGGAGTCCCCTTTCCGTACCCTATACTTGCTGATGGTAGGTTTTTTGGGTGGCTTATTTATTTTCTTTGAAGATGGGTGCGGAGTAGTGCTCTGCCCGGCATAGGCGTATCTCACCCTCGTGGGAATCTTGAGCTTCCAGCCTGTCTTGATATAACTCCTGCTTCTAAGATTGTTCTGTGCCATAATTGCACTGACACTCGTCCTGTATTTACGCGCGATGACAGATAGGGTTTCTCCTCTTTTGACCCTGTGGGTGACATAGGCTGGTACCGGGGGATGCCATTGGGGGATTTTGTCCAATGCTGCTAAGAGTACGGCGCCTTTCCCTATGGGTACCCGGAAGGCGTAAGGTCTTGGAGGTGTTGAGTTACGCCTGAGCTCCGGGTTTAGCTCCCTCAAAACCGCATAAGACACGCCGATGTGCCTGGCCATGGTCTTGAGGGAAACCTGCTTGTTCATGGTAACCGCCTCTGTTTCAATCTCTTTGTCCACAGGGGGGAGGATGAAGCCGTGGGCCTTTGGATTATTTAGAATGTGCAACACGGCTAAGAATTTGGGCACATAAAAAGCGGTCTCGGACGGAAGTTTTCCATAGAGATCCCAGAAATGGTCTAAGTAGTTAACCCTCTGGGTCTTTATGACCCTAAGAACTCTCCCTTCGCCGCAGTTATAGGCGGCAAGGACCGTGTACCAGTCTCCAAAGATCTGATGTAGATCTTTCAGATAGGCGATCGCAGCCTTCGTCGACTTTTCAGGGTCCATCCTTTCATCCACCCACCGGTCTCTCTTTAAGCCGTACTTGTAGCCGGTCGATGCAATAAATTGCCACATTCCGAGCGCCCTTGCCCTTGAAAGCGCCTTTACCTTGAACCCGCTTTCAATAAGCGGCAACCAGGAAAGCTCTTCAGGGAGACCAGCTTCCTTGAGGGCTTTGACAATGGCAGGGCGGTACCTCCCAGAGCGACGATAGGCATTTAAAAAGAATTTTCTATTCCTCCCCTTCAACAGATTGAGCGCCTTTTCGACATTGCTGTTCATATCTAAGGGGATAGCTTTATGGTATCCATTCGCAACAGTAAACCGGGAGGAATAGATCTGCATGATCCTTTTGGATATGGTGATGCGTAAATCGTCCCTTTGCTGTAAAATTTCAGGGGGTTGGCCAGGATTTATCTGCAATATAAGGAAATAAGCCTCGTCAAGGGCATCAACGGCGTTATCTAAGTCTCCCCGTTCCCAGAAATCGTTGGAGGCATCACAGAAGGCCAAGGCTG
>Ga0222678_1000244_pt1 | contig 27109 bp, 24 predicted proteins | sample AntAcemetagen937_FD_179801 | JGI IMG/M metagenome (GOLD analysis project Ga0222678, IMG submission 179801) | Saline water microbial communities from Ace Lake, Antarctica - #937 | ecosystem: Environmental > Aquatic > Non-marine Saline and Alkaline > Saline | place: Antarctica: Ace Lake... | reverse complement strand
AATATCCACGGCATTTTTAAATTCATATTTTCTTTTCATTCTCTGGTTTACATTAACTGCAATAACAAAATTAGCGCCCATAGAACGGGATGTCTCTATGGGCACCACACTTATGATCCCTCCATCGACTAATATTTTATTATCCAGGTTTACCGGAGGAAACATACCCGGGATAGAAGAACTTGCTAAAATTGCATCAAATAACTTCCCTTTATTTAAAACAACCTTTTCCCCAGATATCAAATCTGCGGCTATTGCTGAAAAAGGTATTTGAGTATCCTTGAAATAATGATCACCCACTAATTCATGAATTATTTTTTTAATCCCTTCTCCGTCATTAAGAGACTTTTTTCTAAATTCAAGATTAAAAATATAACCCTTTTTTAAGAAATCAGACATTTTTTTAAGAAAAAACGGTTGTTTTTTTTGATTCTTTGTAGAAAAAAATGATAAATCTATGTTAAATTCTTCAATTTTTGAATATTTTTTTACGACATTCTCTAATTTAATAAAACTTTTTTCTAATGCGTACGCTGCGCCTAATATTGCCCCCATGGAAGTTCCTGTAATTATATCAATGGGAATTCCTTCTCTTTCCAGTACTTTCAATACGCCAATATGCGAAAGTCCCCTGGCTCCGCCTCCTCCTAAGGCCAAGCCGACTTTTAACTTCTTTATTGCCACTATTTTTGACCTCAAATTAAATTTATTGTAACTATTACTATGTTGTTAGATTTACATGAAAGTTATCCATAGATATAGAAATAATATGCATTGACTATTTTTAAATATTTAACCCGCGATTAAAATTCCCCTAAATCTTCCTTACCTTTAGTTGATACCATCTTTTTATTAAAGCTATTTAATTCTATAACATATCTTTCTATATTTCCCTCTCCGATCTTTTCCACCTCATCAAATGCTTTCACTTCGAAGGTTAGTTTATTTTTAAAAATATCAATCAAAACAGCTTCAGCAGTAACAGACATACCTAGGGGTGTAGGAGCCAGATGAGCGATAGATATTTTTGTACCAACCGAAATATAACCTTCCGGTAAAAATTTGTCTACCGCATTGATAGCAGCCAGATCCATTATAGAAACTAACATCGGGGTTGCAAAAGCCGACGGCATTGGCTTGGCAAACCTTTCTGCCGAATTTTCCTCATTTACAGTAATCTGGGCAATTCCTTTTAGTCCTTTTTTTAAATTGAATTCTATCATGGTTATCCTCTCCTTTTAATATTTTTTTTAAGAATATAAAAGATAGTTATTCATGAATCAGCAAAAACAAGCTTAAATTTATATTAAAGTCTGTCTTTTGTTGAAAATACGATAAAATTATTTAAAATATTTTTTTCTTCTTTTCTTAAATATTTATTTTATCGGTCTTTGCGTAATAAATATAATTTTAACTACCCGGACATTAATCATAATAAAAGTTACTTTCTAAATTTTAATTCTATAAGAAAATGATTAAATCCTTCTTTTTTTGAAAATTTTTTTAGATTATGTTTTTTTAACCAATGATTTCCTTAAATACCCTTAAAAAATTACCACCTAATATTTTTAAAATCTCATTCTCTTTATATCCTCTTCTTATCAATCCGGAAGTTATATTTGGTATTTTATCCACTCCATCCAGCTTAAGTGGCAATATTTTTGTTCCGTCAAAATCAGAACCTACTCCTACGCAATTTATTCCACCTATCTTTACTAAATAATCTATATGATCAAGAACGTCTTCAATATTTGCTTTTCTTTTATCTTTCGTTAAAAAAGCAGGAACAAAGGTCACTCCGATTACACCTCCCATATCGGATAATGCCTTAATCTGGGAATCTTTCAAATTTCTCGGATGAGAGCATAAGGTATAACAATTAGAATGAGAAGCAATAATTGTTTTTTTACTAAGTTTAATAACATCCCAAAAGCCAGTCTCTGAAAGGTGAGATATATCAATCAGTATTCCTAACTTATTCATTTCTTCCACAACCTTTACACCAAACTCCGTCAAACCACTATTAGTTCTCGCTTCACCAACTCCGTCAGCGATCTGATTTCTCTGATTCCAAGTGAGAGTTATCAATCTAATGCCCAATTTATGCAATACACGTAAGATTCCCAAATCTCCTTCCATTGCCTCTCCGCCTTCAATGGCAAGTATTACGCCTATTTTACCTGCTTTTCTTGCTTTTTCTATTTGGTAACAATGGGTAATCAAGGATATATGATTTTGGTTATTCATCAACTCCTGATAAAAAATGTCATACAACTGCAGGGTCCTCTTCAAAGCTCTATCTGGTTTGTAAATATCCTCTATAAAAATTGCAAAAACCTGAACATTAACTCCGCCTTCCTGCAAACGGGGAATATCCAGGTGTCCTTTTGTGTTTCTTTTTCCGAAATTAATTTTTTTATTTGCAATTTCTAAAATTGTATCACAATGTCCGTCAATTACCATTACATTTTGATGTATCCGTTTAGCATTATTGAGATCATTGCCTTCTTCGCTCATAATATTATTATCCCTCCTCTTTCCGAATATTTAAATTGTTATTTAAATTCATTTTACCTTGTGAATAAAAACCAGATGATTATCAAGCCAATTATTAAAAATATTATCAAATTAAAATTAATTTTCAATTTTGATTTATTCATTATTTCTTTTACTTTTTCAGTAGGAGTTTTTCGGTCAATTTCTGCAGCTTTTTTAAATGATCTAACCGCTTTATCATATTGATTTAATTTTTTATAAGCCAACCCTAAATTACTATGAGCTGCAGCATAATCCGGATTTAAACTTATCGCTTTTTCGTATAAATCAACCGCTTTTTTATAATTTTTTTCTTCTAGAAAAATATTACCTAAATTGTTATATGGTTCCGGGAATTTCAAATTTAAATCTATCGCTTTTTCAATGTATTCTTTTGCCTGTTTAAATTTTTTTTGATAAGCAAAACACGCTCCCAGCTTACAATAACATTTAGCATCTGCCGGAAATCTTTTTACCATATCCTGAAATTCTTTAATAGCCTGATCAAGGTGTCCATCATTTAAATACGTTTCTGCTTTGACAAAATCAGTATTATAAGTTTCATTTTTCATGTTTCAACAAGTCCCCGTAATAAAATAGTTCTATTCTATACCATAATTAGGTGCTTCTTTGGTAATAATAATATCATGGGGGTGGCTCTCTCTTAGAGCCGCAGAAGTTATTTTCACAAAACTGGTTTTCTCCAACAACTCTTGAAGGTTTTTTACCCCACAATAACCCATTCCGGATCGAACCCCGCCTAATAATTGAAATATACAAGCTGAAAGCAAACCTTTATAAGATACTCTTCCTTCAATTCCTTCCGGAACTAACTTGCTGTCTTCTGTTTCTTCTTGAAAATATCTGTCTTTGCTCCCTTTTTTCATAGCTCCGATAGAACCCATTCCTCTATATTCTTTATAACTTCTTCCTTTATAGAGAACGACATCACCCGGACTTTCTTCAGTGCCGGCAAACAGACTTCCAATCATAACCGAATCAGCACCAACTGCCAATGCTTTTACGATATCTCCGGAGTATTTTATTCCACCATCAGCAATTAGAGGTATATTATATTTTCTGGCCGCTCTTTTACATTCTTGAATTGCAGTAATCTGGGGAACACCTATTCCGGCAATAATTCTAGTAGTACAGATAGAACCCGGGCCTATACCTACTTTTACAGCATCAACTCCTGCTTTCATCAAGCTTTCTGCCCCTTCAAAAGTAGCAACATTTCCCCCTATCAATTCGACATCATAATTTTTCTTTATATTTTTGATTGTTTCAATAACTCGTGTAGAGTGTCCATGCGCAGTATCAACCACAATAACATCTACTTTGGCTTTTACTAATGCTTCAGTTCTTTCAAATGTATCCCGGGAAATTCCAACAGCCGCGCCAACTCGAAGCCTTCCTTTGGCGTCTTTGCTGGAGTTGGGATATTGCTTGGCTTTTTCGATATCTTTTATAGTAATTAATCCTTTTAAAATAAAATTTTTATCTACTATGGGTAATTTTTCAATTCTATTTTTATGTAGTATTTTCTTCGCTACCTCCAGGGTAGTAGCAACAGGGGCGGTTACTAAATTTTTTTTAGTCATTATATCTTCAATTTTATATTTTTTATTATCCAAAAAACGAATATCGCGATTCGTTAAAATACCGACCAGTTTCTTTTTATTATCCACTATGGGAATTCCTGAAATATGGTATCTTCCCATCAATTCAATTGCTTCTTCAATATTTTTATCCGGAGTTAAAGATATCGGGTTAACAATTACACCGCTTTCGGATCTTTTTACCTTGTCGACTTCTTTAACCTGTTCTTCTATAGACATATTTTTATGGATTATTCCAATACCTCCCTCACGGGCAATAGCGACAGCTAATCTCGATTCAGTGACGGTGTCCATGGCAGCACTTACCAAAGGTATCTTTAATCTAATATTCTTGCTAAATTTTGTAGAAAGGTCAACTTCTCCGGGAAGTACGTCTGATTGTCTGGGAACCAGCAATATATCATCAAAGGTTAAACCTTCAACATTAATAAATCTTTGTTTTTCCATAATTTATCACACCTCTATATATTAATTTGTTAATTTGATTATTTATTAGTAAACAATAATTTATATCACATATTGGGCATATTAACGTATATCGTAAAGTATTTAGCATAGAGAATACGATAAATTAGCAATAAATTGATAGTTATGATTTGCGATTTGCAAGCTTTTTTAATTTTGAATTTCGAATTATAGTTTTGCACTTTACGCTTTTCGTTTTTCACTTTTTATAATATTACTCTCTATTCAACCGTCTTGTCAATCTGCCTTTGAACCAGATATATCTCTATTTGCGACCCTATAAAAAAATAAATTATTTAATTATTGTCTTTTTTCCGCATATTCAATATATTTATATTTGAAATTCTATTTTACCTCTTTACTTTTTTGTAAAATATAATACAATAAAAAAGATTATTTATCTATTTTTTTTATGATATAATAGTTATATTATTCTGTGCTATTAAATTCTTATTTACATAATCAGGAGAAAAAAGTGAACAAGAAAGTTAAAAAACTATCCAGTAAAGAATTAATCGAAAATATTTTAGTTTGGAAAAAGAAAAGAGATGCCGTGATTTTAGCGCATGTTTATCAACCCGGTGAAATACAAGATATCGCGGATTTTACAGGCGACTCCCTTTTCCTTAGTAAGCAAGCTGCAAAAACTAAAGCAAAAGTAATTTTATTCTGTGGCGTTCAATTTATGGCTGAAACTGCCTCCATACTTTCACCGGAAAAAATAGTTCTTCTTCCTGATATTCATGCAGGATGTCCTATGGCGGATATGGCTCCGGTTAAAGAGGTTGAAGCAAAAATTAGAGAGATGCAACCTATTACGGTCCTTTCGTATGTCAACTCGCATGCAGCAGTTAAAGCCTTGAGTGATTATTGCTGTACTTCTGCAAATGCCCTTCAAGTTGCTCGTTCGATTCCAAAAGAAAAAAATATTCTATTTTTGCCGGATATGAACTTAGCTCGGTTTACCGCCAGTAAAACAAAGCAGAACATTATTCCCTGGAGAGGTTATTGTCCTGCTCATAACCTTCTAACTAAAGATGATGTACTTCATATAAAAAATCTCCATCCTCAGGCGTTGCTTCTGGTTCACCCGGAATGTCGTCCTGAGGTTTGTGATTTAGCCGATTACATCGGTAGTACAAAAGGCATCATCGACTTTGTAAAAGATAATCAGGCGAAAGAATACATTATAGGCACAGAAATAGGAATCCTTCATCCATTAGAAAAAAATAACCCATCTAAACGATTCTACCCCGCTTCAAATAAAATGATCTGCCGGGATATGAAATTAATTAGCCTGGAAAAAATCCTCTCTTCGCTAAAGATGTTGAAACCACGGGTAAAAGTACCGGATAACATAAGAAAAAAAGCCTTGATTGCCTTAAATAGAATGATGGAAATTTCAAAATAAAATGAATAACTAAAGATATTTTTAAAAGTAAAGTATCTGATCAAACCATCTAATATTAAAAAAATATTTACTCGGAAATAAGAATTAGCATCAAAATAATATTTTCTTTAAAACTAAAACCTTTTATTAATCAAGAAAAACGGTAAATTATTCAAAAATGAATTCATGAAAGGACTGTTTCACATATGTTACCTCGATACCTGTTAAATTTCGATCTTTCTCACCTTAAAAAGGTTTATACTGATTTCCTTGTTGTGGGTTCCGGTATTGCCGGACTTTATACTGCTCTAAAGCTTCTATCATTAGGTGAAGTAACAATCCTAACAAAAAACAAGTTGACTGAAAGCAATACTGAATATGCTCAGGGAGGTATAGCTGTAGCTTTGGGTGACAAAGACTCACCCAGCCTTCACATGGAAGATACCTTAAAGGCAGGAGCAAATTTTTGTGATCCCAAGGCAGTAGAAATTTTAGTCAATGAAGGACCAAAATGCGTTGAAGAGCTTATTGAAATGGGAACTAAGTTTGATAAAATTGAAGGGAAATTCCAAACAACCCTGGAAGCAGCACATCAAAGACCAAGAATTCTACATGCGCAGGGAGATGCAACCGGTGCAGAGATAGAAAGATCTTTATCGGAAAAGGTCAAAAAAGAAAATGATATAAAAATTAATGAAGATATTCTGGTGATTGATATCTTAACCAAAGATAATGTCTGTTATGGTTTACTCACTTTAAACAATAAAACCAATGAATTTTCTGCCTATTTAGCAAAATATACTATCCTGGCCAGTGGTGGGTTAGGACAGCTTTTTTCTAATACTACTAATCCTGCTGTGGCTACCGGAGACGGCATTGCTTTCGCCTATCGAGCCGGAATAACTATTGCCAATTTAGAATTCATCCAATTTCACCCCACAGCCCTTTATCACCAGGGAAGTCCTAAATTTCTTATATCTGAATCGGTTCGGGGCGAAGGAGCTATCTTGGTAAACAATAAAAAAGAAATATTTATGCCCTCCTATCATCCTCTGGCGGAACTAGCACCCAGAGATATTGTTGCCAGAGCCATTACTGACCAAATGAAAAAAACGAAAAGCAGCCACGTATACCTTGATGCAACCAAAATAAAAGATAAATTTTCCAAACGTTTTCCCACTATCTATAAAAATTGCATGAAGATAGGTATTGATCCGGAAAAAGAATATATACCGGTTGCCCCCGCTGCCCATTACACCATGGGCGGAATAAAAACCGATACCTGGGGACAAACCAATTTCACTAATTTATTTGCTTGCGGAGAATGCTCCAATACAGGAGTACACGGCGCCAATCGACTGGCCAGCAATTCACTTTTAGAAGGATTAGTTTTTGGTAACAGAATTACCCAAAAAATTAATAAAAAATTAATCAGACATCCTATGACAAAAATAAAAAAAATTGAAATTTCTTATCACATTTCACGTAAAGTAATCAAAGAATTTAATACGGTAAAAATAAAAAAAGAGTTACAAGAGATAATGTGGGATAATGTCGGCATAACCCGGACTTACCTAGGTTTAATCAAAGCTCGAGAAAAAATTGCTCGATGGAAATCTTATCTAAATATGGAATTTACTGATATAAACCAATTTGAATTAGCTAACCTTATTATATTGGCTGATCTGGTCATTAAATCCGCTCTCATACGGGAAGAAAGCCGGGGCGCTCATTATCGCCAGGATTTTCCGGATAGAGATGATATAAACTGGAAAAAGAGTATTGAATGTTAACGTATAGCATACAGTGTTTAGTGGATAGTTTAACAGCGAAAAACAAAAAGCGCAAAACGTAAAGCCATAACCCAAAATTTAAAATTTAAATATGTTGTTCCGTCTATTGAGTTTCTTCTTTCTTATACTGCATGTTATATAGTAAAAAATGATAAAATAAGAAACAGGGCTTAAATTTATAGTCTACGAAAAAGTTTTGAATTTAAAATTATGGTTTTTCGCTTTTAGTTTTTACTTTTTAGTTATTTAAAACCAGGCATTCATTCTTTGTATTTTCTTAACCAACGACTATTCACTATTCACTAACAACTAATTTATGATTTAAAGAGGTATCTTAAAAATGGATTTTCAGGAAAATGAAAACATTCAGATAGAAAAAATTATTGAGCAAGCTTTGGTAGAAGATATTGGCACGGGAGATATTACTACTAATTCTATCATCCATCCTTCTCTACATGCTCATGGAATCATTAAGACATCTGAAAATGGAATTATAGCCGGTCTAAATATTGCTTCATTAGTATTTAAAAAATTAGATTCAAAAATTGATTTTCAATGTACAGTAAATGAAGGTCAAGAGATCTCTATTGGAGAGATATTAGTTAAAATTCACGGGCCAGCTCAAGCAATTCTAAAAGGTGAAAGAATCGCTTTAAACTTTTTACAACGAATGTCCGGTATAGCTACCATGACCTCACAATATTGCCATGAAATTAAAGATTATCCTGTCCGCATAGTAGATACTCGAAAAACCACCCCCGGATTAAGGATATTAGAAAAATACGCTGTACGTATTGGTGGAGCATCAAACCATCGATTTGGTTTGTATGATGCAATATTAATAAAAGATAATCACATTGCTCTTGCTGGCGGAGTAAAGCCTGCTATTCAACTAGCCAAAAAAAATGCATCTCATACGGTTAAAATCGAAATAGAAGTGGAGAATTTATCTCAATTGAAAGAAGTTTTAGAAGAAAGTGTTGATATTATTATGCTGGATAACATGGATTTGACTACCATGAGAAAAGCCGTAGAAATGTCCAGAGGAAAAGTATTACTTGAAGCTTCGGGGGGAATAACTTTAAAAACTGTAAGGGCAATTGCCCAAACCGGAATTAATTTAATTTCCGTTGGCTCTCTTACTCATTCGGTAAAGTCATTGGATATTAGTATGGAAATTTTAAAATAGTGTTTAGCGTAGAGCGTATAGAAAAACAGATATAACGAAAAGCGCAAAACTTAAAGCTATAATTTAAAATTCAAAATTAAATACAAGATCAACAAGCGTCTCGCCTGTATATGAAATTACAAAAGAAGGGCACAATTCATTGTACCTCTACACCTGTTTCTTATCAACTCAATACTCAATAATATACGTCTTAATTGTTTAATTGGTAAATTGGTGAATTAAATCTTATTCATCTCATATACTAAGCGTAAACCTTCCAAGGTTAAAAAAGGATTAATCTTGTCAATTTCATTACTTGTATTTCCTATTAACTCAGCTTCCCCTCCGGTGGCTACTACCAAAGAATCTTCTCCCAATTCTTTTTTAATTCTTCTAATCAACTCTCCTGTTAAACCTAAATATCCATAGAATATTCCTGACTGCATTGCAGAAATTGTATTGCTTCCTATACACTTTTTTGGGTCGATTAATTCAATTTTAGGCAACTTGGCAGTTTTTTCAGATAATGCTTTTTCGGAAATATCTATTCCCGGAGCAATGGCCCCACCTAAATAATTTCCCTCTTTATCTACTGCACAAAAAGTGGTAGCTGTACCAAAATCAACAATGATCACCGGACCTCCATATAGGTCATATGCTGCAATTGCATTAACAATTCTATCTGCACCAACTTCTTTGGGATTATCAAGTTTAATACAAATTCCGGTCTTGATTCCCGGTCCAACAACAATAGCAGTAACTTTAAAATAATCTTTAGACATCTTTTTTAATATCCAGCTTACTGGAGGGATAACACAAGATATAACTACTGATTTTATATCTGAAAATATTAATTTCGAGTTAGAAAGCAAGTTTTTTAATAATATACCATATTCATCTTCGGTTTTGTTTAAGTCGGTTGAAATTCTCCAAAATTTTTCTAATTTTTTACCATTATAAATTCCTAATACAGTATGAGTATTTCCTACATCAATAACTAAAATCATTTTACCTTATCTCCTCCTTCTGTTCATCTCCTAAGTTTTCAATGAAATTTAATATTTAATTCACTCTTTTATTTTCTTGAAAAGAAAAATAAGGCAGAGAAAATATCGATTTCTCTGCCTTACATGTTTGATTTTAAAACTTAATATCCGAGTTTTTTTAAAGCTTTCACTAAAATTGTAACTAATAATGCTGCAACTATTATTTCGGGAATACCGTGAATAAATCCTATTGAAAGACTAACTTTTCCGGGAAGATATCCCCTTATCGTCGCAAGTCCCAATACGCCAATCGTATTAGTTAGTGTTCCCATTGCTGCTGCCAAAACACTACTTTGTTTAAAGTATTTATAGGTATAATAAGAAGCGACTCCGATAAATATTCTTGGTAGAATTGCAATAAGAGGATCTGCAAAAATTGGATTGGTTGCATTTGCAAAACTATATATGCCAAAAATTAAGCCTGTTAATGCTCCAACCACCGGACCTTCCAGTATCCCTCCTAAAATTGCAGGAATATGCATAATGGTCGCATTACCTGCGGGTGTGGGAACAGGAATAAAACCTAAACGGGTTATCCCTAAAAGAATTGCAATAGCTCCTAACATTCCAGAAATAGCCATTTGACGAGTTGTTAGCTTGAATAGCGGTGTAGCAGAAGAATGATTCATTTTTTTTACCTCCGTTCCAGTTCCGTCAAAAGATACCAGACGAAATAATTCTATTTTTCTCTAATCATGGTCTTGTTCTTGCAAAGATACAAGCCTTTTTAAATCCAACGATTTTCCCCATTAGTGTAAGTGATGCTAATAAAAATGTCAAGAATAGAAAAAGAAATAAATGTTATTTTATTAATCAAAAAAGGTAAAAAATATAGATATTTTCTTTTTCATTTTTTGATAATACTAGATCCGGAACATATTTTATAAATTTATCTTGTATATCTTAATTTTATTCTGCAAATTACGACGGCTAATACCTAAATCCGTTGCTGTTTTAGTTCGATTACTATTATTTTGGATTAAATATTTTATTATCGCCTCTTTTTCCATTTCCTTCAAAGTCCCCTTTTTTTCAATCATTCTTTCTTTGTCTACAAAAGCAAAATAATCTTCATTCATTACATGGTCTTTGGTCATAATCATGCTACGTTCAATAATATTTTCCAATTCTCTTATATTTCCCGGATAATTATAATCCAAAAGGTATTCCATTGCTTTCGGAGAAATGTTTTCTATTTTCTTATTTAATATTTTATTATATTTATTAATAAAATGCTCTGCCAAAAGGTGAATATCTTCTTTTCTATCTCTTAAAGAAGGTGCTTCTATATTAAACACATTAAGACGATAGAATAAATCTTCTCTAAATGTACCGTTTTTAATTTCTTTTTTTAAATCTTTATTTGTTGCGGATAATATTCTCACATCTACTTTTATACTTCTTGAACTACCGACTCTCTCGAATTCTTTTTCCTGTACTACTCTAAGTAGTTTCATTTGAGTGGAAAGATCTATTTCTCCGATTTCATCTAAAAAAATAGTCCCGCTATTAGCCATTTCAAAGCGCCCGATTCTACGGGTTACCGCTCCGGTAAAAGCACCTTTCTCATGACCAAAAAGTTCACTTTCTAAAAGATTTAAAGAAAAAGCTGCACAATTTACCACAACAAACGGTCTGTCATTACGATCACTATTTTTATAAATAGCACGAGCAACTAATTCTTTTCCCGTTCCACTTTCACCGTTAATCAACACAGCTGCTTCCGTCGGAGCTACGTTTTTAATCATTTCAATGACCTTTTCAATCGCACTGCTTTTACCGATAATTTCATCAAAATTAAATCTTTTCTCTTCTTCTTCCCGATAATAAATATTTTCTACTTCCAGCTCATATTGTTTTATAGCTCGATTGATGGTTATTTTCAATTCTTCAATATCAAAAGGTTTTACCAGGTAATCCAAAGCACCTAATTTCATTGCCTCTACTGCTTCTGTTACCGTTCCGTAAGCTGACATCATAATTACCGGTAAATTATAATCAGATTCCCGAATTTTTTTTAAGGTTTCTAGTCCATTTAATCCCGGCATTTTAAGGTCTAACAAGATTAAACTATAATTCTCTTTTTCCAATTTTTTAATGGCATCCAAACCATCTGTTGCTTCTTTGATAAAATATCCCTCTGTGGAAAGAACTCGAGTCAACATTCTTCGTACATTTTGGTCATCATCCGTCAATAATATTTTTCGCAAATTTACTTCACTCCTTTTTGAGGTAGAAATATAATAAATTTTGTTCCTTTCCCTTCACTGGACTCAACTTTTATCTCCCCATGATGACTTTCTACAAGTTTATACACAATTGAAAGACCCAGGCCGCTACCTTGATCTTTTTTTGTAAAAAACGGATCAAAAATCTGGGGTAAATCTTTCTCTGGAATACCTATTCCATTATCCTCAATTATTAATTCTATTGCCGGCTCTCCATTTAATTTATTCATCTTTGTTATAATATTTATTTTACCACTAACAGGGATAGCTTGAATGGAATTAATAATTATATTTATCAAAATTTGTCTAATTTGATTTTCATCGGCTTGAATAAAAGAAATATTTCTTGAAAGCATTAAATCAAAGTGAATCTTTTTATTTTTCGATTCTAATTTCAGGAGTTCCACAATTTTAACAATTAATTCATTTATATAAAATCGAGTTAGATCTAATTTTCTTAATTTAGCGAAATCTAATACTTGAATAATCAGATGATTTAATCTGTCTACCTCTTGAATGATAGTATTGAGATCTTCTTTTCTTTCATCAGTTTTAGAAAATGAATTATGGACAAATTGAGCAAGTCCTCTAATCGAGCTTAAAGGATTCCTGATTTCATGGGCAATGCCCGCGGATAATTTTCCTAATGAAGCTAATCTTCTATGGCGGGCTATTTCCTCATTTAAATCCTTAATTTCAGTCACATTTCTTATCACTGCCACCAAACCGGTTATTTCCCCGGATTTATCCGTTAAAAATGAAGTGTTCAGGTCTAATATTTTTTTCTTTAATCCCTTTTCTTCTAAAATTATCTCTTGAGCAATATTTTTTCTATCTAAAAGGCATTCCTTAAGGAGGCATTTTCCCTTAATCTTTAAATTTAAAACTTCCTGACAATCCTTGTTTAATACTTCTTCTTTCTTTTTACTAAATATTTCTTCACTTTTGCGGTTAAAAGTTTTAATGATCCCCTTATTATCTACCGAAATTACCGCATTATCCATGGTTTCCAGTAATTTTGAAGTATAATCTTTTATTTCATTCAAGGTCTTTTTTACGATATAGGTCTCTTGTAATTTAATAATAACGTAAATTCCCAATAACACTAAAGCCATTATAACACTGTAATTTAATATAATTCTTCTTCTAGTCTGGCTTAATCTATTATAATATCCTTCTAAGTTTACTCCCACTATTAAATAACTATTTCTAATAGGCAATACTTTCCAAATGTCTAACTGTTTATTAATATCGAGATTGAATGGTTTTATTACCTGAAGTATTCTAATCTTTTTTTCATCTTTAGTGTTTATAAAATTTATTTTACCCGGGATAGGAATTCTTATTGTATTTTTCCACCTTTCCTCTTCGGTACTAATTAAAACTACCCCTTTATCATTACAAATATCAATATAGCTTACTCCTTCTTTTTTCAAAAGCAGTAAGATTTCTTTTAGGGCATTTTTATTCAGGATAAACCGGGGACCAAGGGTCTGAATAGAAAAGGCAATATTTAATCCTTCCGAACGCGCTAATTCCCATAAATAATTTCTTTCCCTTTGTACTTCATTGTAAGTTAAAGAACCCAGTAGCAGAGCAAGAAGTAAGAGAATAATTAAAGCAAAAACAATATTCCTCTCTCGAGAAGGGGTAGATAATTTATAATTTTTATCTTTTTTCAATTTTATAAACCGTCTCATTCCTTAAATATTTCTAATATTTTACCATATTTTAAAATTATTTTAAAAAAGCTGAAAAACAATATCGAGTTAAGAAAGAGGAAGAAAAGATAGAAAGAGTAGTTTTTTCTTCCTATCTAACTACCTCACTAAAGCTTGCACTAACGAATACATAAATACAAAATTACGGGCAGACACAAGGTCTGCCCCTACAAATCACTTACTTATTACGACTTCCTCAACGCTATCTGCTCTATGTTATTTAATATTCTGAATACTGGATTCTGGCTCCTGGCTTCTATCTTATTCAATCAATCTTCTCTACTTTAATGGGAACATAGTAAGTATGATGGTTACGATATACCAGCAATAATAGAGTATCTCCCGGTTTTAAGGTGTTAATTATTTCTTCCCATTTTTGCATAGATGATGCTTCTATGCGATTAGCCTCCAATATCACATCTCCTCTTTGTAGGCCCATATCATCTGCAGAGCTTCCCGGAATGACTTCGGTAATTACCAAACCTTCTACACGGGACAATCCAAGTTCCTGGGCAATCTCGTTAGTAACTTTTTCAACTTGCATCCCTGTTTGAACAGAAAATACTTTTTCTTTTGTAGATTTTCCCTCGTTTTCCGTAGGCATTTCACCAATTTTTACAATAAAGTTCATTTTTTTATCATTCCGTACAATTTCTATATTTGCCTTTTTACCTATATCAATATTTCTTATTTTATCTTGAAGTTCTTCCGGAGAATTAACCTCTTCATCATTAACTCTTACGATTATATCTCCTCTTTTTATCCCTGATTCTTCTGCCGGGCTATCTTCAATCACATCACCCACCAATACACCTTGAGCTTCGGTTATTTCAAATTGTTCAGCAATTTCCGGAGTAACTTCTTGAATATATACTCCTAACCACGATCTTCTTACTTTACCCAAATTGATAAGATCATCGATGTTTTTCTTGGCAATATTGATTGGGATTGCAAATCCAATACCCTGGGCGTAAGGAATAATCGCTGTATTTATCCCTACAACCTCTCCTTTTGTATTTAATAAAGGACCTCCGCTATTTCCCGGATTAATTGCGGCATCGGTTTGAATAAAATTTCTATAAACATGTCCTTCTATGCCTGCAGGAATAGAACGTCCCTTAGCGCTAACCACTCCCATAGTTACAGTCTGTTGAAGGCCATAGGGATTTCCAATAGCGACTACAATTTCTCCCACTCTTAAATCTTCTGAATTACCTAATTCCACCATTGGTAAATCGTCTTCTTTTATTTTTACAATAGCCATATCAGAGGTCTCGTCTGAACCAACTACTTTTCCGTCAAATTTCCTTCCATCAGCGAGAGTAATTTTTATTTTATCAGCTTTATGAACTACATGTTCATTAGTGAGAATATATCCTTCCTTATTAATGATAAACCCTGAACCAGTCCCTTTTTGAGGAATTGCTTTTGAAAATTCTCTAAATTGTTCTCCAAAAAAATGACGAAATATTGGGTCATCACTAGAAAAAGGAGAACTTTGTTCAACCATTCTTACTGTATCAATATTTACAACTGCAGGCCCCACTCTTTCTGCGATATCTGCAATGCTACCACTGAAAGATTCGAGAGCCAAATATGGTTTGGTTTGTTCAGTTTCTGCACTTACACTACCTACCCAGCTCAAAGAAAGAAGAAAGATTAAAGCTGTAACAAGAATAAGATTTCTATTTATTTTTACTAATTTCATTTTTATCATTTTCTATTTACACCTCGATATAATAATAAGTTGCAGGGAGAAAAATAATTATCCTCCTCCCTATTTTTTAACCGGCTCTAATATTTACCAACAAAAATTTCTATTTATTACACTAGAACCTAATTTTTCTAATACAAATATTTGGGAAGGAACTCCCAAGGGTAATTTTGCTTGCTGTTCAGGAGTTAATAATTCTTTAACTTCTAAATATTTCTCAATTGTTTTAACTTTTAATTCTACTTGTAAACCAGCAATTTCTTGCAGTTTTGCTCTAATCTTTACCAACTCAGTTTGCGGTTCTAATAATAACGCTTTAACTTCTAATTCTCTAATCTGTGTACTATTCCTAAGCTCAACAGTATCTTTTTGAAAATCTAACAGAGTTTTGTTAATTTCAGTTATTTGTTCTTCGGATAGGTTTAGAGATTCGATAAATTCTCTCATCTTTACTGCCGGACTATCTTTTAGTCTTCTTTCCCTCATTTCTCTAAATACACTGCTCTTTTGCTGTTGCACTTTCTGCTTCACTAAAGGTGTATTTTGTTGAGCATAAGAAAATTGAGCAAAACCTAAAAATACTACAGTTATTGCGACTATTAAGGTTAGTATCATCAACTTCGTTTTCATCTGTTTCACCTCCTTCTGATTTTTTTCATTCTAACCAATAATAAAGCAATTATTGTGCCAATTTATAAAATTAATCTCCATAATATTTTTTTATTAAAACATTTTTATTGAAAATTAAGATAAACAAAGACTTTCTAAATTCTTTTACTTAAATTATTTTATATTGTTTTAAAATATTTACTTGGCAAACGTCAGTCATATCTATAAAAAATGGCTAATTTTTCTCATTTTCTTATTAGAATACTGAGTAATTATTTCACAGTAATTTAGTTTCTTACTATTTTAAAAATAAATAGTAATTTAATTAGACTTACCGGTCAAAATAAATACTCTTGCCAGTTACCGATAAAGGGATGCCCATGACGAAATCCGCATCTATTAAACCCATTTTTTTGGCAACTATTCCTGCCCGGTACATGATACGATTATCTACATTCATCATTCCGGCAGTTTTAACCGCTGAACCAATAGCTATTCCCATATCCAGCAATCGAAAAGCACATTGGGGTCCGTCAAATTCACTACCCATATGGGAAATTCGGTCAGTACACTGGTCGTATCCGCAGGCACCACAATTCAAGCCGAGAGACTGAGCTTCTTTTAGGCCTATTAACAATACAGCCAGAGAATTTTTAACATTATTACCATCACGATCAAAATTATTCTTACCCATCTCTTCGCCATAACTGACCATCTCTTCCGCTAATTTTTTTACATCAACTCCATATATTGCTTTGATCACTACAAAATCTTTTCCTGCAGATTTTGGTGCAGTACGTGCGGCAATTCCCATTAAGTCCATTACATTTTTAATAGCTTCTTCAATATCAAATTCAGATAAGTTCTGATTAGACATTTTTCTTAATCCCTCCTTGAATTAATTTAAATTAATTGACCAATTAGGTAATTCACCTATTCACCAATTAAATTAGTTAGCTAATTTTACATTGATTTATTATCTAGTTAACCGTGTAACTAGTTACGTTCTGTGCTTTACATTATCCGTTTATAATATTCTGAATCCTGAATTCTGGCTCCTGACTTCTATTTTCTACACCCGAAACTATGTACTCGATACTGATTTATTGTGCTATCCTATAATTTGGTAATCAACCACTTGGAAAGTAGCCAGATTTTTATTGGTTGTTAATAGCCATTCAAGCGTAATAGGAACTGTGAAATCGGGTTGAAGTCTGCCCTTTTCTAACCAATAACGTGAATGCTGATTATCAAATTGTCCTTTATTTGCTTTTATAATTAATTTTACAGGTTTTTCTAAAATTTCAAATTTTTCCAAAGTTTTTATTTTTTTTAGCTCTTTAACTATTCTATTTTTTAATTTAACCCCCGGCATAGGTGATATATTTACTAATCCAATGTTCTTACTCAATGGACCGATTATTTTAACATTTGCCAAAACCTGATTAAATTTTTCTTTCTTTAGTATTTCTAGTAAAATTTCATTTGCTTCAGCCGCGGCCTGACCATGATAATCGGGATTTGCGAGAGGTTTTAACAAGTGCTTTAATTTACACCCTTCTCTGAATTCATTTTCACCAATTTTTAAAATATTTAAACTGAAATGTCTAGCAATTCCCTTGATTTCTTCTTTGGACATATTCATAAGCGGAGCATAAAAACCACCACATAATTTTACACCCATTTTTCCCCATGTATCACTCTGATTTGATCCGGTTAAAACCAACCTATCCCCAGCTTCTTTTTTTACCAGTCCTAATTTAGCAACTCTGGTGCATTGGTTACAAGCCGGACCCTTCCTTAAAACTTTTTCTTGTATTTTTTTTCCAGGTATCATTTTTACATTCAATCCTAAATCATTACTTATGATTTGGATATTTTTTAATCCTCTAAGATAACTATAATCTCCAAAATTAACCGAAATTGCCTCAATCTTCTCGTTCCCTAAAGCACTAATTACAAGCTTGGAAACAACTGTGCTATCTAAACCACCCGAAAAAGCAACTACAATTTTTTTTCCATGACTAATTTCTTTAATTTCTTTTAAGGTGCGAATTATTTTCTCTTCTATACTAATGAATTTTATCATATCCATTCAATCACTTTATTTTATTATAGTTTTTACAAATAATATAGGTCAAGACAAGCTATAATTTAATTATACTTCCTTGACCTATAAAAATAAATATTTATATTACTATCTGTTTTTTTTAAATACTTTTAACTTTCATTATTCTCTACATATTCTTGAAAAGTTATTTTTTTATACCACTCTTCTCCAATATATTTTAGTACTGTGACAAATTGTTCAGCAGGAATATATCCCGGTAAAGGAGCTATACCCTTATCCTTGTCTTCTAAAAACCAGGTTGTTGGGTAACCGGTAACTTTAAATAATGTAGCTAATTTTTTCTCGGTAATTTCTTCACCATTTTGCACTATTTTATTATTTGATTTAGCATTTACTTTTATGGGAACAAATTTTTCTAATATTATTTTTTTTACTTCTTCGTTGGAATAGACTTCTTTTTCCAGTTTATCACACCAACCGCATGCATCTGTATAAAAATCAATTAATATAAATTTGCCCTCTTTTTCTGCTTTTAACAGACCTTCATCATATTTTAACCAATTTAGAATTAAAGGTTCAGATTTTTCCACTGCTTCCGCAATATATGGGTTTACCAAACTGAAATTTGATGATATTCCCGTAAAAAAAATCACTGCAAATAATAATGCAAAAATTATGATGTTATATTTTTTATTTAAAATTGTATCCATTTTTCACCTCAATTTTTTCTATTTACTATTTTCTTTTTTATTTAACTAATGAAAAAGCTTGTAATCCTGTGAAAATTATCCGTAAGGATTAATACACCAATCAGGATTAAAAGCATTCCTCCCACAATCTCGATCGTTTTAAAATATTTTTTGATCTTACCAGAAAGTCTATAAAATTTATTCAATGCCAAAGCGGTCAGCAAAAAAGGAATTCCCAATCCGGCAGAATAAACCATAAGCAATAAGACCCCCTGATAAAGCGTTTTTTGAGTTCCGGCATATATTAATATTCCGGCCAGGATAGGTCCTATGCACGGTGTCCAACCAAAAGCAAAAGCCAATCCCATTAAAAAAGGACCGATGATAATATTAACCGGTCTGGTTTTTGCATATACTCTTTTTTCATAATCTAAAAATTTTATCCGGTAAATTCCCGACATATGGATACCAAAAATGATGATAATTATGCCTGCTAATTTTTCCAGAATAAAAGCTTTTTCTAAAAGAAAACTACCCAGAAAAGTAGCAGTAGCCCCTAAAAGAGTAAATACCAAAGAAAAGCCTAGAATAAAAAATAAGGAACTGATTATTACTTTATTCTTATTTTGTTTACCTCCCTGCTCAATTTCCTCTAAAGATATACCGGAAATAAAAGAAATATATCCCGGAACCAAAGGAAGAACACAAGGAGAAACAAATGAAAATAAACCGGCTACAAAAGCAGCCATTAGAGATATCTCATTTACATTTAATGTTACCATGTTTTAAAATCCTTTATATATATTAATTTTTCTTTAATTTGTAATTTTCAATTGCTTTCGCCAATCCATCTGCAGCTAAATTGGAACAATGCATTTTTACCGGCGGAAGGCCACCCAAAGCCTCTGCAACTGCTTTATTGGATATTTTTAATGCATCGTCGACCTGCTTACCTTTCACCATTTCTGTAATCATACTACTGGTTGCTATAGCGGCTCCACAACCAAAAGTTCTAAATTTACAATCAGTTATTTTATTATCCTTAACTTTTATATAAATTTTCATAATGTCCCCGCATACAGGATTACCTACTTCTCCAATCCCATCTGCATTCTTAATTTCTCCTACATTTCTTGGATTATTAAAATGATCCATTACTTTTTCGCTATACATGCCCATTTAACAATACTCCTTCTTGGCTAATTCTGTTTTGTTCTTATTTCCCCACATAATTACAATCCATTATACTCCATCACTTAATTATTTATTCCTTCCCATTTCCCTTGGAAAGGAGAAAGTTTTCTTAATTTTTTAATGATGTTTGGTAAAATTTCGATTACATAATCGATATCTTCTTCAGTATTTTCTTTTCCCAGGGTTAAACGCAGGGAACCATGTGCTATCTCGGGAACAAGTCCGATAGCCAATAACACATGCGATGCTTCTAAAGAACCGGAAGTACAGGCAGAACCACTGGAAGCAGCAACACCCTTCATATCTAAACTCAATAACATGGATTCGCCTTCTATAAATTCAAAACATAAATTAACATTTCCAGGTAATCTCCTTACAGGATGACCGTTCAAACGAACATGTTTTATATTTTTCAGTATGCCTTCAATTAATCTATCTCTCAGTTTTATTGTTTTTACTTCTTCGCCTTCAAACATTCTTTTTTCAGCTAATTCTGCTGCCTTAGCCATACCCACTATTCCTGCAACATTTTCTGTCCCTGCTCTTCTGTTTTTTTCCTGTCCGCCACCATCTATCAGAGGTACAATTTTAGTTCCTTTCCTAAGGAAGAGAACCCCAACTCCATTAGGGCCATAGAATTTATGTCCGGACATTGATAGCATATCTACTCCCAAATCCTTAACATCTATTGGAATATGTCCTACTGCTTGTACTGAATCTGTATGAAAATATATTCCAGATGCATTTGCAATTTTTCCTATTTCTTTAATAGGTTCAATGGTTCCAATTTCATTATTTGCATGCATAATGCTAATTAATATCGTTTTTTTGGTAATCGCTTTTTTTACATCTTCAGGATCTATTAAACCAAATTTGTCCACCGGTAGATACGTAACCCTAAAACCGTGCTTTTCTAAAAAATTACAAGCATGCAAGACAGCATGATGTTCTATTTTGGTAGTGATGATGTGCTTTCCTTTTTCTTGATTTGCCCAGGCAATTCCCTTTATAGCATGATTATCTGCTTCTGTTCCTCCAGCAGTAAAAATAATTTCTCCCGGATTTGCTCCAATCAAATGAGCTACTTTTATTCTGGCTTTTTCTATCGCATCTCTTGCTTCCTGTCCAAAGGAATGTACGCTATTAGGATTTCCATATTTCATTGTAAAATATGGATTCATTGCCTCTACCACTTCCGCATCTGTAGTTGTGGTAGCTGCGTTATCCATGTAAATTCTTCTCATCTGAAATTCCTCCAATAATCCAACAATTTAAATCATTTATTTTAAATACTCTAAAAAGTATAATATACATGAGTATTTATGTCAACATTTATTTTTCTGAATTTATTCGTTGTTCCGCCTCTACTTTTTTTCTCTTTATAATTTTCTTTTTACTAATATAATTCAATATAATTATTGCAAAACCTTTTTTTATTATCTAACCTGAGTTTTTTACCATCCCCTAATACCAAAGGCAGTGAATTCTCCTCTAAATTTTTTCCACTTTATATCTACTTTTTCTACAATTGCACTGCTTGGTCCGCGATAACACCAATCTATTAATTCTTTTACTTTTTCTTCTTCTCCTTCCATAACTATCTCTACTTTACCATCCCAACAATTCCTAACCCATCCCTTTATTCTTAAATTTTGGGCATTATTTATAGTATAATAACGAAAAGCCACCCCCTGTACTCTACCCGAGATTAAAAGATGGGCTCTTACTTTTTTTATATCTTTATTCATGCTCAATAGTATCCTTTTATTTTAAGTTTTTTGCAAACCCAATAAATACTACATTACCCTATTTATTTTACTCCAAAACAAAAAAATTAAAAGAATAAATCCGATTTTATTTTTTTCTATCTAATTTTTTGCTATTCATTCCTGGCGATATTCTATTTTCCCTTATTTTGTCTCAATACTCGATATAGCTTAGTTTGTCAGTTGCCTGATTTGCATGTTTTCCAATTGAATTAGTCGATAACGAATAGTGAATGATCACTAGTATTAAATTTATTTTTCGGTTACCTCGACATGAATATTTTTTCTTTATTAATAAAAGAGAATAGAATATAATAAAAATCCATTTAATAGAACCTTTTACTTTTTCTATTAAAACATAATATTCTCTGGTAAAAATCCTTTAAATCCTTTAAAATCCTTGACAATTGCAGCTACAAATGTTAGTATTTTTACAATTATTTCTTCCATATAAGCATGTTCGTGGTTCTGTTCTTTTGGGCAAGAAAAGTCTGAACCGATCAATATAAAGCATTTAGTTACATCTAAATGCCACGCTATCATAAATGCCCGAGGGACATATTCCAAATAGCCGAATTTACCCTTTGGGTTTTCTTTTTATTTACTTAAAAATTAAACAGACTAATATAAAAGAAAAAATAAACTATTTCAATTTTTCTTTTTTTAAAAATATTTTTCATAAAAAGAAGGAATTTTTAATTCGGTGTTGAATATAGTGTATGTAAGGTTATTTTTTATTTTAAATTTACTTTTCTAAATCTGCAGACTTTCTGCTAGAAACAATTTTAATTATCTGCAGTATCAAAATTCTTTTAAGGGGGTGATATGAATAATAGATTTTAGTTACTTATCTTAGAAGTCTCGCGAAATTTTTAAATTTATACCTTTATTAAAAATTATCAAAATTTTCCAAAAACAAGGAGGTTTTACAATGGAAAATAACACAAGAGGCACCTGGGGAACTAGAATTGGTTTCATAGCCGCAGCTGCCGGTTCAGCAGTAGGCTTGGGAAATATCTGGAAATTCCCCTATATCACCGGAATGTACGGTGGTGCAGCATTTGTCATCGTTTATTTACTTTTTGTCGTTTTGGTTTGTATCCCGGTTATGAGTTCAGAATTGTTAATCGGTCGTCTAACCAGCAAAAATCCCGTTGGCGCATTTAAAGAATTAGCACCAAAAAGTTCCTGGTGGCTTGTCGGAGCTATGGGGATATTGGCCGGATTTATTATCCTTTCTTTTTATTCAGTTATCGGCGGATGGGCGATTTCCTATATCTTTAAATCAGGTGCTTATATGGCATCAGGCGGTGAAAATGCAGCGAATGTTTTTGTCGGCTTTATTACTTCACCTGTCGCTCCCCTCGTCTGGCATGCCATATTTATGGCCATATGTATAGGAATTGTTATGGCAGGTGTCGAAAAAGGAATCGAAAAATACTCAAAAATATTAATGCCCGCTTTAATTGTATTGATGCTTATTTTAATCATACGTTCAGTAACTCTCCCGGGTTCTACCGCAGGTTTATCCTTCTACTTAAATCCCGATTTCAGCAAACTAAGTGCAGAAGGTATTTTAGCTGCTTTAGGCCAGGCTTTCTTCTCATTGAGTTTGGGTATGGGTTGTATGATTACCTATGGCAGTTATCTTAAAAAAGATTCCAATATCCCAACTGATTCTTACTGGATTTCTGGAGCAGACACAGTCATCGCTTTACTTGCTGGTCTGATGATTTTCCCGGCAGTCTTTGCATTCGGCTTAGAACCCGGCGCAGGTCCTGGATTAACCTTTATCACTGTTCCCGCTGTATTCGCATCCATGGGAGCTATCGGCCACTTTTTCGGCATCCTCTTCTTCACGCTGTTGACCTTTGCGGCGGTTACCTCTGCAATTTCCCTGCTCGAAGTTGTTTGTGCCTACTTTATCGATGAAGCTAAATGGAGCCGTAAGAAAGCCACTGTAACCATGGGAATCATCATTTTCCTAATAGGTGTTCCCTGTTCTTTGGGCCAAGGTGTATGGTCTCATATAAAGATTATTGGCGGAAGAGATATCTTAGATTCACTTGATTTTGTTGCTTCCAATATCTTTCTGCCTTTAGGCGGATTCTTAATGCTAATCTTCATCGGTTGGTTCTGGGGAACTGATAAAGCAATCAAAGCTGGAAATGAAGGCGCAGCAAAAGGTGGTATTACATTAGGTTCCGGTTATGCCTTCCTGGTTAAATATGTTGCACCTATTGCTCTAATCATAGTGTTTATTATGAAAGTAATGGAATTTTAAACTAACTTATTATAATATTGTTCTATTCAAATATAAAAATGCCTGCCTTTTAAAAGGCAGGCATTTTTATATTTGAATAGAACACTGATTTTTCTAATCATCAATATTTTCTGATGTATCAAAAGGTAAATTAAGTTGAAATTCCCAAAGCACCTGTCTTATCTTACTTTGACTTTCCTGCAATAATTCTTCTGCGGTTCTATTTAGATGAGCAATTTCAGAATCTTCCAAAGAAATAATTTTGTTATTTCTAATAAAAAGCGAACTACTATTATTTTCGGAATGTATGCTCACTTCATAAGGAAATAAATCTATCGAAATAAATTTATCTAATTTTTGACTACTATCAATTATTTTTGAATAAGTACCACTGCTCTTTTCATAAGATAATCTGAGAATTTCAATATCACTCATATAGATAATACCTGTATTCAAAGAATCTTCTATCACGTATTTAGTGCTGACTTCCAAGTACTTGGTTGTAACTCTTCTGTTGATCTCTACGCCTCGTTTCCGAAGCTCTTTCTTTATATAATTTACGCGATTGATTGTATCTGGATGCGTCTGATATATTCCCAAATCTATAGAAGGTTTAAACATTTCTCTACCATATAGCCTCTCCATATAAGTTAAAAATCCAACAGGATTATATCCTGCTTTGAGCATTAGTTCAACAGCGGATAAATCTGCCTCTTCTTCATATTTTCTACTGTATTGATTCAGGAAAGTTATTGTTGTCAATTTTCCTAAAACCGCAACATCCGGTTCTCCGGTTAAAAGAGCCCCGAGAATAGTCAACAAAGTGTATTTAGTATTATCTCTGGTTTGTTTTAAGGCATGATTGTGAATTACGTGGGCAATTTCGTGAGCTAAAATACCAGCTAGTTCATGGTCTGATTGCGTGTAATCAAAAAGGTCGGATGTGACATATATATACCCCCCGGGAATAGAAAAAGCATTAGGTCCCTCTTTTTTTAATATTTTGAAATAAAATTTTAAATCTTCCAGTTCAGAATATTTTGCCAGTTTTTGTCCAATCTCATCAATTAAGCGATTCTGGCGCAAGTCCTCTACAAGCTCATATTTTTCTTCAATATCCTGAGATATTTTTTTTCCTAATTTCTGCTCTTTGGCTAAATCTCTTTCTGCGCAAAATGAATTAAAACTTACCAATAAAAAAGTTATTAAAAGAAAGATTATCACGAAAGCTAATCTATTTATTAATTTTTTATTTTTCCTCATTTTTTAACAAATTCTTGAAAATGCTCTAAAGCAAAATTCAGGGCATTTTCAATCCCTTCCACATTCTTTCCTCCGGCTTGTGCAAAATTAGGAGCTCCGCCTCCTCGACCTTCGATAAATTTTCCAGCTTCCCTTATTAACTTATTTATATCATATTTTAATGTTTTGGAACAGGCAAACAATATCTTGGCACCTTCTCCCTTATTCTTAATTCCGGCAAATATAACTATGCTGTCGTCTAAATTGATACTCTTCTGAACTAATTCTCTTACTTCCTGAAAACATTTTTGCTCAAATACTTTCTTCATAATCTTTACGCCATTGTCATCTAAAATTGATTCATTAATTAATTTATTTGCTTCATGCGCCTGTAATTTTTCTTTATATTCTCTTAATTTTTTTCTGGTGTCCTTCTTCTCCTCTAACATTCTCTCCACCACTTCTCCCAACTCCGAATCTTTAATCGTTAATTTGTTAGAGATATTCCTGATAAGTTCGTTTTTCCAAAAATAATCCTTCAAAGAACGTTTACCGCATAAAAAGTCTATACGAATTTTTGCTCCCCTATTCTCCCACTTTAATATTTTTATTAGTCCAATTTCTCCGGTAGTACGGCAGTGAGTACCGCAGCAGGCGCAGACATCAAAATCCTTTACTTCTACTATTCTAATTTTTCCTTTTTGGAGAGGTAATTTTCTTAAATTTAATTTACCGACTTTTTCTCTTTCTACAAAATAAACTTCAATTGGCATATTTTTTAAAACGATATCATTGGCTAATTCTTCGACTTTTTTTATTTCCTCAGATGTAATATTATCTTTCATAATATCTATAGAACAAATTTCATCTCCCAAATTAAAAGATACCGTATCGGCATCCCATAATTTTTCAAAAGCAGCCGAGAGAATATGTTGTCCGCTATGTTGCTGCATATGGTCAAATCTTCTTTTCCAATCAATTTTCCCAATTATTGTGTCTTCGCATTTTTCTTCAATACCTTCCTTTAATATATGAATTATCTTCTCTTTATCTTCTATTACATCAACGATTGGCATATTCTGAATATAACCTAAATCATTTGGCTGACCACCGGAAGTAGGATAAAAGCAGGTATTATCTAAAACAATAGCAGGTTTGCCATCAATTCTTATTTTTTCTAAAATCTTTCCTTTAAATTCTTTTAGATATGGGTCTTTATAATATAACCTTTTATTCAATATCTTTTCACTCCCTTTAAAATTCGTATCTCTTATTTCGTAAATTGCATCTTGCTGAGGATTAGTTAGCTGGTGAAATAATTACCTGGTTGGATGGTTAAAAGAATAAAAAAAGAAAACCAGGAATCGGAATAAAATAGTTTACATTAGCATTTTAATACATTTATATGATTTATAGCAAAAGTCTTACCTATATACAAGACAAGACTCATTATTTTATTTACTATTATAATATAAAAAACCAATTGAAACAAAAGAATGTAAAAACAGTATATAGTATATAGTATCGAGTATCGAGTATCGAGTTAGAAAAAAAGGGAAAGAAATACAAAAAAACAGTATTCTTCTTTTTATT
>Ga0222678_1000241_pt1 | contig 27200 bp, 24 predicted proteins | sample AntAcemetagen937_FD_179801 | JGI IMG/M metagenome (GOLD analysis project Ga0222678, IMG submission 179801) | Saline water microbial communities from Ace Lake, Antarctica - #937 | ecosystem: Environmental > Aquatic > Non-marine Saline and Alkaline > Saline | place: Antarctica: Ace Lake... | reverse complement strand
ACATCGCCTGGCCCATCGCTGACTTGTCAGCTTCGACCTCCTCGTATACATTTACATCCAGCTTGGCTGCTCGAATCATACGGTCTGTTAACGATGACATCATGACCTCCTTTTCTTTAGTTGGTTCCGCTTTTTCTTCGCCATTCATTCTCTTCAGGGCTAAAAAGCTATCCCTTTATCGCCCTCCTGCTCTCATACTCATGTTGAACTTGTTTCAGTTTGGCCACAAATTCCTTCTTTGTAATTATCCCTTTTTCTATGAGCAACTCAGATACCGCATCCCGTTGAATCATCCGCTTTAAACAAAAAATCCCATTTCTTGATTCAAGAAATGGGGTCTGGAGTTTACGGCCATGGCAGCCCTCTTTTTTGTGGTTGTCTTTCAGTTTTCGGGAAATATAGCGATATTAGGAAAAAATATTCAGGTTTTTTTGAAAAGTCAATGTTTTTTGAGTCAGGTGAAAGGAAATGCTGATTTCTGGTTTATAGTTCTAAACAATGGCGAGACTAACACGGGTCCAGTAGGGGACCTACAATATGGAATCAATCGAGCAAACTGAGGACCCGACCCATTATTCTGCCCAAAATAGGGATTCCCTATTTAGTAGGGAGGATGGGCACTAATTACCGCAACCTGTGTGCCAGGGATAGCCGGATCCGACGAACATCCAAGGCACTGGCCGGGTAGAATCTACGGGTCAAGAAAGCCCAATTTTAAGGCTCGTTGTTGGGTATACTGTTGGGTATTAAAAAAGGCTTAGAGGGCCAGTTTCTCTAAGCCTTTGATATTCTTGGCTCCCCGGGACGGACTCGAATCCCGCTGAAGATGGGATTTCGGCTGGAGCCTCAACAGAGGGCGACAAGGTGGTTAATTCCGCTACAGCAGGACTCTACCTACTGAGCGTCTTTCAGAAATCTACTAATGCCTCTTTTCTTGATTTTCTTCTCCAGTTTCATGGCCTTACCCCGGGTTGAACACTCCTTTGTCCAGACAAGTAGCCATGGACCATTAAACCTCTTTGTTGTTTTTGATAGACGATACTCAGGGTCATTATGCTGTCTGAGGCGACGTTCTACGTCACTACTCTGACCACAGTAATACCTCCCCGTGCTTTCGCTTTGGATGATGTATACCCAATTGGCCATGGGAATCACTAAAAAAGGCCCAGCCTCGAATGAGACAGGGCCTTGATTTTTATGGCTCCCCGGGACGGACTCGAACCGCCGACAAGGTGGTTAACAGCCACCCGCTCTACCAGCTGAGCTACCGGGGAATAATTTCTATTTCAACAAGGTGGTTAATCTCGCTGTCAGCGGGACTCTATCTGTCCCATTCGAGATAGGACCACTGATGAAGATATAAACTCTATCAAAAGCGGAAATCTAAATTTTATCAAAATTGTGTTTTTCAGTCAACAAAATTTTTTCGTGGGCTCTTGCAAAAACAAGGCACTTTGTGGGGGACTTTCGATTTCATATCCTCATCGGCCCTTTCCATCACCGTAAAAACAGACCCCTTCGCTATTTCATTGGCTAAACAGACCAAATCTGATATGATTTGGTAAAGGCGTTGTAGATATTATCTCAAACTTTCAGAGGTGCAAAATGAAGGCGTCATTATCAAACCTGAAGATGAAAAAGGCCGGGAACAATAAGGACGCTTCCTCTCTCTTTTCTGAATGGATAGGGCCCAAGACTTCAAAAGAACAGGCCCAAGTGGAAGATTATGGGGAGACGATGGGGGCGGAACCGGAGGACAACAGACCGATAGAGCCGAAATCAACTCGGTTCAAGGGCCAGAGCATTATAAAATGGATTTTCTTTATCCTGTTCATCGCTTATATGGCTATCTCTTATTACCGCGTGCCCATCTTGACCGCTCTCGGAAACTATCTGATTTTTGAGCAGCCCTTGAAAGAAGCAGATCTGATCGTATGCACACCGGGCAGCCCTCTTGAACAAAGTCTGATGGTTGCCGATCTTTATAAGAGAGGCTTAGCCCCCCGCATCTTTATACCTGAAGAAACCCCTCCCGACGGTTTGCAGATCCTCAAGGAGCAAGGGGGCAACTACCCTGAAGCGAGCGGGCTTTTTATTATTACACTGAAGAGCCTAAATGTTCCAGAATCTGCCTTTCTAATGGGTAAAAAAGCTGTGGATAGCATCCAGGAAGAGGCAGAAGAGGTCAGGGAAGTGGTCATGGAAAAAAAGTACAGGTCTATGATCATCGTGACATCCCCGTCCAGTGCCAGATGCGCCTATTTGATTTTTAAGAAGGTCTTTGACGGGGAAAAATTGGAGATTATGATCTCCCCTTCCCGGTATTCTGATTTTAAGGCAGATAACTGGTGGAAAAGGGACAAGTATCTCAATGAGGTCGTCTTCGAGTGCCAGAAATTGCTTTATCATACGCTAAAAAATCTCTGGTAAATTTATACCCTGAGGAGGCATTTCTCGTGACCTCAAATTATGAAAAGATCATAAAGGGAAATCTTTCAAAGCTTTTTTCTCAACCACCTTCCCCTCTACACAGATCTCTTGGGGCAGAAAAGAGCGGTGAGTCCCTTTTACTCCGTGCCTTTGGGCAAGATTGCTCTATTGATCATGAAAAGGTGACTTTATCTCGTAGTGAGGTTGTCGATCCAAAAGGCCTGATCGTCTCCCTTTATGCGCTCCATGCCAACCCGGAGCAGCTTCAGCTTGAGCCCTTCAAGTCATTCAAAGATTTTCCCGGAAGCATGCCCTATCAAGGTGCCTTCAGCGCCAACAGCGAGAGGGTGCTTGTCCCCCATGTCCCCTTGATAAAAGAAAGGGAAGAGGATATCAAAGCGGTTTTTGACGGAGAGGATGGCCATGACGGAGACTTCTCTTTTATCCTCTACCCTCTTCCTAAAATTGCCCTTTACTACATCTTCTATTTGCCTGACGAGGATTTTCCCGCATCCGTCACATCTCTTTTTTGTGCCAATGCCTTGTCTTTTATGCCCCTTGACGGATTAGCCGATGTGGCAGAGTACACATCAAAGGAGATTATTAGACTTGTCAAAAAATAGGTCGCCAGCTGAAGGAGAGCGCTCATCCAAAGTTAGCATGATTCTTGTCCTGACATTAGCGGCAGTCATCTACTTTGCAGGCCTGAGCGGATACCCCCTGTTGGACCCCGATGAGGGACGTTACGCGGAAATCCCCCGTGAGATGCTCGAGAGCGGGGATTTCATCACGCCCCACCTCAATTATGTAAAGTACTTTGAAAAGCCCCCCCTCTTTTACTGGGCTGTTGCCGGCTCAATGGCTCTCTTTGGGCAACATGAATGGGCTGTCCGGATTGTCCCCGCCATGGCAGGTTTCCTGACGGTTCTCTTAATAATGGCATTGGGAAAGCGTTTTTTCGGGATGCGGACCGGTGTGATGGCTGGTTGGGTGTACCTTACCAGTATGGTCCCTCTGATACTGGCCCGTTTACCTATAATCGATGGCCTCTTTAGCTTCTTCCTCACAGCCACCTGGGGGACCTGGTGGTTAGGGTATGCTGCGCCGGCAGGACAGATCAAGCGGCTCTGGTTTTGCGCAGCCTGGATGTGCATGGGCCTCGCCTGCATGACCAAAGGAATTGCCGCCATTGCCCTGACAGGATTGATCCTCTTCGCCTTTATAATCGTAAGGCGAGACTTCAACGCACTCCGAGCTATGGCATGGCTTCCTGGACTGTTGATCTTCGCCCTTATTGTACTCCCCTGGCATCTCGCAGTGAGCTCCCTCAACCCTGAATTCACTCATTTCTACTTTGTCGTACAGCACTTCGGTCGTCTAATGGCTGAAGAACACTCAAGACCGTTCTGGTACTTCCTTGTCATCTTTCCCGCTGGCATGCTGTTCTGGACTGCCCTCTTTTTCCCTGCCATGGCAAATGCGTTCAAGCGCGCTGCAAGAGCCATTAAGCTCCCCACAAATTTGCATCGAGAAAAAGGTGGAAGAGGAGGTTTAGGCAAAACCACAAACGGGGATCAGAAAGCTAATGAATCCGAAGGAGTTTTGTTCCTGATCATCTGGGTCGTGGCCGTTGTGGGGCTGTTCAGTCTCAGCCGGAGCAAACTCGTTCCTTACATCCTTCCGGCCTATCCGGCAATGGCTCTGCTAATCGCATCGCACCTTACCAATGGAGGTTTAACAAGGTCTTCGGCCCGCTGGTGTGCCGGGATCACTGCGGCCCTGCTCCTTATCCCTATCCCGGTTGTCTCCTATTATGCTCAAAGTCAGGATATGCTCCCTACCAGTTCATTAGTCTGGCCCGTCAGAGCCGCCCAGATTGCGCTGTTGTTTGGAAGCGTAATGTTAGCCATTGCAACCTTTAAACGGAGACTGATTCCGGCCGTCACGGGTCTTGTCCTGGTCGTGTTTATGCCTTCCATTGTTATGATCGTTCCGAAAGTGGCTAACTACAGAAAGGTCGGCGGGTTTATAAAGGCCATGCCCGGTCCTCTGCCGGCCCAGATAAAGATAGCCGAATGGCGCAACTACGACCAAGGATTGAGTTTCTACACTCAAAGGCGGACAATCCTCGTAGACAACGTTGGTGAACTGAAATTCGGGAGTACCATAGGGGATCACAAGGATTTTTTTCTTAAGGGGGAAGAGAGCCTCAAACGTCTTGCAAGAGAGGGGCCCCTCCTCGTAAATATACGCCCCGGGGACTGGCCCAAGGTCAGTCGCTGGGCCATGTTTCGCCCAGTGGCCGCAAACAGCACCAATGTTATGGTAGGCAACGAGGAATTTTTCCGACTCACCGGGCTAGCGCCCTGGCCGGACAAGGCCGTAACACCACCTCCCCTGCTCCTGCTGCCGCGGCGCCTGAATTCACACGGGAGTAAGTGAAGTGATTAACAGACAGAGGTTCTAAGAAAATGGGTGTTTTGGCAAGATATCTCATCAGGGAGTTTTTTAAACTTCTGATCATATGTCAGGCTGTTTTTATAGCAATTTATCTGATGATCGATTTTGCCAGCGGGATCGATGATTTCATAAAGGCCAATTCGCCGAACAGTGTAATATTCTCTTATTTTGCCTACAAGATTCCCTCTATAGCTGTTCAGATGTTGCCCGTAGCCACCCTTACTTCCATCATTATCATGTTTAGTTTGATGAGAAGAAATAATGAAATCACGTCCCTGAAAGCGTGCGGGGCTAACGTCTGGAAAATCTCTCAGCCGATCATCATTACCGCACTGTTCCTGTCAATCGTACTGTTCATCTTTTCAGAGATAATTGTCCCTATTACCAGCTCCAAGGCGAATGAAATTTGGAGGGTAGATGTCAAAAAACAGAAAAAAGGAGGTTTTCACGGTCAAAATCACATCTGGCACAAGGGAGACAACTCCATCTATTGGATAAAGCAATTCGATAACAATAAAATGATTATGTTGGAACCTACCTTCTATTTCTTTGATTCCTCTTTCCGGTTGATCAAGAGAATAGATGCACGATCGGGAATCTGGAAGGATGGAGTATGGCAGATCAGGAACGGTATTACTCAAGATCTCGAGAAGGACGGGGGCTATAATATGAGCAGATTCCAGCAACTTGAATTAAGGCTTCCCGAAAGGCCGGAGGACTTTGTAAGAGAAGAAAAAGATCCGGAAGAGATGGGGTATCAGCAGCTAAAGCGATTTGCTGAAAGGCTCAGGGCAGAAGGTTATGATGCCACCAAGTATTTTGTCGACATAAACATAAAGATCGCTTTCCCGTTTGTCATCCTGATTATGGCGTTGATCGGGGTCCCGGTTGCCCTGTGGAAAAAGGATATGAGCACGCCTGTGGCTGTTTCCCTCGGCATTGTGCTCTGTTTTGCATATCTCCTTATCTTGGGGCTTTCCAGGACCTTAGGCTTTGCAGGCATTCTGCCGCCCCTTCTTTCAGCATGGCTCGCAAACAGCCTCTTTTTCTTCTTAGGAATTTATTTGATGATAAATGTGAACAGGTGAGGAATTCCTAAAATCTGAGAAATACAAAGCCGTTATCAACGTCTTCATATTCAGGTTTGGGCAGCTGGTCTCTCTTTTTCATGTAATACTTCAATTTTAGGAAAAGGACGACCCGGTGTTTGCCCAAACTCCTTTTTATGATATCCTTGAGTTCTTTGATGGTTAACAGTCGGGAAGGATTTGAATGATCGCGTTTCAGCCCGTACCGGTGCTCACCGCTCGTTTCCAGCAGATATACATTGTTCCGTTTATAAAACCAGCAGACCGAATGGACCAAGTGATCACCTGTAACAACCATTGTTTCAGGGTGAACCATATCCCGGTTGCGCAGTAGGATGTTTTCCGGAGCCCTCTCCTCCATTACGTGATCCGGCAGGATAAAGTGCCCGCTGAAGAGGAGGACCAAGGGAGCGATGGCATATAGTGCCAGTTTTTTTCCGGGGTCTGATTCCACCGCAGAAAAAAAGGCAACCATGCCCCATATTAACAAACCGGCCGCCACTGCCACCCACTTCCAGGTTTCTGACCCGTCGTAGCCCCTGATGCCGAAGATATTTGTTGTCTGGCCTATCACCAGCACTACAGCAAACGCCCACATCAGACCAGCGAGAGATAACGTACAAATGGTAAACGCCTTTTTCTTTCTTTTCTCAAAATAGTCTGTCAGCCCGATTGTTATGATGATAACAAGGGGAGGGAAACATGGGAGTATGTACGGGATGAGTTTGCCGCCGCAGGCTGAAAAAAAGAGGAAAGGAAACAGAAACCAACAGATGGCGAAACGAACGAGCGGGTCCTTGCGACGCACGGCTTCTTTTGTCTCTGAAAAAATAACAGGGAAAAGGAATAGCCAAGGGAAAGCACCTCCTGCGAACACGGGTAGGAAGTACCAAAACGGTTTCGGATGCTGGCCTGGAATAGGAGAGATAAATCGTTCGATATGTTCCGTCCAGAAAAAATAATTCCAGAAATCGCTCTCACGAAGATGAATCATGATGCACCATGGAAGCGTGACCAGAAGAAGCGCCAGGATCGAGACCCAGGCGATCTTGAAGAGTTCTTTGAAGCGACGCTCCCAGAATATAAAGGGGAGGATGGTTATGAATGGAACAACGAAGGCCAAGAATCCCTTCATGAGAAATGCGAGTCCGCAAAAAAGCCCGAAAAGGGCAAGGAATGCGACCCGTTTTGAGGGGATGGTTTCTTTGTGAGCGAAAAAAAAAGATGCCATTGCACCGGTCAGGAACATGGAGAGCATGCTGTCCAAAATGCTGAGGGTGCCAAGGGCCAAAACCAGCAGGCAGGTAAGATAGACCGCGGCCCCGAGGATTCCGGCCTGAGATCCCCCACCAAACCTCCTTATCAGGAAAAAAACCATCAACGCCGATATACCGGCCGAAAGGGCGGATGTCAGACGTATGGCAAACGCATTTTCACCGAAGAGGGTGATGGACAGTGTGTTCAGCCAGTAGCCCAATACCGGTTTTTCAAAATATCTGAGCCCGTTGAGATAGGGTACAACCCACTCTCCTGAAGCAATCATTTCACGCGGGATCTCAGCGTACCGTGCCTCGTCCGGAATAGCAATGGGCCGCACCCCAAGCGGCAGGATGTAGAGGATAAGGAAAAGGGCTATTATGGCAACAGAATACTTCTTCATAACTAAGGGCTCACTCAAAACTTTCTATTTCTCCACTTCCTGACAGGAAACCCATCCCTCCCGGCCTGGAATCTCCTTAGCTGCAATTGTAGAAAGTCTAATCCCCTGGGAACTACTAAGAAGGGCCTTAAGAGGGACGACGTCTGCCCCGATGGACCGTGCCATCTTCAGAAACCGATCAAACATCTCGAGGCAAATAATCCCCTCCACTTCAGCGTGTACGGTCAAAACGTTGAGCTTTTCCGGTCTCATAAGAGAAAGGATGTAATCATTATAATTGGTATCTGATATGCCATTATGCCCGATTACCTCGTCGTATGTTGGCAGGGTAACCGGGATCTGAGGTTGAAGAATCGCCTCTCCCCGAATCAGGGGAAAAAAGATCTCTTCACCTCTGCAGTCACTGTTATAACTAAAAGGGAATTTGGCCTTTTCCAAGAGAACAAGGTCGTTGCATTTCCAGGCAGGGACTGCTGAACAGGTAGGTTGGGTGCCGAGGATCCCCGTGAGAAGGGCAACCCCCCTGTCCAGGGAGTGAAATATGGCATCACTCTTCATCCTTTCTATGTTTGCCTGCCACCCGTGATGATCCCAGGCATGCAATCCCACTTCATGCCCGGCATCCGAGACAGAGCGTATGATATGGCTTAACTTTCGGCCGATTATAGGTCCCGGCCAAAGAGTACCACGGAACAGGATGTCCCACCCATAAAGGCTTGAAGCCTTTGTCCTCAGCATCTTCAGAAAAAAACGGGGACGGATCAATCGCCACAGATGCCGGCCCATGTTATCCGGCCCAACCGAAAAGAAGAACGATGCGCTGACTGCATGATCAGCCAAAAGCCTGCATAACGCCGGGACGCCATATTTCGTTCCCCTGAAGGTATCAACGTCGATCCTCAGGCCAATATGCATGGGAAACCCTGTTATATGTTAGTCAACACACTACTGATTCCTTATCTAAGATCTCAAACTCTCCACACCTGATGGCTTCCCGCAAGAAGAAGTCTAAGGTTTCCTCAACGGATTGTTCAAGTTCAACGGCAGGAGTCCAGTTCAACAGCCGTCTGGCATTTTGAATACTCGGTTTGCGGTGTTCCATATCCTGGTAGCCTTCGCCATAATAGGTCCTGCTTTCAACCTCCCTGAAACCCGCAAAGGGGGGGAATTTTGAGTGCAGGGGATGCTCATTAAACTTAGACACCAAAAGCTCGGCCAGGTCCCTTATGCTGGCCTCATTTTCGGGATTACCGATATTGATTATCCTGCCGTCGCAAACACCACCTTTGTTTTCTATAATCCTGAAAAGACACTCCACACCATCAGTGACATCCGTGAAACATCTTTTCTGATTGCCGGAATCAATGAGCTGAATCGGTGTGCCCTCAACAAGATTCAGGATTAGCTGTGTTATGGCTCGTGAACTGCCGATGCGAGCTGACATAAGGCTGTCCAATCTCGGCCCGATCCAGTTGAAAGGCCTGAATAGGGTAAACTCCAGTCCTTTCTGAGCACCATATGCCCATATAACCCTGTCCAACAACTGTTTAGAGGATGAGTAAATCCATCGCTGCATCCGGATGGGACCTAAAACCAGTTTAGAATTGTCCTCGTCAAAGTTCTCATCCTCACACATCCCGTATACTTCAGAGGTGGAAGGAAAAACAATCCGTTTTCCATACTTGACGCAATACCTTACCACCCTGAGATTCTCCTCAAAATCAAGTTCAAAAACCCTCAGTGGATTTCGGGTATACTCAATAGGTGTAGCAATAGCAACCAATGGTATGACGATGTCACATTTTCTTATGTGGTATTCGATCCACTCACGATGAATCGAAATGTCACCCTCGTCAAAGTGAAATCCGGGCCTGCCCAGGAGGCGCTGAATGTAGTCAGACCGCAGGTCCATCCCGTGCACTTCGTATTTGCCACTCTCTAAGAGCCTTTCACTTAAGGCGTTCCCTATAAAGCCGTCAACGCCCAAGATCAGGACCCTCTTTTGCCTGCCCGCTTCTACCCGACTGCTTGCCCGTTCTCCAAAACTCATCCCCTCAACCAGACCGAGTTCGGCACTGAGCTGAGACCCGCTCATGTACACGCCACTTTCTGCCTGGCCGAAATCAACGCCCACGGCCCCTTTCCCGCAGGCAATAACCAGCGGGTCGACCGAAAGAACCGTCCCTGGTCTTGATCCTTCCCCTCGATCCTCAATTTCCGTTACCATCCAGATGAAGCACTTCCTGTCACCAACATGACTGAAGGCCCCGGGAAAGGGCCGGGTCACAGCCCTGACCAGGCCCCTGACTTCCGTGGCAGATCCGGACCAGTCTATTTCGCCATCCTCAGGGCCCCGTCCCCCGTAATATGTTGCATTGGAGTGATCCTGGGGATCGCGTGGCGTCGTACCCTTCACAATGAGAGGGAGAATCTCGTCCAACATTTCAGAAGTGGTCTTTGCCGCCTTTTCATGTAGAGACCTTGCAGTATCACCATCTGATATTTCAATGCTCTTTTGACAAAGGATATCTCCGTCATCCGGGCGAGGCGTCATATAATGCAGTGTAACACCAGTTTCCTTCTCACAGTTTACAAGGACCCAGTTGATAGGAGATCGTCCCCGATACTTAGGAAGAAAAGAACCGTGGAGGTTCAGGCATCCGGTAGTCGGGATATCCAATATGGGGGGACGGATAAGATTGCGGTAGTAAAAGGAGAAGATAATGTCGGGCGCAATCTCTCTGATCTTCTTAACCCAGAGGGGGTGGTTGATATCCTCCGGGGCATAGACCGGGATGTTCCGCGAGGCAGCTAATTCTGCGACGGATTCAAACCAGATATTTTCGTCCGGGTCATCTTTGTGCGTAAAAACCGCGGCAATTTCAAAACCGTTCCGCAGAAGCGCTTCAATGCCCCTGCATCCAATGGTATGATAGGCTAAAACTACTGTTTTCATATAAATCCTCTCTTTTTTCTCAGTTACTTGCTACGTAACTGCGCACAAATATATCGAAATCAATATAAAGTTTACCCGATTTAAACTTGTTTCGGGATCGTAGTCTTGTTCCCGTGTTCCACTACTCTGCGAACGGATACCTTGCTCCCCGCTGCCTACTCCTTACTTCTCACTCCCTAACCTGTATAAACCGGAAAAGTGTCTAAAGTTGATGTCTGTTTTTAATTCGATGTTGGATGTTCGATGTTCGACGTTCATCTTTTTCCACATACTCCCTACTTCCTACCCTTTACTGCCTAATGCTTACTTCTTAAGCTTGCTCTCTCCCATAACGCTCTCTACAAAATATCGTGGACGCGCCCTCACATCACTATAGATTCGTCCGATATATTCTCCGAGCAGTCCCATACCGAGGAACTGTGCCCCGATGAAGATAAAAAGAATGGCAAACAGGGTAAAAACCCCGGCAGCGGCCCAGTCAGGGCCATAGATCAATCTCATTACAAAAAGGAATATGCCAAAACCAACACCAAGGGCGGATATAATTACGCCGAGCAGATTCAAGAGGCGCAAGGGAAAGGTTGTCATGCTGGTCAACAGGTCAAACTGCAGGTTAATGAGCTTCCATAATCCGTATTTTGAATCACCGGCAGACCGCTCTGCATGATGTACATCTATCTCTGCTGTAGCCCCTGCAAAGCTGTTTGCAAGCACAGGGATAAAGGTGCTCCTTTCATGACATTGGAGCATGGCGTCAACTACTCGTCTGTTATAAGCCCTTAGCATACAGCCATAGTCATGCATATCCACACCGGTGGACATCTGTACGACCTTGTTGACTACGTGGGACGACCACCTCCTGAAAAGCGTATCGCGCCTGTGCATCCTGACGGTTCCAACCACATCGAATCCCTCGTCGGCCTTCTTGACCAGCTTCTGAATTTCTTCGGGGGGATTCTGGAGGTCTGCATCTAAAGTAATGACGATATCCCCCCTTGTCTCTGCAAAACCGGCCATAATAGCCGAATGCTGGCCATAATTCCTGTTTAAGAGGAGTCCGACGATTCTCCCGGGGTTTTGTTCCGCGGCCTTCGTGATCATATTTCGCGATTCATCGGAACTCCCATCATCAATGAGTACAATCTCAAACTCTCTTTCCATCTTCATGCAGGTGTTCAGGCACCGTTCTAACAGCTCTTCAAGGTTTTCCTCCTCGTTAAACACGGGAATGACGATGGAAATTGTCGATTGTTGATTTTCCATTATTTACTCATATACTACTTAAGAAAAAGAATTTGGACGCTGATGAACGCAGATCGTCTCTGATTTTTTATTTTTGATTATCTGCGATTATCTGCGTCCCCAAACTAATTACCTTACAACTTATACCTGGATTGAGGAATTCGTTAGCACTTCCTTAATTGCTTCAACCACATCATCCACGTCCTCAAACGTCATATCCGGGAAAAGGGGGAGCGAACAGATGCGGTCTGAATTCCATTCGGTGTTCGGAAGCATGCCGCGACGCATGTCCATTGATTCCCTGTAGTATTTCTGCAGATGCACTGCACGAAAATGGAGACCTGTTCCGATATTCCTCTGCTTTAGTTCAGCCATGAAATCATCACGGCTGAGCCCTGCCCGGTCCGTGTCAAGGCGAACTATGAAAAGATGCCAGGCGTGTCTCGTAGTATCAGACGGAACTGAGAGAGGTAGCATCTCATCAATCTCGGAGAGCAACTCGCGGTATCTAATGGCGAGTACAGCCCTTTTTCTGTTGAACTCATCGACGCGAGCAAGCTGCCTCAAACCGAGAACCGCCGCCATATCCGTCATGTTATATTTATACCCTGGCTCTAATACCTCGGCCTGTGGAGATCGACCGTGTGTCTGGCGATCATAGGCATCCACACCAAGCCCGTGAAACTTCAACCGGTTGATATGCTCTATCAGGTCTTGATTGTCGGAACAAAACATCCCTCCCTCACCGGTAGTGATGTTTTTGATGGGATGAAAGGAAAAAATCGACGTCCCTTCTTTCCCCACATGAGCGCCTGAATAGTTCGTGCCTAAGGCATGGGCAGCGTCCTCCACAAGAGGGACCTCAATCCTGGCGGCAATTCTCCTCAAAGATGCCATATCAGCAGCAGCGCCGGCAAAGTGTACAGGTACGATCAACCGGGTTTTGGGAGAAATAGATTCCTCAACCGAATCGGGAGAGATCATCAATGTATCCTTGTCAACATCCGCAAAAACCGGGGTAGCCCCTGCCAGGACTATCAGATTAATTGTAGAGACCCAGGTCATTGAAGGGGTAATAACCTCATCACCGGGCCCGATACCTAACGCCTTTAAGACAAGATGCATGCCGGCGGTGGCCGAAGAAAGCGCAACAGCTCTTTTGCAGCCGACGTATTCGCAGAATGCTCGCTCAAACTCAGTCACATTGGGGCCGGTGGTAATCCATCCCGAACGGAGCACGTCTGCTACAGCCGAAATATCCTCTTCTGTAATGGATGGCCTGGAAAATGGCAGAAATTCCGTTCTCATCAGGCGCTCCGGGTAACAAGAAAGACCCCGAGGCATATAACCACAATCCCGGTCCAGCGCACGGGTCCCAGGGCCTCCTGGAAAAAAAACTGCCCTGCAAAGGCTGTCACGATGTAACCCACGCTGAGAAGCGGATAGGCATAACTTACCTCCACTCTCGACAGTGCCATGAGCCATACAATCACGCTAATCACGTAGCATAACAGCCCTGTGAGTACAAAGGGGTTGAGAATCACCTTAGCGCCAATCGGCACGATATTGTCCAAGGAAAAGGCAAAATGGCCAATTGTGCGCATACCCTGCTTGAGGGAAAGCTGCGCAGCGGCATTTAAAAGCACCCCCAAGAGAATCAGGGGTAGATACCGGTTCATTTTTATTGTCTCCTCATGATCCATAATTAACAATCAGCAATTTTACCCTGTTAAATCTCTTCGGGCTATTTAACAGGGGTGACCATCGACAATAGTCAATCTTGAATCCTATAGTCAAGCCCTTGTTGCGAGACCTTTAAAAAACGCCCCCTTTCGAAGTCTGCGCTTATCTGCCCAATCTCTGTGTTGCGTTCAGATTTTAATCCTCGAAATACTTGATGTATTCCTGTGGTTAAAATCCTCACGCGTCTTGATCTTGAATCCCGCTGTCAGCGGGAAGCATTTTTTAAAGGTCTCGTTCTATCAGGTAAATATCTTCCATCTCATACGCCACCCTGTCCCAACTATGTTGGATCGCCGTCTTGTGGGCTATCTCTCCCATTTTCAGACGATTCTCTTTTATTAAGTCAATTCCCGAGACTTTATTGTACGCGTTCACGGGTACCAGGTCAAGCAAAGCCTGATGCACATTCTCTGGAAACCGCTTGATCTTAAGATGTTTTCCAATATATTATATCTCGTGACTGGTAGGAATAGGCATCAGAGGAAGGATGTTAAGGCTCTTAAAGGGCTATTCAATTTTTTCCACCTGTGCTGTTAGACCTCTGCTTCTTTTTGCCACAGAGGCTCAGGCACAGAGGGAAATAAAAAGGTTTTAAAAACCTCTGAATACAGTCATCAAGGCCTTTCAATTTAGGATGTTGCAGAAGTTTTGTATTGGTTTGATATTTTTGGGTCTGTCCGGGTTAGAGAAGGAGAGGATTTCATGCAGACAGGTGCAGGCATTTTGTTGGAAATCTTGAAAGAGGCGGGAGTCCACACCGTATTCGGTATACCGAGCATTCACAACCTGGGGTTCTATGAGGCACTCAGGAAAGACGGTTCTGTAAGGCACATCCTCTGCCGCCATGAGACCACAGCTACCCACATGGCAGACGGGTACGCCAGAGAGAGCGGCACGCCGGGGGTCGTAATTACCTCAACAGGACCTGGCGCGGGATATGCCGTTCCAGCCCTGCAGGAGGCTTATGGCAGCAGCGCACCCGTTCTCATGATTACAACCAACATCGCCACATCCAAAATCGGCAAAGGGGTTGGCACTCTTCACGAGGTAAAGGAACAGGATGGGATTTTCAAGAATATCACCAAGGCCGTTTTCACTGTTCGGGCTGAAGAGGATATTGAAAACCTCACCCGGGAAGCCTTGAATACCTTACAGCTCGGAAGGCCGGGTCCCGTTTATCTCGAAGTCCCGACCGATCTCATGAACAGGGAAACCGGCGCAAAAAAAGATTTGGGGACCAAAAAGACCGTGCAACAGACTGACCTGCCTGATCTAAAAAAGGCCATAACGCTTATCAAAAATGCGGAGAGGCCTTTGCTTGTCGTTGGGACGGCTGCCGTGCGCGCGTGTATGACTGAGGAAGTAGTGAGTCTCGCGGAAACCCTGGCCGCTCCCGTCCTCTTCACCCCCAGCGCTCGAGGGCTCATCCCGGATAAGCACCCCCTTGCCCTCGGCAACAGCGCAAGAAGCGGCACCATTCGGGAAACCGCCTCCTCCTCCGACCTAGCACTGGCCATCGGTACCCGTCTGAGAGAGGTGGACACAAAAAGGAGAGGCCTTGTGTTGCCTCATCTCATCCATGTGGATTGGGATAATAAATGGACAGACAGAAACTTTCCCTCAAATATCTCTCTTTCAGGAGACATACCTGGAATCGTGCGCGCCCTGATGGAAGCCCTTGAGTCTCCCTTAGACAGAGAGCGCCGCTTACAGCGTGTTCATGAGATCTCCCTAAAGATACAGGAAGAGGAGGCCGAAATCCGCCGGAATCATCGTGAGATGACCTATCTAAAGGTCATTAGGGATGTATTGCCCGAGGAGAGCACCCTCGTGGTCGACAACACCCAGCTTGGTTACTGGTCCGAATATTTCTATCCCTGCCATGTCCCCGGAGGATGGATGGGGGCAAAAGGATCTGCCATTATCGGGTTCGCCTTTGCCGCAGCCATCGGGGCCAAAATCGCTTCTCCTGAAAAGCCGATCCTCGCCGTGATCGGGGATGGGGGATTCCTTTACAGCACCCAGGAACTGGCCACCTGTTTGAAACACGGGATCGGTTTTCCTGTCATTGTTGTCAACAGCAAATCCTTTGGCATTATCGCCTATCTTCAGAAAACATTCCACAAATGCGAATACGAATCGCGACTGATAAACCCCGACTTTGTGGCGCTCGCCAACGCGTATGGCATAGCAGGCAAGCAAGTAGCTTCGCCGGACGGCCTCGGACAGGCCCTGGAAGAGGCACTGTCATCCGGTGAGATGCGGATCATCGAACTGCTGGAAGATTTCCCGGAACCCCCATTCGGAAAGTATTAACGACCAGCGGAGGGCACGAGTTCATCACCCGGTTTCCCCTCAAGTATCCATGAATGTTGCCAATCCATCTGATGGTTCCAAACCGCTAATTCTTCCTACATCCAGCATTTATGATTAAGACGATTTCATGTTGCTTTTCTCCAATTTGCATATTATAAAGCACATTTAGCACAATAATAAAGGGATAGAGAAAATAAACCGTATAATTGAGGTTCTATCAGTCCAGGGCGTTTTAGACAAAAGGAGGAAAGAAATGAACAAAGAAGATTTGGTAAAATTGGTTTGTGAGAAAACAGGCATTAGCAAGAAGATGGCAGAACAGGCACAGAAAGCGGTCATCGAAGGATTTTCCTCAGCTCTTGAGAAAGGAGATTCAATTTCTCTCGTTGGATTTGGGAGTTTCAAAGTGGTTGCGCGAGCAGCCCGGGAAGGCCGGAATCCGAGCACAGGAGAAAAGATGCAGATCCCGGCTTACAAGACTGTTAAATTCACACTGAGCAAGTCGTTAAAGGAACGAGTTCAGTAAGTTAGAACCGCGAGATCTGGAGACAAACTGGCTCCAGATGATAATGAACGTATTCGCAACCGCAACTGTCCTGGCCGCTATCAAAAGGAGCAGGAAAGGTGTTAGCGTTGCCGCATCGAAAAACAAGACTGGTTTTGAGGACCGGAAAATCAGTGGTATCGTTCAGACGTTCAAGGTTTTTAGTAAGAATCATGGCCTCTCGTGATGAAAACAATGCCCTTCAAGACCTGACCTAAATCAAGAAGGGGAAGACTAATGGGAATTGCAAAGGCTCATACACAGTGTCAAAGACACAAAGGGTATGGGCCTTTTCATTTTGAAAGTATTTGGAGGATTTCCTGATGACCACAAGAACGGCTTTTGAAGAAATGGATCAAGCCAAGAGCCTTAAGGGATAATCATGTTACCTGAAACCATCATACTTCAGTCGGCCGGATCATTATCAGTAGCGGTGATGGCCCTGCTCATGCTGATCTTACAGACTCTTTTCTTTTTCAGAAAGCCTCAATTCACATGGTACGCCTGGAGCGCAGCCATCGCGTTTTCAGCCTTACTTTATTCGGTCGGTATTTTCATTGAATACAATACGACTGCGGGACCGCTCAACCGATTTTCCGGCCTGTTGGAGTATACGGCCATTATCTGTCTGGCCCACTGTCTGTATGGATTTACTTTTTCCTATCTTGGCATTGAAAGCAGGTGGTACCATCCGGTAGCCGGCGTCTGCCACGGGCTTATTTTGATCCTCCTATGGTCCACCAATTATATAGTGGCCGAAAGTTTCACCACGCGGGACTTTATTGGTTTGGGGTCCCCCTATATTGAACCGGACCTGGGACCCCTTGGTCCCGTGTTCGTGCTTTATGCGGCCACAGTCGGCGTGATCGCGATGACATTCTGGATAAAACACAAAAGGACCGACCCGAAACACCGGATCATTTTTCTGACAGGGATGGGTTTTTGGCTTCTGCTGGGTATTCATGATGGTCTGGCCTCCCTGGGGCTCCCTACCTTTCAATATTTCATGGAATACGGATTTCTCGGATTTGCCATGGTTGTTCTCTGGGTCGTATTCAACAGCTATTTGGAAATAGCGGCGGAAGATAAATATCGTGTGATCACGGAATTCGCAAACGATGGTATTATGGTGATACAAGATGGAAAAATGGTTTTTAGAAATCCTGCGGGTTGCGATCTGATCGGCGTGCCTTTAACCGATTCAGAGCCCGGAGATTTTCTTGATATCATGATGTCGGAAGACCGGAAAACGGTCCTGAAGCACTACCACACCCTTCTGGAGGGCGGCAATGCGCCTAATCCATATACAGTTCCCATTCGGGGAGCGGATGGGGAACAGAAATTTGTAGAAATCGCATCAAGCCTCATTCAATACAGGAACAGACCTGCCGTCCTGGCCATCATGCGGGATATGACAAAACGAAAGCGGGCGGAGGAGGTCATTCGGGAGAGTGAGGAGCGTTTCCGGCTTTTATCCGAGGCCAGTTTCGAAGGAATACTGATTCACGATAAAGGGGAAATTCTCGATGCTAATCAGACTTTTGCAAAGATATTCGGGTACGAACTTGATGAGATCATCGGGATGAATGTCCTTGAATTGGCAGCACCTGAATGCCGAGAGGTGGTGAAGAGAAATGTACTGTCCGGCCTCGAAGAAGCTTACGAGGCTATAGGCTTGAGGAAGGACGGATCAACCTTCCCTGGTGAACTGAGGGGCAGGCAAACGAAATATAAAGGCAAGACAGTAAGAATAACAGCAGCAAGAGACCTAAGTGAGCAAAAGAAAGCTGAAGAGGCCTTGCGGGAGAGCGAAGAAAACTACCGCTCAATGATGGAAGCTATGGATGATGCAATATATATATGTTCATCGGACTTTCGTATAGAGTATATGAACCCGGCTATGATCAACAGGATAGGCCGTGATGCCACTGGCGAACCTTGCCACAAGGTGATGCATGGGCTTGACGAAAAATGCCCATGGTGTATCCATGAAAAAATTATGAGGGGCAGATATATAAAAACTGAAGTTGTCAGCCCTGCAGACCACAAAACTTATCATATTTCAAACTCGCCAATGTTTCACACAGACAAGTCGGTTTCAAAGTTAACTGTCTTCCGCGATATTACCGAAATGAAAAAACTTCAAGCCCATCTCCAACGGGCCCAGAAGATGGAAGCCATCGGAACTTTGGCTGGCGGCATAGCCCATGACTTCAATAATATCCTCATGGCTATTCTCGCAAATTGTGATCTGGCAAAGATGAAATTGGCCGAAGACAGCGAGGCCATTGACAATCTGAATCAAGTTAAACATGGGGGCTACCGGGCCAGGAGGCTTATTCAGCAGATCCTGACGTTCAGCCGCATGGGAGAACAGGAGAGGATCGCCCTTTCCCTTACACCCCTTATCAAAGAGGCTCTTAAATTCCTGAAGTCAACGCTTCCGGCTTCTATCGAGATCCGCGACTACATTGAGGCAGATCCGGGCATTATTGAGGCAGATGCCACCCAGATCCACCAGATTGTGATGAATCTGTGCACAAATGCTGAGCATGCCATGCGGGAGGAGGGGGGAACCCTCGATGTCAAGCTCACCAGAGTGGAGGTAGACAGGCAAACGGCCTTACAACATCACGAACTTCACACCGGACCCCATGTGCGGCTCATAGTGACCGATACAGGATGCGGGATGGACTCTGAGACCTTGGAGCACATCTTTGACCCCTATTTCACTACCAAGGAGGTAGGCGAAGGAACCGGTCTTGGCCTGTCAGTCGTGCACGGGATTGTAAACACCCACAACGGCGTCATCACAGTGGAGAGCGAGCCCGGAAAAGGGACGACCTTTAACGTCTATTTTCCGATTACCGAGAAAGACGAAAAGATCCAAGAAGAGTCTGACGAACCACTTCCCACAGGAAACGAGCGAATCCTTTTTGTTGATGACGAGCAGGTGATCGTGTACATAGCAGAGGAGATGTTAAAAGAGTTGGGCTATAACGTGGTCACCAAAAAAAGCAGCGTGGAAGCCTTAGAGCTATTCCGGGCTGACCCGGGTCGATTCGATCTGGTTATCACCGACATGACCATGCCCAAGATGACAGGTGATAAATTAGCCCGGGAACTCATGAAAATCCGACCCGATATCCCGGTTATCCTCTGCACGGGATTCAGTCCGAAGATCTCTGAGGAGAAAGCAAAGGAGATCGGTATCAAGGCCTTTGCAATGAAACCTCTGGTGGGAAGAGACATGGCCAATACCGTTCGGAAGGCCCTTGGGAATTAACATTTGAATTGACTATTGACGATTGAATATTGAGGATTGGGTACTGGAGTGATGGAGTGTTGGAAAAAGATGAACGTCCAGGTAAGCGAAGACTCCGACATCGAATGAAAACCAGACATCAACTTTAGGCATTTTAGGCACTTTTCCGGTTTAGGTATTTGGTACTGGGTAGTAGGGGGTGGAGTGTTGGGGATTGATGATTGTTGATTGTTGATTGTTTATTGGGGATTGGAGGATATGGCATATTTCTTTTGGAGTCAGAGAAGAAAGCTGTATTGTCTGGCGCCATGGATGATTCGGCGTATTTGTATGGTATTGTTCTTGACAACGTAAAAGACCAGATACCTGTCCACAACCAGCATGCGGTATCCAAGCCTTTTGAGCCGATCATCTTTTGGAATAACTCCAAGAAATGGATGTGTTGTTAGAGGAGCGATTGCCGAATCGAACTTATCAAGCTGTGATTCTGCAGCAGAGGGATTATCTCTTTTAATATATTCAAAAATCTCGATAAGATCTTTTTCTGCGGTACCTAAATACCGGATTTTGTAAGATTCGGTCATTTGATTCTTGACCTTAAACGCTCCATCAGCTCGCGGTGAGTTATACCCTGTTCCCCTGCTGCGTCTAACATCTCCGCTTCACCAAGTTTATGATAGAGTTCGAGCAAACTATGAATGCGTTCATAATCTGCCTGGCTCATAACTACCATGTCGCCTCTCCCGTTTTTGGTTATAAATACGGGTTGTCGTTCTTCATGGCAAAGGTCCGATATTTCATGGGCGCGATTTCTCAAGTCGGATATGGGTCTGATATGCGGCATGACGTCCTCCAGTTGTTATTTTGATAAAATATTATCACAAAAATGATATTTGTCAACTTCCTATTTCTTGAAAAGGGCGTCACATGTTAAAGTAGTCAATTGTCCAAGGTCCATAGTCATAACAAAAGGGGTCAATAGCGAATATTATTACTGCAGTGTTGGAGTAGTGGCCTCCGGGCTGTAGACCTCACACTCCAAAACCCTTGCATTTATCGCAAGATATTGTTATTATATTTCGCATAAGCGCTAAAAATAGCATTTTTGAGAAATAGGATGCAATATCTTACGTTAAGAGAGTCCTTCAAAGATTTTACCGTATTTTCCCTTCACGACATCAGGAAAATAGATGCCGGTTTTCATAGGAGAAGATTAAATGAATGGCAGGACAAGGGGTACATAAAAAAAATCATCCGGGGTTATTATATCTTTTCTGATCTGGAAGTCGATGAGAATGCCCTTTTTGAGATCTCCAACAGGATTTACAGTCCATCATATATCTCTTTTGAGACGGCCCTTTCTTACCATCATCTGATCCCTGAAAGTGTGTATGGCATATCTGCTGCTTCAACCCGCCGAACCTATACATTCAAGACCCCTATAGCCGGATTTAGCTACAGGACAATAAAGCCAAACCTCTTTTTTGGTTATGACCTTGCCAGTCACGGCAATAAGCATATGAAGATAGCCACTATGGAGAAGGCCATCCTGGATTATTTTTATCTTAATCCGGGCATTAAAAGAGCGCCGGATTTTGCCAGCCTGCGAATAAACAGGGATCTATTTCTCGAAAAAGCTCAAGAAGAAACACTGTATGAATTTACCGATAGGTTTGCCAAGAAGACATTGGCTGAACGAGTACAATCTTTTCTGAGATTCTTAAAAAATGCTTGATATAAAACAGATAGAATCATTTTATCCTGGACATCTGCGCTCTTTTAAAAAAAATCTGTTACGGGAATACCTGCAATATAAGATTTTAGAGATCGTTTTTGATTCAATGTTTGGACAAAGATTATCATTCATGGGCGGGACAGCAGCCCGCATTGTACATGGAAATACCAGGTTCTCTGAAGACCTGGACTTTGATAACCTTGGTTTGAATAGAAGGGAATTTGAGCAACTGTCCGGTTTAGTCCGGAAAAGACTGCAGTTGGAAGGATACAAAGCAGAAACAAAGAACGTATTCAAGGGTGCATATCGGTGTTACATAAGGATTTCTGATATCCTTTTTGAAAACGGGATTTCCAGACACAAAGATGAAAAATTATTAATTCAAATTGATACCGAACCACAGCGGTATGCCTATTCGCCGGAAAAGGTCATCATTAACAAGTTTGACGTATTTTTGCGGATAAATATTGTCCCAGCGGATCTGTTGTTAGCTCAAAAAATATATGCCATTTTCAATCGAAAACGTGCAATGGGCAAAGATTTCTATGATGCCGTATTTCTCCTTGGAAAAACAAAGCCTGACCTTGGCTATTTGCAGTCAAAACTGAAAATTAAGGATATGGCAGATTTGAAGGTCAGACTTCTAACCATATGCAGCAAGTTTGATTTTAAAGCCTTAGCCAGGGATGTTGAAAAGTTCCTGTTTAACCCTAATGACGCCAAAAAGGTTTTGTTTTTTTATGACTACATAGGTGAATATGATTTTATTTGATGGTCTCGAAAAAGTCTCCAAGATCATCACTCCCGCGAAGCTTGTTCTCGACTCCGATCGGGGAGCGAGAGTCCCCGCGGAGGGATTGATTTTACTGGATCCCCGCTTTCGCGGGGATGACGATAACGGGTGTTTTTCGACTTTTTACATGCGCGTCAAGTTTCAGCTTTCCAGTTTCCAGTTTTGAGTTTCCAGTTTGTGACTCAACCATTCAACGAGGTCTTTACCCAGGGAATGGAAATATCATCAAAAACAGGGTTTATTTATCGTCATGAGGCGGTCTTTGTTTTTGTCATAGGCGTTCTGATATTATTACCCCGCATCTGGTGTGAAACAAGCATAACCGGTCAGGACGAATACTGGCTTTCCTTTCGCACGCCCATGGAAACCTTTACCCATGACAGTTGGTTTACCACGTGGGTAAATGGAGAACCCCGGCTAAAGAAACCACCTCTCCTATACTGGGCAATTTTATTGAGCTACAAGCTGTTGGGCATCAATCTTTTTGCGGCCCGAATCTGGGGCGTACTCTCAGGGGCCGGGCTCGCAGTCTGCTCCCTCCTTATCTATCGTGAACTGTTCAAAAAGAGCGGCATTCTCGCAGGTCTGATCACCCTGGCCACCCTCACCGTAGCCATCGAAGGGCGCAGGGCCATGCTGGACCTGCCCCTCACCTTCTTCACTGCCATGGCCCTGTTTTTTGCCATAAAATGGGGGAAATCGGGTCGTCAGGGGTGGATACTCTTATCCGGCTTCTCCTTAGGGCTTTCTTTCCTTGTGAAGGGCCCTGTGGGAATCATCCTTTTTGCTGTGGCCTCATTAAGCGCCCTGTTCGTATTCAGAAAATGGGCCTTTCTGGCTTTAAACCGGGCACAGGTTTTTTGGGCATCTGTTTTGGTCCTGGCAGTATCTCTGCCCTGGCCGATCGTAATGGCCCATATGTGGCCGGACTTCCTCCGGATTATTAATGGTGAGGTCGCTGCGAGAGGGATTGGAACAATTCATATTGGATCTCCCTTTTCCACCATAGGGGGGGCATTTGGCCTTGTTTTTCCCTGGTCATTGATATTATTTGCGGCATTGATACGATCGATCTGGCACTTCAGAGAGGGTAAGGGGAAAAAGGACCTTTGGCTTACGGCCTGGTTTTTCGGGTGCATAATCCCTTTCATATTCATAAGGTCCTTTGCCCGGTATATGACGCCACTTATCCCGGCTGCATCCGTGCTGTGCGCTAACTGGCTTGAACAGGTCACGGGGAGATGGAGAACAGGTCTGCTGGGTGTATCCATCTCATTGCTGGCATTGGCATCAGCATCCTTTTGTCTCTTCTTTATATGGTTTGACCGTGGCGTACCCATGGCAGTGCTATCTCTCATGGTCGTGGGGCTGATGCTCTGGATAACATTTTCCAAAAAGGATGTTCGTGTAGTGGCCGGCACTGTTGCGGTACTGTTGACCTTTATGATGGGGGGGCTGTATCCGTCCTTGGGGGTAAATGCCATGCCCTCTGATCTCGATGAAATTGTGGGGCAACACCCAGTGGCCGCCTATAACAGCTCTCAGCCCTCCATGCTCTCAATCCGCATGAAACGGAGTGCGATCAGAATCCGCTCCTTTAATAAGGATGATCTTCGTGCCTTGAAAAATCTTGACGGTTTTATCTTTGTGAGGGCATCCGATAGGAAAGGGTTCGAGGCACTTGCTGACAAGCTGGGTATTTTTTATAAGAGGGACGGCCAGTTCAAGACCTTTTATTCCCGGCAGGCCTGGATACGATTCGCACGCGAAGACGCCACGGCCCATGATTGGAAGGAGGCCGTAGAAAAGCGATCCCTGGCCGGCCTGAGGCCCATGATCTTGTACTATCGGGTCAAACCCAAGCTGAACCCAAAGGGCAGGGAAAAGGGACCTGAACAGGAGCAGGTTCAGTCATAATATCTGAATGGTTGCAGCCGGCAGTTCAGGCAGCGAGGAACCAAACAAAGAATTTACCACGAAGCACACGAAGGGCACGAAAAGTGAGTTTCTTATTAGTTTTTATCATGACTTCGTGTTCTTCGTGGTAAACAATTTTCTGCGCGTTTTGAATTTACTTATATAGTACTAAAACGCCCACCCCAGACCAAAGACCCATGACTGGTCGTTCTTCTTTTTTCCGTCCGCCGGCTGGTTGTCATAATCGTACTTGAATTGAAAAGAGGCGAAAAGCTTCATCACCATGGGTATGCGAATCCCGGTACGGGTACGAAGTGTCCAGTTCGTGCTGTCCCCAATATCATACAGCAAATCGTCGTGATGAAAAATCTGAAAAAACTTGTTAAAAAACCACCTGTCAAAGTCCAGGGCCCAGTAACCGGCAAAATAGGTCCGCTGGTCCTTACCGTTCAGAAAATCCATGTTTTTGGTATATTTCTCATAGACATAGCCCGGCCCTATTTGGACTGAGAGATTCATCTCCCGGGACCTGTAGAATTGGTAGCCGGGACCTGCCCCAACATTGCCTAAGAGATTTAAGTCCTTGAATTTGTCCATCTGTGCCGTGCCGTTGCCAAATACAAACCATTTGTGGTCAAGAAAACGCTTGTAGGTGGCAGAACCCAGTCCATTATCCTTACTGAGTTTGTCTTTGCTCCACTCCTTGTGAAATTCCGCGTACAGCTTAACCTCGTGCGGCAATTTGGAAATCGTCGCGTTGGCGATCAAGCTGTATTTTTGGGTATTTGTGTTCCCGGTTTCCTTGCTGGCACCTGCTGAGACGTTTCCACTGAATTTCCAGTCAGCCGGAGGCTTGGGCCGTTCCAGGGTCTTAACCTGGGCCATGGCGATGGGAACTGGCGGGGAGCCGTCCGCTGGTTGGAGAATCAAGGCGCCGTCCTTGGTGACCGTTAGTTTGCCCATCAGCGTGTTTTCGTCCCTCAGATAGGCCTCTAAAGGCTTTTCGGTAGTCAGACGGTTTATCTTATCCCAATCAATGGTGATGGTCCCGGCATAAGAGGTTTTGAACACCAGCTTGCCCAGGGTCATTGAAACCACAGTCCCCTGCAAACGATCACCGTTTTTCATGAGCAGCTCGTCAGCGTTGGCAACGTTTACAAAAAAGATCATCAGGAGACCGGCAAACATGCCGCTTTTGAGGCAAGTCCTCATCAATCTATTAGAGCCACGCTGGTGAGATTTTTCGTTGAATCGATTATGAAGCTTTTTCATGGTGTCAGTTCCTCCTTTTGAGGCAAAGCTGAAGAGGTTTTTTAGAGAAGAACTATAGGCGAGTGACAGATACGTGTCAATGCTAAACGCCACAGGTGTCAATGCTTGCCCAATCCTTGACACAAGGGAGAAATTCATACATACTCCCTCCATCAATCATAACCCAAATAGGTAGACGAAACCTGAGATATCCCGCAGATACGTTCAAGTTAGATCACAGATCAGGGCTTGACACCCATCCATGAGGAGATGCCTTATGTCCGACACAACTGAAAAAATAGACGATTCCTCTGTGCCGCACAGGTGGCATTTTGTGAGGTTGGGCGGGTTTGATCAAGTAAGGCTTGAGACGGGAGCTGACCTGTTAGCCTTAGACCAGCTTGATCAAAAATTGTGGGCAGCACTGAGCTGCCCAACCCAGGGCCTTGAGTTCGACGAGAAAACCCTCGATCTGATCGATACGGACGGGGACGGGCGGATCCGGGTGCCTGACATCATTGCTGCAACAAAGTGGGCCGGATCCCTTCTCAAAGACCCGGACGACCTTATCAAGGACGTAAGCGCACTACCCCTCTCGGAAATCGATGACAGCACTCCGGAGGGCCAGGAACTCCTTTCCTCAGCCAAACAGATCCTCAAGAACCTCGGTAAATCAGATGCGAGCGAAATCATCGCGGACGACACGGCAGATACGGTAAAGATTTTTTCAGAAACCAGGTTCAATGGGGACGGAATTATCCCTGCTGATTCGGCTGACGATGAGGCCATAGGGGAAGTTATCGTGGATATTATAGCCTGTTTTGGATCGGAGGAGGACCGTAGCGGGCTTCCGGGGGTCTCGCAGGAAAAGGTCGACAAGTTCTTTGCCGAAGCTCAAACTTACTCTGATTGGTGGAAAAAGGCTGAAGACGATGCGGACAGCGTCCTCTCCTACGGCGATACAACCGATGAGGTCGTGGCAATCTTTCAGGCCGTCAAGGCCAAAGTGGATGATTACTTTACCCGCTGCCGCCTCGTCGAATTTGACCCCGGCGCGGCCGTATCCCTGAATCCGGCCAAGGACGCGTATGAGGCCTTAGCCCTTAAAGACATCTCAACTTCAGCGGAAGAAATTGCCGTCTTCCCATTAGCCGGCATTGAGGCCGGTAAACCCCTGCCGATGAAGGAGGGAATCAATCCCGCCTGGGCCGGACCTGTTAAACAATTTTTCTCGGAGATCGTGAAGCCGGTATTTGGAAATAAGGACAGCCTGAGCGCCGCCGAGTGGGAGAGCCTGAGCGCTAAATTCTATGCCTACGAAGCCTGGCTCAGCTCAAAGGAGGAGACTGCCGTAGAGCAGCTTGGTCTCAAGCGAGTCAGGGATCTTCTATCCAACGACAGCAGAGAGACTATTACCGCACTGATCGAAAAGGATAAGGCATTGGCTCCGGAGGCAAATGCTATTTCCTCGGTTGACAGGTTAATTCGCTATTACCGCGATCTTCACACTATTCTAAACAACTTCGTTTCGTTCCGTGACTTCTACACACCCGAAGCTAAGGCCGTTTTTCAGGCCGGAACCCTCTATTTAGACTCCCGTAGCTGCGAGCTGTGTGTCAAGGTTAATGACGTGGGCAAACACAGCGGCTTAGCACAGCTGAGTCGCACCTATCTTGCTTACTGTGACTGTACCTGCAAAGAAACCGATAAGAAGCTAAGCATAGCCGCCGCTTTCACCAACGGCAATGCGGATAACCTCAGGGTCGGCCGCAACGGGGTCTTTTACGACCGTGAGGGTCG
>Ga0222678_1000239_pt1 | contig 27420 bp, 22 predicted proteins | sample AntAcemetagen937_FD_179801 | JGI IMG/M metagenome (GOLD analysis project Ga0222678, IMG submission 179801) | Saline water microbial communities from Ace Lake, Antarctica - #937 | ecosystem: Environmental > Aquatic > Non-marine Saline and Alkaline > Saline | place: Antarctica: Ace Lake... | reverse complement strand
TCCGCTACGCTTCACTCCACAAAGAGAGATTTAAAAACAGTAAACCGTGTTTAGGATTAAAAATAAAGTGTAAATTTGAAACAGGATTAAGAACTAAAAAGTGTAAACTAAATTCAGGACGAGTCAAATCGAGCCACCCCAATTTGTAAGCACATTTGCAATTCGCACGAGCCATCGCTCGTCCAAAAATTGCAAAAGAGCTTCCAAATGCCAACGCTTTTTTGCCGACCCTAAAAACTAATTTTTTCGGAAACGGTAGTGCTTCGACTGAACTGAATAAAGATTGTAATGAATTGATTAAGAACTGATAATGAATAAAGCCCAGCATACAACACGCAATATAAAAAATTGGGCAGAAAGTGGTAAATATGAACGAATTAGCAATAAATAAAAGGTGTAATAAATTGAAAGTTTGGTGTTTTAAATGCCCAACATTTTCATATTGCCACCGTTATCGCCAATGCAGTAATAAAAATTTTGCAATAAAGTCATTGAATGAACCAAAATAAATTGTACTTTCGCAAAATCAATTTGTCACGAAATAAGTATTATATTGTGACAAAAACATAACAGAATTGATAGCAATGAGGTCAATCCAAGATACAATAATACAAAGTATTAGAGCAAGAAAAAGAGGTGCAGTATTATTCATAGATGCTTTTGAAAAATTTGGAAGCAGTGAGGCGGTACGTCAAGCCTTTTCAAGATTGCAGAAATCGGGATTTATCATACGTTTGGCAAAAGGAATCTATTTATATCCTTTTGATAAAGAAAATTTGAGAGTTTCAATGGAACAAATTGCCAAGGAAGTAGCAGCACGAGACAAGGCTCATATTTTACCCACAGTAATTTATGCGCAACATCGCTTGGGGCTTTCCACACAAGTACAAACTAATTGGGTATATATTACAGACGGCACACCTCGTACACTTAATATAGGTGGAAATACCATTAAATTCAAAAAAGGAGTTGCTAAAAATTTTGCCTATAAAAGCGAAATGATTTATTTGTTAGTAGCGGCACTTCGGGATATGTATGATTTACCTAATGAACAGATGAACAGAAAGTTGAAAGAGTTGCTGAAAGCCGAACATCCGAAATTAATAAAACATGATTTGGCTTTGGCTCCGAATCGTATTCGTATTTATCTGCAAAACTTACTAAACGATGAAAACTAATTGGCTCTCACTGTCGCAAATCGAACAAATCCGCCTGCTCAACAATTGCGAACAACAAACTAAATTGAGTGCGTACTCTATTGAAAAAGATTGGTGGGTTTCGCAAGTACTCAAAGCATTGTGCATTTCGATTTATGCCAATCACATTGCATTCAAAGGTGGAACATCGTTAAGCAAAGGATGGGGGCTGATACAACGCTTTTCGGAAGATGTTGATATTTCAATAAATAGAGAGTTTTTGGGATTTGGTGGCGAATTATCGAAAAATCAAATTAGCGACCGGTTACGTCGTGCTTCGTGTACGTTTGTTCGAGGTAATTTACGAAATGAAATTGAAAAGCAACTATTGCAATTAGGGATTTCTGCCGATTATTTTAATGTTTCTGTTAATGAAACCGACATTAGTACTACCGATCCCGAAACTATTGAAGTCGCTTATTTATCCGTATTGTCTCAACCGAACTACTTACGTGATAAAGTGTTGATTGAAGTGGGAGCACGTTCTTTGATGGAACCTGCTGAACCTATAAAATTCAACTCAATCTTAGCGGAAACGTTTCCCCAATCCTTTCCATTAGAATCCGATTTTGCAAAAAATGCACTATCCAATGAATTACTCTATAAAGAGGTTGTGAAACATCGTCAAAAATTTATCGGTTTAAAAGGGTTTGATTATAACACACTATTACCTCAAAGAATAAATCTTATACCCCCTGATGTCGTAAAAAACAAATATGGAATAGATTACAGACGAATGCAAGGTAGCATGATTTATGGGAATTCGTTATCATTCAATCAATTATTAAAACGAGTAGAAGAATTGAATAAGCGAGTAAACGAAATACAGTTTAATCAATGATTAGAGATATACTTAAAATTTTATAGAATGAAAGATGCACAGGCGATAATCGAGTAGGCTGCCCCACCAGTAAAAACCGGTAGGGAGAACCTCTCACACCACTTAGTCCCGAAAACTTTCGGGAGGTCTCGTACTTGGCGGTTCGCCAAACAGTACAGAAGCTCTTTTCACCAACTGTACCTTACCCTTTCTCACAAAACCGTTGGCTTATCTTGGGAATCGGTCACCCATGATAGATAATGCCATGAATATTGCAATTATCAGGCTGTTTAACGTTCCGTCCTTCGTTACTCTGTGAGACCATCCACAATATCTATTTGTGGCTCGTTTACTGTAACTACTATGACTTCTGCTGACTTCTTGGCTTTTAGGAATCCGAACCTAATCCAAGACCTCCCCAGAGCCTGTCCCGTTTCAAACGGGATAAGAGCATTTTCCTTCGGTCAATCGCTGCTGAATCTACATAACAAATGCTCCACTTCTTGTGTTTGGACGTTGCAATGATGTGCTTGCTTATCCGATTTGTTATGCCTCATATCCAGTTTCTGTACGCTTGCCCCGTAACGAAGTATATCGGGGTCAGTACCAACTTTTGTAGTCTCGCTTCCTTCAGTGCATACCTCACGGTAAACCACCTTGCGACTTACTAACAGTTCGGGACGTTACTCCCGCCTGTAAGGGACTTGCACCCTCTGGAAAAATTAATAGTTACCCACTCTTTAAGTTTCTGAATAAATATTTGTATTTTTGAATTTTATTCTGATACTTGCGAATGGGTGTGCAATTGCTCATGCTGGGCACACACACGTGGTATATTTAATTGCCGAGACAGTAGTAAATTCAAAGGGTATAGCTCTCATCAATTTCATCGTTATTTGACAAAGAAGAACTTTGAAATCGGCAACTAAACATACCACCATCCGTTGTGCCTCATTCCCCACATCAGAGAAACCGATTAATTTCTCAAGCAAACGTCAAAAAGTGTGGAGAAAATTAAGTGAAAATTGATAAATTTGAAAAAATTATAAAGTATTGAATATCAACAATAAAATTTGACGTTAGTCTCAATTTAAGAGAAAGATAGATAGTGAATTAGTAGATAAGATTTGAAATCATGAAAAAGAAAGTGCATATAAAATATTGGAAAGAATTATCTGGGAAATATGATATAACTATCTATAAGAATAAAATAATAAAGTATGATGGATTTCATCCAATTGATGATGCTAACAGGTTTAGGGAAAATAGCGTAGTTGAACTGAATAACAAATTTGAAATTAATAAAATCGACAAAATTGATAGAAATGAGTTTAAGTTAAATGCATCGCATGAAATACATTGCGAAAGACTTCGCGAAATACTTCAAAGAGAATGTTATGTTCAGTTAAATATGTTTCAGTCAATTTATATTAGTTGGTGTCAAAAGAAATTTTTAATCCAGTCACTTGACGTTAAGAAATCTCTCTTGACAGGTTTTATTGGATTAATACTGGGAGCTTGTTTAACATATGCAATTCAATGCAATGGAGAAATTGATATTGATGACAAAAATGAATCAACAGCCACACCTGTACAAAACATCAAGAAACATGAAAATTCTAATGAGTCGAATAGCGATAAAACCCATTTAATCAAAGACACTGTCTGTAATGAAATTGATTCTTTAAAAATGAAGAAAACAAATTGAAATAAAAAAAATGTACTGTAACAAAGTGCATTGTTGAAATTATATCAAATAACTTGATTAATTTTGCATCATGGAAAATAAATTAAGATTTACAAATACGCTTACACGCAAAAAGGAATTGTTTGAACCCTTAAATCCTCCTTTTGTAGGTATGTATGTTTGTGGTCCTACCGTTTACGGCGATGCTCATTTGGGTCATGCACGTCCCGCCATTACTTTTGATTTGATATTCCGGTACCTTTTACATCTTGGATACAAAGTAAGATATGTAAGAAACATTACCGATGTTGGACATTTGGAAAATGACGCTGACGAAGGAGAAGACAAAATTGCAAAAAAAGCCCGCTTAGAAAAACTTGAACCCATGGAAGTTGTTCAGTATTTTACTGATCGCTATCACGAAAATATGAAACAACTTAATGTTAAAAGTCCAAGTATAGAACCAAGAGCATCCGGTCATATTATCGAGCAAATCGAAATGGTGAAAAAAATTATTGATTCCGGTTTTGCTTATGAAATAAACGGTTCGTTATATTTTGATGTTAAAAAATATAACGAAAATCATAATTATGGAAAACTTTCAGGCAGAAAAATTGAGGATCTTATCTCAAACACTCGTACTCTACAAGGTCAGGATGAAAAGAAAAATCCTTATGATTTTGCTTTATGGAAAAAAGCACAACCCGAACATATTATGAGATGGCCCTCACCATGGAGTGATGGTTTCCCGGGGTGGCACATGGAATGTTCTACAATGGGAGCTAAATATCTTGGTAATTATTTTGATATTCACGGTGGTGGAATGGATTTGCTTTTTCCTCATCACGAATCGGAAATTGCACAATCACAAGCTGCAAATGGAAAGGATCCCGTAAAATATTGGATACACAATAATATGATAACTATTGACGGTCAAAAAATGGGTAAATCGCTTAATAATTTTATTACCCTCGATCAGTTTTTTGCCGGTAATCATGAAACTTTGGATAAAGCTTACAGCCCGATGACAATCAGATTTTTTATCCTTCAGGCTCATTATGGATCAACATTAAATTTTTCGAAAAGTGCTTTGCTGGCTGCCGAAAAAGGAATGAAAAAATTAATGACTGCGATTAGTACCCTTGACAAACTCAAATCATCTGATAAATCATCTGTTGATGTAAAAAGCTTACAGGAAAAATGTTACGCTGCACTAAATGATGATTTTAACAGCCCGATTGTTATCTCACATCTTTTTGATGGTGTTAAAATGATAAACTCAATTAAAGACGGAAAAAATACAATCTCAGAAGAAGACCTTATTCTTTTGAAAAAAATATTTAATGATTTTGCTTTTGAGATTCTCGGATTACAAGAAGAAGAATCTGCCGGAAATAGTGATTTGGTTGACAAATTGATGGAATCAATTCTCTCTATTCGTAAAAACGCAAAGGAGCAAAAAGATTACGCTACGGCCGACAAAATCCGTGACGAATTAAACAAACTTAATATTCAAATTAAAGATACTAAAGACGGAGCGAGTTGGGAGATTACTGAGTAAACTTTTTTTCTTATAAAAAAGATTAGAGGATCAGACAATGATTTAAAATTGAAAAGTTTGTATATTCGCTTCCCCTCCTAATTTTAGGAGGAGCTGGGGGAGGTAAAAAAATCATCAATCGATATTCAGTGTTCGGAGTTCGACATTCCAAAAGAGATCAGAATAACGAATATCGAATAATGAATAATGAAGGAAAAAACTGCAAAATCAAATATACAAAATTCTTAAATTCCATCAATATAATTGACTTTCTGGACAAGCACTAAACAGCTTTCACCAAATAATAATTCTTCTTACCCTTCTGGACAAGAATATATTTGTTGTTTAACAAATCGTTTTCTGTAATTGTGTATTCTTGATTTACTTTTTGTTTGTTGATGGAAACACCATTATCTTTTAACATCCTACGTGCTTCGCCATTCGATTTAAAGATATTGGTTTTCCCGACAAGAAAATCAACAATTTCAATAGCATTTTTAACATCATATAATTTTATTTCGCTTTGTGGAACACCCTCAAAAACCGCAAGAAGCATATCTTCGGAGAGGTTTTTCAATGATTCGGTAGTTCCTTTTCCAAACAAAATCTGGGAAGCTTCAACAGCTGCATTATAATCGTTTTCTGAGTGAACCCTAATAGTGATGTCTTTTGCCAGAGCTTTTTGTAAAACCCGCAAATGAGGAGCTTCGGCATGTTGGATTATCATTTCATCAATTTCCTTTTTCGAAAACAAAGTAAATATTTTGATGTATTTAGCAGCGTCTTTATCAGAAACATTTAGCCAAAACTGGTAAAATTTATAAGGTGAAGTTTTCTTGGAATCAAGCCATACATTTCCCGATTCTGTTTTCCCGAATTTCCCGCCATCAGCTTTTGTAATTAAAGGGCAGGTAAGAGCAAAAGCTTCGCCTTTTTCTTTTCTTCTGATTAATTCGGTGCCGGTAACAATATTTCCCCATTGATCGGAACCACCCATTTGTAGTTTGCAATTTTTATTATTATAAAGGAAAAGAAAATCATATCCTTGCACAAGCTGGTATGTAAATTCCGTAAATGACATTCCAACAGCACCCTCACCACTAATGCGTTTTTTTACAGAATCTTTTGCCATCATATAATTAACGGTTAAATGTTTTCCAACATCCCTGATAAATTCAAGAAAACCGAATTCTTTCATCCAGTCGTAATTATTAACTAATTCAGCTTTATTTGGAGCATCAGTTTTAAAATCCAAAAATTTAGAAAGCTGGGCTTTTAAACATTCTTCGTTGTGTCGTAAAAATTTCTCATCCAGTAAATTTCTCTCTTCCGATTTCCCGGAAGGGTCGCCAATCATACCTGTTGCACCGCCAATCAAAGCAATTGGTTTATGTCCTGCAAGTTGAAAGTGTTTTAACATCATTACAGAAACTAAATGCCCAATATGTAAAGAGTCCGCTGTAGGATCAATTCCAACATAAGCCGAAGTCATTTCTTTTTCAATTTGCTTGTCGGTTCCGGGCATCATATCATGAATCATCCCCCGCCATTTCAACTCATCAATAAAACTCATATTCAATATTTTTATACAAAGATAGGTTTATTGAATAAAAATGTGATTGTTAAATTTGTAAGAATTAAATAATTTTGTCATTCAGTAGTAATTCAATACAATTAATTTTTTTGAATATCGAATAACGAATACTGATTAACGATTTTTGATTTATATTTTTTATAAATTTGCATTATGATTTTAGTAACAGGAGGAACAGGGCTGGTTGGATCACATTTGCTTTTCGATCTTGTAAGTTCGGGAAAAAAAGTGCGAGCACTAAAGCGAAAAAGTAGCAATTTCGATAATATCAATAAAGTATTTGGGTATTATTCTGATGATGTTGAAAAGCTTTTTGAAAAAATCGAATGGGTTGATGGAGATGTTCTTGATATTTTTTCACTTGAAGATGCAATGAAGGATGTTTCTGAAATTTATCATTGTGCTGCTATAGTTTCGTTTGATCCCGGAGATGAAGATTTCCTGATGAAAGTTAATGTAGAAGGTTGTGCAAACATTGTAAATATAGCTCTTGAAAAAAAGATAAAAAAACTATGTTATGTTAGCTCAATAGCTGCATTAGGGAGAGCTGAAAGTAATGGCTTTGTTGATGAAAAAACACATTGGATGTCGTCAAATAAAAAATCTCATTATTCTATCAGTAAGTATGGAGGAGAAAGAGAAATTTGGCGAGGAATTGAAGAAGGACTTGATGCCGTGATAGTTAATCCTTCAATAATTTTAGGCCCAGGAAATTGGAATTCCGGAAGTTCACGCTTTTTTACGACGATATGGAAAGGATTAAAGTTTTATACAAAAGGTGTTAATGGTTTTGTTGATGTGAGAGACGTTGTAAAAGCAATGGTACAATTAATGGAAAGCAAAATCAAAAACGAACGATTTATACTGAACTCCGAAAATATTTCTTATCAAAAACTTCTTAATTTAATATCAAAATATTTAAATAAAAAGTCTCCGCGAATACATGCAGGAAAATTTTTAAGTGCAATTACATGGAGAGAAGAAAAAATCAGAAGTTTTTTTACAGGATCAAAACCTTTTATAACAAAAGAAACAGCACATACAGCAAATTGCAATTATTATTATTCAACAAAAAAAATAGAAAAAATGTTGAATTTTAAATTCACCCCGATAGAAAAAACTATTAAGGATAATGCAGCTTTGTTTTTGAAGGATATTTTAAAAGAGAAACCTATCAAATAAATAAGTATTATTTTTAGTTACTCATTTTTTTAATTTTCAATTACATTTTTATAATGCTCAAAACGTTCCAGTATTTCGTTCACAAAGTTATATGGTTCTTCTCCACGGCAATATCCATATTTAACAACAGCATCGCGATAAAATTTTGGTTTCGATTTGTTTAATAAATAATAATCAACATTATCAGTCCAGATATATGGATTTTTATTATTTTTTTCTGCCAGTCTTTGTGCATCAAAAACATGGGCGATTCCAACATTATACGAAGCCAAAATAAACTTTATTCTTTCTTCTTTTTCAATTTCTTCAGGCAATTGAGTGTCGAGCCATTTAATAAACCTTACTCCTGCCCTTACCTGATCTTTTAATGATGAAGCGGTATCAACACCATACATTTGCGCAGTATTTGGCATTAATTGCATTAAGCCGAAAGCACCAACCCATGATCGGGCCTTTTCTTGAAAACCGGATTCCTGATATATCAGTGATGCAATTAATCTCCAATCCAGGTTATATTCTTTGCTTACTTCTTTTATTAAATCATCGAAACGCGAAATTTTTCCTCCGGAAATAGAATGATATTGACTATTTGTAATTCTTATCAAACGAGGGTTTTTAAAATATTTGTTATAAACAAATCTTGAATCTATGGAGTTATTGTATTCAACAAGCCATTTGTTAACTGCCACCCTGAGACTATCAGCTCCATTTTTTACAGCCCAAGCTACATTTTGTGGAAAACTTATAGTAGTATTAATATCAATATTTGAATAGTATTTTTCATTAACCAAAGCAATATGTTCATCAGCAATAGTAAATTCAATTTTTCCTTCAGCTACATCTTTAATTAATTGTTCTACTTCCTTTTCGGGATCTTCAATAACAATTATAGAATCTCCAATCTCTTCTGATAAACTTCTTAATCTTGGAAGAAAAGAAGTATTTTTTTGAATATGAATTGTTTTGCCACCAAGTTCTATAGGATTTCTAATAAGCTTTTCTTCTACTTCATCCCATGTTTTCATTTTTCTCCAGTTTTCCGGTTTTCTTTGTATCAACATTTGGCGTGTTTGAGTATGTGGTGATGTAAAATCAACATATTTCATTCTTTCATTTGTAACAGTTAATCCAAGAGCTATTAAATCACATTTTTCCTGATCAAGGCATTTGAAGCTACTATCAATATCACTATTTACCATTAGTTCAAGCTTTACTCCAAGATACTTAGCAAAATGTTTCAGCATTTCGTATTGATAGCCCATGGGTGTTCCGCGATAAACAAAATAATTAATTGAGTTATAATCAGTAGTCGCAATTAATTTGCCTCTTTCTTTTATTCTTTTTAAAATTTCCGGTTTTTTGATTTCTTCTTTTACAGTTTTATTTTTTACAACAGTTTCTTTTGAATGTTCATTTACACAAGAACCAAAGCAAAATACAAGTGCCAGAACAACAAACAAATAAAGTGTTTTTGTTAATAAATTCTTCATTGTTTATGGATTTATCAGATGTCTAATTTACTAAATTATTAACAACTTGGATATTTTATAATGAAAAAATGGATTAATAATCAGAATCTAATCCCAATAACTTTCGTGAGGAATGCCAAAAATATCTTTAACATATACAAAAATGGATATAAAAGAATTACTATGGTTTTACTATTATTTTAATGGGAAATAAGTATTCTGTGATTCTATCAAATAGCTTACTTATAATGATAAAATGTTTAAATTCTTAAATATTCCATAACAATTAAATCTATTTAATAAAATAATTGTAATTGACAATACTTAGTTTTTGTGTCAGGACGGTTTTTTAGTTTTCGCATTTATTCATTTAATCATTTTCGCATTTATCAATGTTCTATTAAATTCGTAGTAAAACCAGTATTATTATTGTAGACAATTATTTATTTGGATGGTTTAGTGTTGTTTATATTCTCTGATGCAAAAATTTATATTAAAAAATCTTTTCTTCAGGGGTTGATTTATTCAATTCAATTATAATTTGACTATTGACTTCTGTGTAATAATTTGTTACTTTTGTTAGTAAAAGCCGGAAAAATGAAAAATCTAAAGACTATTATTTCTTTTCTTTTATTGGTTCTTCTTTCTATTCCTGGAATTACATATTCTCAGAATTATAAAGAGGCATCAGAAAATGCTAAAATCCGTAGTGAATTTAAACCGGGCTGGGCTATCTCAGCTAAAGTTACCACTTTAGGTCCCGGCCTTGAAATTGTAAAATCTCTTAGCCGCACTTTTAATGTCCGGGTTGGAGGAACATATTTAGATCTCTCTTTATCAAAAACATTTGAAGACATAAAAGTAGAAGGTACTGCTGCCTTCGATTTACAAAGCTATTCGCTTTTGGGAGATGTCTTTATAACAAAGAACCTACATTTTACCGGAGGATTAATTTATAATCTATCGGAAGAATGCATTTCTGCAAGGCCAATTAATTCATTTAATATTGGCCACATTACTGTTGGCCCTGAAGAATTAGGTAGTTTATCAATAAAAGTAACTCCCGAAAAATATTGCCCTTACTTTGGAATTGGTATTGGAAATCCAATTTCATATAGTAAGGTTTTCTCAATAAATATGGAAATTGGAGCCCTATATCACGGTTATCCGAAAATTGATATGGAAGCAACAGGAATGATTACTCCAACAGCCTCTGTTATTCAGGAAGAAATTATTGAAAATAATTTAAAATCATTCAATTTATTTTTTCTTGCAACAATTCAATTATCAATAAAATTATTTTGAAATCAATAAATCAATAAAAACATGAAAAAATCAAGTACTTTATTTAAAATAGCATCAATAGTTTTCTTAATAGCTATGATATCAACAATTGTCTCATGTAAAAAACTTGTTAATCTTACCGAGGGTACAAAATTAATAATAGATTACAATCTGATTAAAACATCATTTACCATTAAATTTTATGATGCAGCAACTGGAATATTAATTGGTGAGGGAGAAGATAACAGATTTGTTGATGTTACTATCTTTGGACAAAACGCAGACAATGTTCTTGATATAACAGGTACGCAGCCTATAACTTTTCATAGCGCGGAAGGTTTTCTTGCTCTTGCAATTAATCCTGATGTAACACCATCATTATCCAATCCGGCAAAATTTACAATTGTTACCCATCTCGACGGATATCTTCCCAATAGCAAAGCAATTACCGTTTACAAAGAAGGTAATTATATTTATGATATCTATCTGGTTGATATAAATAATCCTCCTAATGGGGTTTCGCGAATTTCAAATCATAGCGGTCATTCAAATAACGAAGGTGTTGTTGAAGAAGATATTATTGTAACTACTCCCAACGGAATGGCTACCGTTACCATTTATGCAGGAACAATACTAAAAGAGGGAAATGGGAATCCATGTACTGGAACTATTACAGTAAATCTTGCTCATTTCAGCAATCTCGAATATGAATCTTTGTTGGCTTTTCCCGGTGGTCTTGAGACAAACGTTATTATGCTGGATGGCTCAGAAGATGACGGTTTATTCTTTTCGGCTGGATTTATTTCTCTTGATGTATTTGATGAAAATTGGAGTGCTGCTGATTCAGCATATATTCATGCGGTAAATATGCAAATGTTTGTTCCTGAAGAAACATATAATTCAAGTACTCTCGGTGGTGTTGCAGATGGAGATATTTTACCACTTTGGAGTTATAATTTGAATGAAGGGACCTGGAATTTTGAGTCAAATGACACAATTAATGCTACTGATAAAGGTTTATTCGAAGTTATAAGTAATACATGGCATTTCTCTTACTGGAACTGGGATTGGTTTTGGGGAGAATATTGCCCTGAAGGTCTTGAGATTAACTTCCACTCAGAAGATTATACTTGTGATTGTTATTGGTTAAAAGCTACAATTACAAATCCTTATAATGGTGCTTATATGATGAGTTCGTGGTTTTATGCATGTAATAATGAACCCGTTCGCTTACTTTATGTACCTGCTTTTTTTCCGGTAGATATTACTTTTACCGGATATTGCAATGGACTTTATACCGAATTAGATTATTATTATATTGAAAATCTTTGCGCAGCCGATATTTTAGATATTACCCTCTATTCTGAAACAATAGGCTCCAATGTACTTTTTGAAATAAGCGGATATTGTCCCAACAATCCTTATTTTGAGGTAAGACCAACTCTGGGAGTTTGGTTCCGCCCTGCTAATAACTGGTGTTGGCAATATGCTTTTATGTATAACGGATATGCTGACATTTGCAATGTTATTCTTGGAGAACCATATGTTTTTGGAGTAGTTTACGACGGACATTGGATAGAATACACAGTTACTCCCGATTACAATGCTTATATTTATCAGGAACTTGAATTAACTGATGATATTTGTACAAATGTTCTGGGGCTTTAGTTTATATCTTTCTTGAAGATATCGAAGAAAATGAAATAGATTCATTTGTGCGAAATCTTGTTAAAACAATTGAAGAATATGCGCATGCCGGTTTTTCATATTTACAAACTTAGTTTGATGAAGATAGAAATCGACTTAATGAAACTTATATTTTTGCTGATATATTGAAAGTTAGGCACAAACAAAACAAAGACCGAGAATGACAAATTTGCTACAAGAAAACATTGAATTGAAAAGCCAACGCACAAATAGCACATTTGGGTTTTTTTCCGACACGCAAAAATGCCAACTCGAAAAAACTAAAAGAGCTATTTTTTTGCCAACGCTCGACTGAAAAGAAAGTAATATGACACAGAATAAAAATCAAAATCCTGAACAAATAGCTCGCGATAAAATCGACATAATGTTGATTGATGCAGGGTGGATTGTGCAATCGAAAAATGAAGTTGATTTAGGAGTAAACAGAGGTGTTGCATTAAGAGAAAATCAGGTAGATACAAAATTTGCAGATTACATTCTTTACGTTGACAGAAAACCAGTTGGAGTTATTGAAGCTAAACGAGAAGACGAAGGACAAAGATTAACAGTTGCAGAAGACCAAGCGGCTGAATATGCAAAAACAAAACTAAAATATTTAGACAACGACCCTTTACCTTTTGTGTTTGAAAGTACAGGAACAATTACAAGATTTAGAGACACAAGAGACCCAAAACCAAGAGGAAGAAATGTTTTTAGTTTTTTCAGACCTGAAACTCTTGCAGAATGGTTAAGAAAAGATAAAAGCCGAAAAAGTAAAGACGCAAGATCTTGCGTCTCAAAAGAAAGTCAAGAAAAATGGAAAGTAAAAAGCCTAATAAAATAAAGTTATTTCAAGAGAAAAAAGTACGTACCCACTGGGATGAAGAACAAGAGAAATGGTATTTTTCTGTTCAGGATGTTGTTCAAATCCTCTCGGAAAGTAAAGATGTAAAACAGTACATAAAACGAATGCGTTCTCGCGATGAAAAACTTAATTCCAACTGGAGTACAATTTGTACCCCCCTTCAAATGCTAGCTGCCGATGGCAAAATGCGTAAAATACAAGCATCTGACACAGAGGGTTTATTTCGTATTATTCAATCCATTCCATCACCCAAAGCAGAGCCTTTTAAACGCTGGCTGGCAAAAGTAGGTGCAGAGAGAGTTGAAGAAACCGAAGATCCCGAATTAGCTTTCGACCGTGCAATGAAAACCTATCTTGCAAAAGGTTATTCGAAAGAATGGATAAACCAGCGGCTAAAAAGCATAGAAGTAAGAAAGGAGCTTACGGACGAATGGCAAGAACGAGGGATGAAAGAAGGTTTGGAATATGCCATTTTAACCAACGAAATAACAAAAGCCTGGGCTGACAGAGATGTAAAAGCATACAAAAATTTAAAGGGTCTGAAAAAAGAAAATCTGCGTGATAATATGAGCAATTTGGAATTAGTTTTAAATATGCTTGCCGAAGCCTCAACCACAGAAATATCGAAAGTTAAAAAACCAAAAGGTATAATTCAAAATAAGGAAGTTGCTCGAAAAGGTGGTAATGCAGCAAAAAAAGCACGATTAGAAATTGAAAAACAAACAGGAAAATCAATTGTGTCAAGCAAAAATGCTAAACAATTACGAATTATGAATGAAGAATTACGAATTACAAATATTAAATCACAAGATGACAATGAAAGATAATGTAATACAAGATAAATCGTTCCAGTTTGCTATAAAAATTGTGAAATTGTATAAATACTTATGCGATGAAAAGAAAGAATTTGTTTTAAGCAAGCAATTATTAAGAAGTGGGACTTTAGTTGGAGCCAATATTGAAGAAGCTATTGGAGGACAAAGTAGAAAAGATTTTTATGCAAAATTGACAATTTCTTATAAAGAGGCCAGAGAAACCCATTATTGAATTAGACTATTGACCGATACAGATTATCTGGATAAAAAAGAAAGCGAAAGTCTTTTGAATGATGCAGAAGAATTATTAAAAATAATAGGAAGTATCCAAAAAACAATTCGTAATTCGTAATTCATAATTAAAAAATATGACTGAATCAAGTATAATTTCAAAAGTTTGGAACTTCGCCAATGTATTAAGAGATGATGGAGTTGGCTATGGTGATTATTTAGAACAAATTACATATTTGCTGTTTTTAAAAATGGCAGACGAACTAAATAAACCACCTTACAACAAAGGTTTAAAATTTCCTAAACTAAAAAACGCACAAGGCGAAGAGATTAAAGATGCCGAAATTTGTGATTGGAATACTTTGTCGCAAAAACGCGGAGCTGAATTAGATGTTTTTTATAATCAAATGCTTCGCAGTCTATCAACCGAGAAAGAAATTTTAGGTCAGATTTTCACTAAAAGTCAAAATAAAATTCAAGACCCTGCAAAGCTCTTAAAAGTCATTGAGATGATTGATAAAGAGCAATGGAGTTTGATGGGAGCAGATGTAAAAGGCAAAATATACGAAGGACTTTTAGAGAAAAATGCAGAAGATACAAAAAGTGGTGCAGGTCAGTATTTTACACCTCGTGCCTTAATTAAAACAATGGTTGCCTGTGTTCGTCCTAAACCAATGAAAAACATCATTGACCCTGCTTGTGGTACTGGTGGTTTCTTTTTGGCTGCATACGATTTTATAAAAAATCAGGACTTAGACCAAGAAGAAAAAGAGTTCTTGAAAAACAAGACTTTCTACGGTAACGAAATTGTTGCCAATACTCGCAGAATGGCACTGATGAATATGTTTTTACATAACATTGGCGACATAGATGGTGAAACACTAATATCTTCGGCAGATGCTTTGGTTTCTGATAATGGAGAGCGTTACGATTATGTACTTGCAAATCCGCCATTTGGTAAAAAAAGCAGTATGACCATTACCAACGAAGAGGGTAAGCAGGAAAAACAAGATTTAAGTTACAATCGTCAAGATTTTTGGGCAACAACTTCAAATAAGCAACTAAACTTTTTGCAACATATTAAAACCCTGTTAAAAATATCAGGAGAAGCAGCAGTTGTTTTACCCGATAATGTTCTTTTTGAAGGTGGTGCAGGTGAAACCGTAAGAAAAGAATTTTTAAAAACAGCAGAATTACATACCATTTTACGACTTCCAACAGGTATATTTTATGCACAAGGAGTAAAAGCGAATGTTTTGTTTTTCGACAATAAACCTGCATCAAAAGACCATTGGACAAAAGATATTTGGATTTATGATTACAGAAATAATATTCATCATACGCCAAAGAAAAACCCAATGCGTTTTGAACATTTACAGAACTTTATAAAACTTTACAATCCTGAAAACAGGCATAAACGAAAAGAGACTTGGAGCGAAGAAAATCCTGATGGCAGATGGCGTAAATACAGTTATGATGAAATAATTGAAAGAGACAAAACCAATCTTGACATATTTTGGATTAAGGACAAAAGTTTAACCGACTTAGAAAACCTACCCGACCCTGATATTTTAGCAAATGAAATCATTGAAAATATTGAAGCAGGTTTAAACAGTTTTAGAGAAATTATGGAAACAATAAACGGAGATAAAAACTAAGCCAAACCTTAAAGCCATACACATTTGCAAATTCACACGAGCCAACGCTAAAGCCAAAAATTACAAAAGAGCTGCAATCTCCACCCTACCAATGCTTATTGAAATAATTGTGGTAAAATTAATCAGAAATAATAATAAAAGCTTTGTCATGTGACTGGTATTTATTAATTTTGACTCGCAAACAAAACAAGTCAGTTATTATGTCCGAAGTAGATGTAAAAGACATTATTGTAAAATCTGCAACGAAGTACTTTTCAAAATATGGCTTTTATAAAACCACCATGGATGAAATTGCCAAACACATTCATAAGGCAAAAGGTGTTCTTTATTATTATTTTAAAAGCAAAGAAGAACTATTTAACGAAGTTTTAAGACAAGAATTGAGTCATGTTAAAACGGAATTGAGAAAAATTATAGCTAGTGATAATGATTCTTTAACAATAATTAAAAATTATATTCTTACCCGTTTGAAATTGCTAAGCACAGCCGTGAATTACCACGAAACGCTTAAAGCCGATTTCTTTGAAAAATATCATTTCGTTAAAGATGTCAGGGACGATTTTGCTGAGTTTGAATACGCCCAACTTAACTTAATTATAAAAAAAGGTTATGGTGAAGGTTATCTGTATATTAAAAATACAGAATCTACTGTAAATGCTGTTATGATGCTGCTAAATAGCATAGAACTTCCTCTATATTTACAAAACAAATATTCTGAATATGAAAGTACTATTGATGAAATAGTAACTATGATAATCAATAGTTTAAAAGTTTATAAAAAATAATTTAACATTTTTTTTGATTTTAGTTGACTATAAAACTTGTTTGGTCAGAATAACTGTTTTACATTTGCATTGACTAAAAAACGTATTTGTTCAATTATTAAAATAAATGTATGGAAAAATTAGCATCCGCAATAATAAAATTGAAATGGTTTATAATAATAGCAGTTATTGGCTTAACAGTCTTTTTGGGTTCTCAATTAAAAAATATAACAATTAATGCCGATATTATTGGTTCGTTACCTGATAATGACCCTGTAGCAAAATTGTATAAAAATATTGGCAGTAAATATGGCGGAAACGATATGGGTATGATTGTTTTAGAAACCGACGATATTTTTAAAACAGAAGTGTTAGAACATGTAAAGCAAATAACAGATAGTTTAAGAATAACAGAAGGAATTTCGACAGTAACAAGTTTAACTGATATAATTGATATTAAAAATGTAGATGGTGGTATTGAAATAGGAAAACTGATAGATGAATATGATTTGCCAGATACTGAAACAGAATTAGACAGCTTAAAAAATTATGTATTCTCGAAAGATATGTACAAAGGCTCTATTATCTCTGACGATGGCACGGCAACCCTTATAGCGTTTACATTGCTTGAAGACGTAGATAAGCAGGCAATAGGAAAAAACATTAAAAATATAGTAGATGCATTAAACTTGCCGGAAAAGGTATATTATGGAGGTGTTCCTATAATGTTATCTGATATTTCCAATTTAATAATATCAGATATTGTTTGGCTATTTCCAATAGTATTTATTTTAATAGCTTTAGTATTGTTTTTGAGTTTTAAATCTGCAAGAGGTGTGGTATTGCCTTTGCTTACGGCAGGTGTGGCGGTTATATGGACAATGGGCTTGATGGTATTATTAGGCTATGAATTAAATATGATATCCAGTTGTATACCTGTAATTTTATTAGCCGTAGGCACGGCATATACAATTCATGTGTTGAATCGTATAAATCAAACTTATAACAAGGATAGGAAAAAAGCTATGATAAAAGCTTTGACATATATTATTATACCTGTAGTATTGGCTGCAGTTACAACTGCCATTGGCTTTATTTCGTTTGTTTTTGGTGCATACCTTACAATGATTCGTGACTTTGGACTATTTACTTCCATAGGAACATTATTAGCATTGCTGTTATCAATATTTTTCGTCCCTGCTATTATTTCGGTATTTTCATTACCCAAGAAGAAGAATACAGAACAGCAAAAAGAGAAGAAAAACTTTTTATCACATTATATATTAAGGCCACTTGTTAAGCTTTTATTTAAACATCCCAAATATACTTTAACAACATGGGCTGTTTTAATTCTGTTAAGTATAGGCGGAATATTTTTAATCAAAACAAGTGTAAACATAACCAGTTACTTTAAAAAAGACAATCCAACAAGAATATCAGAAGACATTATGCAGAAAAAATTTGGCGGTTCTCTGCCTGTTTATGTTTTGCTTAAAGGCGATATGCAAAGTTCTGAGGTTTTAAAAATGATGAGTAAAACACAGGATTATATGGAGCAGGATTCTAATATTAAAACAACTCAGTCGGTTGCCGATCTTGTTAAGCAGATGAATGATGCAATGGGAGAAGGATTAAGAGTACCCGATGAGAGGAATAAAATAGTACAGCTATGGTTTTTGCTCGACGGACAGGACATTATGGAGCAGCTTGTATCGGACGACTTAGACGAAGGAATAATACAATCAAGGTTTGCTTCTATTGAAAGTGAAACTATGTCTGATTTTGTGAAATACATGGATAAGTTTATACTAGAAAATTCAACAGAAGAATGTACAATAGAAGTTACAGGACTGCCACACGTTTATGAAAAACTGAACGATAGCCTGCTTAAAAGTCAGTTTAGCAGCTTGCTTATTGCTATAATAATGATATTAATTATTGTTGGTTTAATATTAAAATCATTTTCTAAAGGTGTTTATGCTACTATTCCTATTATCGTAACAATAATAGTTTTATTTGGTTTTATGGGGGTAACCGGTATTCCCCTAGATATTGCAACCGTGCTTGTGGCAAGTGTAGCACTTGGTATTGGTATTGACTATTCTATCCATGTTATTACACATTTTAATCATTCATTAAAAGAAACCGGAGAAATAAAGAAAGCCATCGAAAATACAATAATGATTAGCGGTAAGGCAATTATTATAAATGTAGTTTCAGTTGGAGTAGGCTTTTTGGTATTAATATTTTCACAATTGACGCCACTACAAAATTTTGGGTTGTTAGTAACACTCAGCATGCTTGGTTCGGGTTTGGCTGCCTTAACCTTATTACCGGTTATATTAATACTTGCAAATAGAAAAAAGAAAATAACAGCTAAATAAAATTTAATTTATCAACATATAAATTTTTAATAAAATGAAAAAAGTAAAATTATCTGTATTAGTAAGTGTATTATTCCTTTTAATAGGATTTAATACAAGAGCACAAGACGCAAATGCTATTCTGAAAAAAATGGATGTCGAAATGTTTTCTCCCAAAGATGTAACAGGAAAACAGAAAATTATCCTAATTAATAAAGCTGGCAAACAGGAAACCCGTGAAGCAACCATGCAACAAAAAGGAACCGATAGACGCATGTTTCGCTTTACCTTACCTGCATCACAGGCAGGTATCGCTGTTTTATCTTTGCCTGACGATATTATGTATTTGTATTTACCTGCTTTTGGTAAAGAAAGAAGAATTGCAACAAGTGCAAAAAATCAAAATTTTGCCGGTACCGACTTTTCCTATGATGATATGGAATCAAAATCATATTCTGATAAATATACTCCTAAACTGCTTAAAATAGAAGAAGATGCTTATGTATTAGAATTAATACCAATATTAAAAAAATCATCTTATTCCAAATTAATTGTAAGGATTCATAAAACAAACTACTATCCTATAGCAATGGAATATTACGATAAAGGAAATAAAAAAGTAAAAGCAGCAAAATACACTTTCGAAAAAATAGACAATTATTGGAGCTCATCAGAAGTTGAAATGACAAATTTAAAAAAGAATCACAAAACAAAAATGCAAATGTTCGATGTAAAATATGACACAGGTTTAACAGATGACGATTTTACTGTTAGGAAATTAAAACAATAACTTAATTTCTAAACCATGTTATTGAATAAAAAATATAAAATAATTTGTTTTTCGTTATTGTTATTTATTGCCCCCTTAATCTCGAATGCTCAAAACATGGAAGTTGTAATTACGGGTATTAATTCAACAAATGGGCAAATATCAATAGGAATTTTTAAAGACGATAAAAGTTTCCAAGAAGAAAAACCATTCATATTAAAGAAATTCAAAAAAAACGAAATTTTAAAAGGAGAAATGACAGTTAAATTCAGCTTAGCTTCAGGAACTTATGGTTTTTCTCTTTTAGACGACGAAAATAATGATGGTAAAATGAATTACAATTTCTTTGGAATACCCAAAGAGGGATTTGGCTTTTCAAACTATGAACTTTCAGGGTTAAGAAAACCAAAATTTGATGTGTTTAAATTCGTATTAAGCAAAAATCAAAAACAGAAAATTGTCATGAAAGTTAAATACATGTAAAACAAAGTGTAAATATTTTTTTAGATGTATGCAAAATATTAATTAATAAAAAAAATAATCACATGAAACAAATAAATATTTTTTTAGTAATAATTATACTATTATTGGCTTCAAATATAGTTAAAGCACAAGAAGATGCAGCTAATTTAAAAATATCAGGAGAGTTAATAACCGACGAACGGTTTTTACTCAAAGAACCAAACAGTTGGGCTTGGAATGAAAATCGCCTTTCTTTAAAATTTGACAAAAAAATTAAAGCCAATTCAAAATTCCACAGCGAAGTTTGGTTTCGAAATATTGGTTTGCCCAATTTAACTACATCGGCAAATTTATATAATAAAGGAATTGTTGATCCTTACAATATAGAAATCAGGGAAGCGTATGTTCAAGTAAATGGTTTTCTCTCAAAAAATCTTGATTTAAAGATTGGTCGTCAATTTATTGTATGGGGTACAGCCGACAAACTAAATCCTACCAGCAACCTCAATCCTTATGATATGGAAGATATTTTGGATTTTGGTCGTCATCGTGCCTCCGATGCAATAAATATGAATTACTATCTTAGTAATGATTATTCATTGCAAGTCGTCTTTATACCTTTTTTCCATCCAGCAAATATGCCTATTGGTATTTTTGCAGATGCTTTAAGTCCTTCTATGAGTTTATCTCAAGGTATGGTTTTAAAAGGTATGTCGGATACTTTATTAATGCCCAAATATAACTTACAGGAAAGTTTAACAGCAGGCTTTAAATTTAAAGGATATTTCAAAGGAATTGACTTTTCTCTTAGTTACTTGTGGGGACGTGACGGATTACCTATTGCTACAAGAAATACATTTATTCCTATTGACACTCTCGGAGGAATAAATATCAATTCCCAACTTTCTTTTACCAGAGCTCATATTATAGGAGTGGATTTATCCACAAGTATTGCAGGCATTGGATTTTGGGCAGAAGCAGCTGCTTTTATTCCCGAAAATAATGTAATAATGACAAACGATTTATCTGCTTTATATCCATTGTCGCCTATTCCTGTAACAATGGATACAATGCTGTTAGACAAAACCAAACCTTATATAAAATTTATCCTTGGCGGTGATTATAATTTTAGCGATGGTTCTTATATAAACATTCAATATCTGCATGGATTTATTAATGAAAGTGGAAGCGATAATTTAAATGATTATTTCTTCATGCGATATGAGAAAAAGTTTTTTAACGAAAAGCTAACGGTCGCTCCAATTGGAGGTGCATTTATTGTAACAGACTGGGGAAAAATTAAAGATAATTATGCTATTGCATATATCCCACAAATCACATACAAAGCTACCGATGATATAGAAATAATCCTTTCTGCAGCAATTTTCGATGGTAAAGGTGACAATTTATTTGCAAAATTGAAAGACTACAATATGTTTATGTTTAAGATGAAGTATAGCTTTTAATTTTAATCTAAAAAAGAAATTTTGCAATTCTGTTCCGTAACAAGTATAAATTATTTTTTTACTTTTACCAAGCTTGCATAAATCAGTTTATATTTGATTAATTTTTAAGAAAATGGTGGGTTATTAGACGGACTGCCGTTAGCGGTAATAGAAAAAAACTAAAAAACATGTTGAAGTTTTTAAATAAACCATATCCTTTCAACGACGATTTGCGACATAATGCTAAAATAATTTTATTCATTAGTTTAGGTGTTTTAGTATTCTTGTTGATTTTCCAACCGATTGAAATTAGTACTTTTTCAACGAAGAAAATTATCTATTTAGTTACAGGACTTGCTATATCTACATTTCTGGTTTTAAGTTTAAATTTGATTATTTTACCTAGTTTATTTCCAAAAATATTCGATAATAACAAATGGAATATAAAAAGAGAAATTATTTGGGATTTATGGATTTTGCTAACAATTTCGTCGAGCGATTTATTGTTTTACACTCAACTCTTTGATGTATTAGAATTTCGTTTTTCTGATATTGGAAAAATTATCTTACTGGGATTTCTTCCGGTTGCAGTTCTTATCATAATTAATCAGGAAAGATTGCTACGTTTTCATTTGAAATCAGCACAACAATTAAACAAGAAACTACTTGAAAGTAAACAGCAAAAAGAGCAATTAATTCATTTTGAATCTGATTACAAGAAAGATAAGCTTTCAATTGCGCCAGACTCATTACTCGTAATTAAATCGGCAGACAATTACATCGAGGTATATTATAAAAGTGATGGTGCTGTAAAAAAGCAACTAATTAGAAGTTCATTAAAAAAAGTTATTGAAAACATTAACGAATCTGATTATATTATAAGATGTCATCGGACTTTTATCGTAAACACAAACCATATAAAAGAAATTGAGGGCAATTCACAAGGTTATAAATTGTATTTTGAGATGCTTGATTTTCCTGTTTTGGTATCTCAGCAATACATTAAAAGTCTAAAAGATGCAATTTAAGCGTACCTAATTCGCCACTAAAATCACCCTATTCGCCACTATTCACCTTATATATCCCTTTTGAAAGGCGGTAATCCCTGAAATTTTGTTTTGCTTTTAATCAGTTATAGTTTTGTCAATATTTAATGATAAAATTTAACAAATATGAAGTTAAAATCCACAGCAATTATTTGTGCTTACAACGAGCAAAAAACAATTGTAAATATTCTTGATGATGTGTGCAAAACACATTTATTCAATGAGGTTATCGTAATTAATGATGGTTCGAAAGACAATACTGGCGAACTCATTAAAGAATTCAAAAAAACAAATAACATTATTGATGTTCATTTCTTTAAAAACGAGGGGAAAGGATTTGCTATGGCAAAGGGTGCAAAACTGGCAAGTTGTGAATATTTGGTTTTTATTGATGCTGACCTATCTAATTTTACTACTGAACATGCCCATAAATTGTTGACCCCAGTATTAAATGGCAATGCAGATATGGTTTTAGGGCAACCTTCTGAAACCCTAATCCATTCGGATATAAACCCTTTTAAAAGTTTATCTGGTCAAAGAGCACTTAAAAAAAGAGATATCCTGCCAATTCTCAAAAAGATGGAAACTGTAGGATATGGCGTTGAAACCTTAATAAACATGCACTTTAAGGCAAAAAATAAAGTCGTTGAATATGTGTGTTTGAAGAACCTTGTTCATCCCACCAAGTTTCAAAAAACAAAACCTCATAAAGCTATAATTGAATTTATTAAGGAGGGGTGTCAAATTATGGCAACTACTTTCTCAAATTTTGATATGGCAGTAAAATCAAATAAAGATAGAATGTTAAATATTCTAAGAACTAACAGTTAAAACATATTATCATGAATATCCTATTAGTATATCCACAATATCCAGACACTTTTTGGAGCTTTAAGCATGCCTTGAAATTTATTTCAAAAAAAGCTGTAAATCCGCCTTTAGGTTTGCTCACTATTTCTGCTATGTTACGCAAAAATTGGCATAAAAAACTTGTTGACCTGAATATTGAGACACTCAAAAAGAAAGATATCTTATGGGCAGATTACGTATTTATTAGTGCAATGAATGTACAAGCAAAATCGACAAAAGAAGTAATTGAAAGATGTATATCTTTAGACAAAGAAATTGTTGGTGGAGGACCCTTGTTTACTGAAGAACCCGATAATTTCAAAATGGTAAACCACTTGATATTAAATGAAGCGGAACTAACATTACCCGATTTTTTAAACGACTTAGAACTCGGAAATCCAAAACATATTTATCAGTCAAAGGAATTTGCTGATTTAACAAAAACACCTCTACCTGACTATGCTTTGGTAAAAACATCAAAGTACAATACAATGAATTTACAATTGACAAGAGGATGTCCGTTTAACTGTGAATTTTGCGATATAACAGCTTTATTTGGACACAAAGTGAGAATCAAGACAACTAAACAAATAATAAATGAATTGGAAGCAATTTATAATACTGGATGGCGGAAAAACGTCTTTTTCGTTGATGACAATTTTATTGGAAATATAAAAATTCTTAAAAACGATTTATTACCTGAAATTATTAACTGGATGGAGAGTAAAAATCATCCTTTCACCTTTACAACTGAAGCTTCAATAAATCTATCGGATGATGACGAATTAATGGAATTATTGACTAAAGCTGGTTTTTCATCCATATTTATTGGTATTGAAACAACCGAATTAGCGAGTTTAACAGAATGTGGGAAAAAACAAAATATTAATCGAAATCTTGTCGAAAGTGTGCATAAAATTCAAAAATATGGAATAGAGGTAAGTGGTGGATTTATTTTAGGTTTTGATAATGATTCACAATCAGTATTTCAAAAGCAAATTGATTTTATTAGAGAAAGTGGAATTATTTCAGCAATGGTTGGATTACTAAATGCCCCAAAAAAAACCATGCTATATAAAAGGCTTAAACAAGAAGGGCGTATTACAAGTGAAATCACTGGCAACAATACAGATTTTACGCTGAACTTTGTTCCCAAAATGGATAAGCAAATATTAATGGACGGGTATAAAAAAGTAATTAATGGAATATACGGGGGGAAAGAATACTATATGCGGGTTTTAGATTTTGTAAAACGATTTACTCCAAATCAGAAAAACAAGCTTAAACTTAGTTTGAATCATTTCATTGCTTTCATTCGTTCATTTATCAGCTTGGGAGTTGTTGATACGCATAGAAAATATTATTGGGATTTATTATTTTGGACTTTGTTTAACCGCCCCAAACTAGTGCCCCTGGCAATCACATATTCAGTATATGGATTTCATTTTAGAAAAGTTTTTAAAAATGTTTTATAAATAAGTATAGAGTTATGAATGAATTAAAAATTGGAAAATTATCTGTTAAAGTTCCTATTATTCAAGGAGGAATGGGAGTTTGTGTTTCATTATCAGGTTTAGCATCAGCAGTTGCAAACGAAGGTGGAATTGGTGTTATTTCAGCTGTTGGCATTGGAATGACTGAACCAGATTTTAGAAAGAATTTTAGAGAAGCAAATAAAAGAGCCCTTAAAAAGGAAATTAGAAAAGCAAGGTCAAAAACAAATGGAATACTCGGGGTAAACATTATGATGGCGGTTTCAGATTATGATGATTTATTAAAGGTTGCTCTTTTGGAACATGTTGATGTTGTATTTATTGGAGCCGGATTACCATTGAAAAAACCAACGAATATCAGTAACTCATTTCTAGAATGCACAAATACAAAATTCATCCCTAAAGTATCATCAGCAAGAGCTGCAAAATTAATATTTCAATATTGGTCGCAGAAATACAATCGTGTTCCTGATGCTATTGTTATAGAAGGTCCTCTGGCTGGTGGCCATATCGGTTTTAGGAAAAATGAGCTATTTGAACCCGACAAATCTTTAGAATCAATACTAGAAGGTACTTTGCCAGTAATAAAACATTTCGAGCAGAAATATGCAATTGAAATTCCGATAATTGCCGGAGGCGGAATCTATACTGGAAAAGATATATGGAAGATTATGAGTTTAGGAGCAAAAGGCGTAAAAATGGGAACCCGTTTTGTAACGACAAATGAATGTGATGCTTCAATAGAATTTAAACAGAACTATTTATCTTGTTCTCCCAATGATATTACTATAATAGATAGTCCGGTTGGACTTCCCGGACGAGTTCTAACAAACAATTTTGTTAAGGAAATTCAAGCAGGAAAACAGAAACCAGTAAACTGTTCTTGGAGATGTCTTAAAACATGTGATTTTAGAAAAGTACAATTTTGCATAGCAGATGCTCTATTTAATGCTGCTAAAGGAAATTTTATAAATGGCTTTTCTTTTGCAGGAACTAAAGCTTTCTTAGCGAAAGAAATTATATCAGTAAAGGACACAATGAATCAATTAAAAAATGAGTATTTTCAAGAACAAATGAGTTTAGAACATATTGAGGCATAAAAACTACTGGTGGTTATACCAATTGAATTTCTAAATTGCTGATAAATATTTTGAAATATTTTTTTCTTTGTCAAGGCAAATATTCTTTGCATCCGTACGGACGGAAATAATATTTAACACAGAGAAAGTAAAAAAGAAACGAAATATATCGGTAATTTGGATGTTCAGTTGGTATAACTATTTATAAAATTAGTAACTAAGGCAGTAGTAAATTCAAGGGCTGTAGCCCGCTTCAACTTATTTGTAACTTGACAGGAACGAAACCAGAAATCGATTTAATGAGATTTATATTTTTGCTGATATATTAAAAGATAAACTTTTAGCCAAATCACATGTGAATTACCAAGAAGCTGTTCGTAATGTTTCTATAGCAATAAGTATTTATAATCATCATCGACCTCATGGTAGTATTGATTATTTAACCTCAATAGAAGCTCATTTTAGGTCAGGAAAATTATAAAGGAGATGGAAAATTTATTACTCTAAGAAGAAGGATATGGAGCCGGAACCAGTATTTTGACAAACTTTAAATAGTAAACCGTATTTAGGATTAAAAATAAAGTGTAAATTTGAAACAGGATTAAGAAGTAAAAAGTGTAAACTAAAATCAGGACGAGGCAGAATAACTAGCCTACACAGCCAAACACATTTGCAAATTGCACGAACCAGCCCACGTCAAAAATTTGCAAAAGAGTGCAATCTTGCACTTGCTAAAAAATACAGTATATGACTGATGTGCACGACAAAAAAACCAGAAGCTTTAATATGTCTATGATTAAAGGCAAAGGCACAAAGCCTGAGATCATAGTACGAAAATTTCTTTTTAATAATGGATTTAGATACAGGTTGAATTATTCCAAGCTTCCTGGTAAACCAGACATTGTTTTACCAAAATTCAAGACTGCAATTTTTATTAATGGATGCTTTTGGCATGGACATGAAGGATGCAAATATTTTGTTGTACCAAAAACTAGAACTAAATGGTGGCTGGACAAAATAAAGAAGACGAAAGAAAGAGACCAGAATAATAATAAAATATTAAGTGAAACTAATTGGAATATTATTGTAATTTGGGAATGCGAACTAAAGGATAATGTTGAGA
>Ga0222678_1000233_pt1 | contig 27645 bp, 27 predicted proteins | sample AntAcemetagen937_FD_179801 | JGI IMG/M metagenome (GOLD analysis project Ga0222678, IMG submission 179801) | Saline water microbial communities from Ace Lake, Antarctica - #937 | ecosystem: Environmental > Aquatic > Non-marine Saline and Alkaline > Saline | place: Antarctica: Ace Lake... | reverse complement strand
AGTCTTTGATCTCTTCCAAGGTGGCATCCATATTTCTTCGGCCAAACCCGATCAGGTCCGGAAAACCGGGATGGGCGCCTGCGCCCACGCCGTTTTCCTTGGCGAGTGAGATGGTCCGCTTCATCACCGCAGGATCTCCTGCATGGAACCCGCATGCTATATTGGCCGAACTGATTAGGGGAATCACCTCTTCATCGAGGCCGAGTTTATAGATGCCAAAACTCTCTCCCACATCTGAATTGAGGTCAATCTTGTTTCGCTGTGGCATTTTTTCCTCCGTAATGGGCTGTTTATCCGCAGATTACCGAGATTGTTTGGATGATACACGGGAATTTTATGCCGGTATAATACCATCAGATAAGGGAATTGACAAATACAAATCTGCCTGGGTCGTGAAATTGATTGACAAATCGGTCGGTTTTTGGTCAGATCATCAACCACTTAATCCCGCTTTGGGCGGGACTCAACCACTTAATCCCGCCTCAGGCGGGGCTCAAGGAGGAAAAGGGATGTCTGATTTAATGAGTATCATCAAGGGGAGACGAAGTGTCCGCAAATACCAGGAGAAGGATGTTTCGGATGAGGCGCTCAATCAAATTTTAGAAGCTGTCAAGTGGTCGCCGTCATGGGCAAACACCCAGTGCTGGGAGATAATTGCAGTGAGGGATCAGGGCGTGAAGGAGAAGATTCAAGAGATTTTGCCCAAGACAAACCCGGGCAGAAAGCACTTTGCAGAGGCCCCCGTGGCCTTAGCTGTATGCGGGAAGTTAGAGAGTTCAGGATTTTATAAGAGCCAGGTCACTACAAAGTTTGGCGACTGGTTTATGTACGATCTTGGGATTGCCACCCAGAGTATCTGTTTGATGGCCCATGATCTCGGGCTTGGGACTGTGGTCATCGGGCTTTTCGATCATGACAGGGTAAGAGAGGCACTGGGTGTGCCGGAAGGTTATGAGTTGGTGTCACTTATCCCCGTGGGATATCCAACAAAAGATTCTGCTGCGCCAAAACGGCGGGAGATAAGCGAATTTACCCATTATGATAAATTTTAGCAAAATACACATTTCAAACCTGAAGCCATTAGTCTGAAATCTGATCCGGTATGCATCAATAAAAAAATCCCCCTCCCTGGGCTGTCTTGGGAGGGGGATTTTTATGTTAGTCAAACTTCAAGACTGAATCCAGATCCTCATCGGATACGTCAAAGACAACGTCGTGAGGCGGGAGCTTTTCAAGCTTGAAGAATTCCGGCAGTCTATCGTCCGCGGAGGTGAACCCTGCACGTCTGTTGAAGTCCATTTCAGTCCCCAGGACCTTTTTTCCGAGGGCGCCTACGTCGTCGGCGGTGAGACTGAGCCCAAATTTGGCGTTGACCCTATCTATCACGGCATTGAAGGCCTCTTTGTCGACAATGGGCGCTAACTCGCCCTCTGCAGGATCGATAACAATCGCCTTGAGACGCTTTGAACCTATAACTGTGCCTCACCCTTTCCTTCCTGCGTGGCGCGTTGAAAAAAAGGCAGTTTAAAGAGGAAAAACCATGAAAATTGTGGTAAAAAGCTTCCTTACCTTGAGAAAAGTCATGGATGGGCAGGCTTCTTTAGAAATTGAAGCTGAAGAACTGACCATTAGACAGCTCTTGGAAAAGCTTTGTAACCGGTTCGGAGAAAACCTTAGGAATATGATCTTTGATCCTGAAGCCCAGAAGGAAAGCCAAAATATCAAAATTTTAATCAACGGTCGCCACTTCCGGCACCTGCCAGAGGGGCTTGACAGCCAATTGAAGGATGGGGATGAGGTGTGCATTTTTCCTCTTATGGCAGGAGGGTAGGAAAATGAGTAAACGTGAATCCCGCTTTTCAACGAGAAACCGCTCAACCCAGGTTTAAATGACAATTCGCTTTTCAATAACTTTCAAATTGCTGCTATTTATCCTACCTCTCGTATTTCTGCCAATCGCCATAGTTGGCTATCTTTCTTATCAGGCTTCAGTAGAACGGGTTTCCCGACTTTCCCGTGCCGAGCAAATGTTGCAGGCGAAAGTGGCTGCTGCCAAGATTAACGGTATTTTTGAGTCGTGTCGCATGGATTTAGAAACCGTTAGTCACCTTCCCGCCATTGAAGATTATTATTCCGCCACGATTAACGGACTCAAGGCAGAGGCTAAAGATAGTCAAGAAAAAAGGCTATGATTTTTGTACAGACTTGTGTAAGAATCAATTAGCGATGTTGATTTGAAAGGTAAGGGGAAAAGGGCTTTAGCAGAAAGCTTATCTTAAAGTGTCTTGCCATTGCTGGATAATCTATAATAATCCACCAGTGCAAAAACATTTGACAGGATAACAGGATAGACATGATTTTGAAAAGAAGTTCCTATAGCATCCAGTTGATCAAAAAACTCCCCACAACCTGTAGGGAAGTGCAGAGCCACAGAAATGGATTGCAGTCAACTATGATAATCAAATTGTGGGTGAATTTGTAGCTGATATTATTGTCATTCCCGTGAAAACGGGAATCCAGGAAAATCAAGCGCTTATGGACTCCCTCTTTCGCGGGAGTGACGGCCCTGGAGCTTTTTACGAGACCATCAAGGTTGGTGTTAAACGCAAAACTAAGGATTTGAATAATAGATCAACAAGATAAAAAAAATATCATGTTCATTTTGTTAATCCTGTCTAAAGTAGCTGAACCGTTACGATAATCTCAATGCAAGGAGGGAAACATGAAATTCTTAAGGGTAGACATGAGCACAAAGAGTGTGAACGTGGAAGATGTGCCTCAGGAATATATGGGGCTTGGCGGCAGGGGTCTCACTTCAATCATGATCAATGCGGACGTGCCGGCTACGTGTGATCCACTGGGCCCAGAGAACAAACTGATTGTAGCGCCCGGTGTCCTGAGCGGGACCAGTTTAGTGAATACCAGTAGAGTTTCAATAGGGGCGAAAAGTCCGCTTACAGGTACCATTAAGGAGAGCAATGCCGGTGGAACTGTTGCCGCTGCCCTCGGTCATTTGGGAATCACTGCCATTATCTTTGAAAACCAGGTCCCTGATGGTGAACTTTATATCTTCAGGATCGATGAGAACGGTGATGCCAGCCTGATTACTGCTCAAGAGTATAAAGGGATGAGAACGTATGCCCTGTCTGAGAAGTTGCTTGAGGCCTATGGAGAGAAAAGTTCGGTGCTCTGTATTGGACCGGCCGGCGAGCAGAAGTTGACCGCAGCTTCCATCCAGACCACTGATGTGGATGGACGTCCCTGCCGGGCCGCGGGCCGCGGAGGATTAGGCGCGGTCATGGGATCCAAGGGGCTTAAGGCCATCGTGGTGGACCAGCGTGGGAACAGCACTGACGCAATAGCCGATCCGGAGGCCTTCAAGGAGGCAGCTAAGGCCTTTGCCAAGGCTGTAAAGGACCATCCCTTCAGCGGGCAAATGCTCCCCGCTTTGGGTACTGCCGGTCTCATAGGACCGGTCAATTCTATGGGCGCCTTCCCCAGTCTCAATGCCACAAACGGGGTGATGGAGGGCTGGGAGAAGGTTAGTGGGGAGACCCTGGCCCAGATGATCCAGGATCGGGGCGGGAAGACCGGACATATGGGCTGCGCTCAGTGCATTGTGCATTGCTCCAACGAATTTGTGGACAAAGCGGGCAAGTATGTGACTTCATCCTTAGAGTATGAGACTATCTGGTCCATGGGTGGAATGACCGGTATTGATGACCTTGATACTATTGCTCAACTGGATTTTCTTTGTGACGACATTGGCGTCGATACTATGAGCACAGGAGTGGCCGTGGCTGTAGCCATGGATGCGGGACACAAAAGTTTTGGCGACACCGAGGGGGCTGTCCAGATGGTGGAAGAGATTGCCGAAGGGACAGAATTAGGCAAAATCCTTGGAAACGGTCCGGCTGCAGTAGGGAAGCACTTCAACCACCATCGGGTGCCTGTGGCAAAGGGTCAGAGTATTGCCGCTTATGATCCCAGGGCCATGCAGGGAAATGCGGTCACCTATGCCACCTCACCTATGGGAGCTGATCATACGGCAGGGAATGTGATTGGAGAGTATATGGCACAAAAACTTGATCCATTGAAGGCAGAGGGTCAGGTGGAGGCCTCGAGGAATACCCAGATTGCCATGGCGTCCGTGGATTGCACGGGCCTTTGTCTCCTGGCCAGTTTCGCCCTGACAACCCCTGAAGGCGGGGAAGCGTTTGTCAAGGCCATGAGCGCCAAGTTCGGAGTCGCCCTTGGTCCCGACGACGTGCCTGCCATGGGTATCCGGGTGTTGAAAGCCGAGCGTGAATTCAACCGAAAGGCCGGGTTCACAAATGAGGATGACCGGTTGGCCAAGTTTTTCTATGAAGAACCTCTGCCCCCTCACAACAAAGTGGTGCTTATCAGCGATGAGGAGATGGACAGCACCTTTGACTTCTGATCCGCAGATTTCGCAGATTACGTAGATGAAATAATTGGGATTGACCTTCGGTTATCTGATATGAAAGTCAAAGTTAAATTATTTGGAATTCTGGGACAACGTTTTCCCGGTTACTATCATGAGCAGGGCATGGACGTTGAGATTCCGGATGGTGCAAGGGTCAAAGACCTGCTCGCCCATCTGGAAATCTCAAAATCCTTTGGAGGAGTTGTTGCTGTGGAAGGCAAGCTTCTAACTGATGCTGCCAAATTGGAAAATGGGGCTGAGGTGAATATCTTTCAGTCTGTTTTCGGAGGATGATGACAGACCAAAGCGGTTGGAGCGAGAGTCACAAACTGGAAACCCTGGTCCTCAAGCCCAGTCGAAGATCTCGTCCGGGCGGGATTAAAGGGTTAAGCTAACAGATTAGATGGTCGTTTTGCCTGATCCTATCTGTCGTAAAGAAGCGCGGCCAGTTCTGATAATCCAAGCCCTTCAAGTACCTCCTTTTCTGGCACCCCCTCTTTATTAAGTCCCCTGAACTCATAGAACTCCTTCAACATCAGATCCATATCAGGAATGCTTCCCTCTGTCGGGCCCGTGTCCATGATAGTCATGAGCCTCTTTGGTAAAACATCATGCTCTGCCCTTGCCCCGAACAGGTTGGACAAACCCCGCTTTATGTACCAGATTCTCCGCCCTGATTGCATCACCTCGTCAAGAGTATAGTCAAATCCCGTAACATGTTTTACCATATCCACGGCCTGGGTGGCATTCAGGATCATTGCGCCCAAGTTGCAGAACCCGGCACAGTGGGAGAAAAACATCCCGAAATCCTCACATGCAACATTCAGTTTCGCCTTGCCCTCGCTGGTCATTCCTATTATTTCATCTGCTAATTCCGGGATCTCAGGCAGAAACATGCCGCCTCCCTCCACTGGAAAAACGAGGCTGGCCATATGACATGCCCCCCTGGCCGAAACCGCATATGCCAGACCGTGACCGTGCGCTCCCCTGGGATCATGCATGGGGGCTTCAAGGCCCTTGACTGTGGTCAGGAAGTCGGGGGCGCTGCCGCCGATCTGTTCCGCTGCCCTGGCGCTCCCCTCGGACAGGATCGAGCCAATCCCCTCTCTCTTCCCTATCTTCTCCACCATAGCGACAATCGCCTCTGAATTGCCCCATGTAAGATTTAGATCATCGGTATCTTTTTTAGTTATCAGGCCGTTTTCAAAGCATTCTATGGCAAAGGCGATGGTGGAGCCGCACGAGATGGTATCCATACCGTAGCGATTGCAGATATCATTTGCCTTGCCGATAGATTCCAGACTGGAGTTCAGGCACATGGTCCCAAACGTGGCTATGGTTTCATATTCGGGACCAGGCCCTTTTGCAAACCTGAATGCTCCCTCCTTCACCTCTGCTTCTCTCTTACACGCTACCCCGCATGCGTAGCATGTCCTGTTACCGGTCAGGATCTTTTCGTCGTACTCTATGGGTCCTATCTCGTCAAAGAGATCCCATTCGCTCTGCTGCCAGTTCTTCATGGGGATATCGCCCGATATGATCCCTATATCCATATGTGACGCGGTTCCAAAGGCACGCAATCCTTCTGTGGAAATATTCCCGTCATAGAGTTCCTTGAGCTCTGCCCGGAGATCATCAAACCTGTCAGGATGTTCCACCCCAAGTTTTCCGGTTCCCCTGACAAAGATCGCCTTGAGCTTTTTTGCACCCCATACAGCGCCTAATCCGGTGCGTCCGGCCACGTGTCCCTTATTGTTGATGATGGATGCAAATCTCACAAGATTCTCGCCGGCAGGGCCTATTGCAAAGACCTGACCTGACTTTTTAGACTCTGTTTTATGATCCTTGATCATCTCATCGTTAACAGTGTAGACGTCCCTTCCCCAGTACTTCTCTGCGTCCCTTATCTCGACCTTTGCGTCTTCGATATAGATGTAGACAGGCCTGTTAGCCGCGCCAGTAATCACTATGCCGTCATAGCCTGCGAATTTCAGTTGCGCGCCGAAGAACCCGCCGATGTTGCAATCACCCCACAGTCCGGTGAGCGGGGATTTTGCGCCCACAGTCCACCTGGCCACGGCATTTGTTCTCATACCGGTTAACGGGCCGGTCATAAGCACAAAGGGATTGTCTGCGGAGAGGGGATCAAAGTCCGGCTTCCCCTTTATGAGGTCGAGATAGATCTTAGTCCCAAATCCCAGGCCGCCGATATATCGCCGAGCGAATCCCAAATCTAAGGGCCTTGCTTCAATATCCCCAGATGTTAGATCGACGTAAAGTATACTCCCTGCATAACCGCCCATATGGAATACCTCTTAATAAATATTATACTCCCCATAGCCGTTCTCATCGAGATACTTGGGATACATGGCATAGGAAGGCTTTATTGCTGGCAAGAGCTTCAATATTTTCGGAATCGGTCCCTTTGCCACCATCTGCTTCCGGGTCAGGGCAGCCATTAAGTTCACCTTGCCGAACCAGAACTTGTGGGCGATGTCCGAGCTCATGGACATATCAACTGTAGCCTTGGTATCGGTATCTCCAGCGCTTATTTCAAGCTTGTCTCCTGAGCAGTCAATCAATAAAACTACGTCCGGATCACTGTAACTAAACCTGATAATTAATTTTGAAGCAAGCAGCTTATCGGCAATGGCCGGCGTTTCAGCGAGCAACTCGAAAAAACCACCAAGCATTTTTTCAAACTTCTCAGAGCTTTCAAAAAGTCCCATCTTTTCCCCCCATTCCTGTAATTAGTGTTGATGGCCTCGTAAAAAATCCAATTTCAAATTTTTCCTGTTTATAACTTGCTGATATTACTACATTTCAATTTCACTTTTTGTGAATTTTGCGCCTTTATCAGTCTTTAATATGCATTCTTCAGATGAACCAATATCTCCTCGGCAACTACCTCTCGCGGGTTATAAAAGCTGGTGCCGTCCATAACCGCTGCCTCAGCAATTTCCGGCAACAGTTCCTCGGGGACTCCCACTTCTCTAAGCCTTAAGGGTAAAGCGCCCATCTCGTTCAGCTTACCGGTCAGTTTCCTCACTGACTCGATGGTTTTCTTCGCCCGATCATCAGGTGATAGCCCGGATACCTCCTCACCCATGACAGGCGCAAGCCTTGCCAGTTTTTCCGTGATCTCCTCAAAATTGTACTCCAGGCCGTGGGGCAGGAGTATGCCGTTGGCAATTCCGTGCGGTACCTGGCAGAGGCCTCCAACCGCATGGGCCATGCCATGCACGCATCCCACCATTGAATGGGAAAAGGCGATGCCGGCCATGGCCGAAGCCACCAGCAGACCCCCTCGAGCCTCGATGTCGCTCCCATCCCGGGTGGCCTGCACAATATTTCCGCAGATGAGTTCGATTGCGCCAGATGCCAGGGCATCGGAGACAGGCGACCATTGCAGACCCACATATGCCTCCACTGCGTGGGTCATCGCGTCCATGGCCGTAGATGCCGTTAGCCCTGGTGTCATTGAAGTAGTCATCTCAGGATCGAGAACAGCCAGATCTGGGAGGAGGAATTTGTCGGTAAACGCCATCTTCACACTGTTTTCCTCATCATAGATAACCGCTACCATGGTTACCTCGCTGCCGGTGCCGGCAGTAGTTGGTATTGCAACCAAAGGGTTCAGTGGCTTTGTCAGGGTCTGGGCGCCGGAGTGGTCCTCTACAAGATCGCCCCCCTCGCAGATCAAGATGTTGGCGGCCTTGGCTGTATCAATAACGCTTCCCCCGCCTACAGCGATCAGCCCTTCAGCGCCGGAAGCTTTGGCCTGTTCGGCGCACGCATTGACCGCCTTTACCTCAGAATTTGGAGGCACGTCCAGAAACACCCCGGTAACCTGGATACCCGTGGATTCAAGCCCGTCCACGACCCTTTTCACCAAACCGAGGTCACTGATAACCTTATCGGATACAATGAAGTATTTCGATGCCCCCAAAAGGTCAAGCTCGGCCTTGAAGTCCGATGCAATGCCAGGGCTGTACGCCACCTTGGTCGGGTTGTAAAATTCGAAGAATTCTGGAATCATAGCAGCTCTCCTTGTGTGAGATCAGAAAAAATGAATTTCAATGAGATTTTTATCATCCGCAGTGTGATGTGTCAACAAATGGATTAATCATCTGCAGGGAAATGGCCCTTCCGCTCTCAAGATAAAGGGCTTAATAAAAATAACTTAGGGCTCGCGCAAAAATAAGTTCCCAGAATTGGCGCCCGGATTCATATTAGACTTTTTTGGTCCCATCAAGTAAAATCAATTGATCATGCAGTCTTTCTTATTTGATTTTAATACGGGTGACAGGTAAGATCCTGCACGAAAAACTCTTAAGCATGTGGGATAATTAGGTGTGAGCGGCAGATACTGATAAAACCTTCAAGGCACTCCTTTGCGGGGTGGGAGTTGACTATACTGTTTAAGGAGGAAATATTCGAATGGATTTACCTGAAAAGAACAAAGAGGTTCCGTTAGCTGAGATAGAAAAGATCTGTGAGGCCTACGGGCTGTCAGACCTCTGGGAGAAAATTGAGAAAGATCCGCCACCCATCCCCTTTAAGAGCGACGGATGTTCCATGTGGTTTGAGTCATGGCAGGGGCTCGATTTTTATCCGGCCTGCTTTTTACATGACCTCAAATACTGGTGCGGGTATCCGGAAGAGGATGCTGAACGTCTGATTGCTGACGCCGAGCTTATGATCGATATTGCCAGGGCCGGTGCGCCCAAGATGGCGGAAGTGATGTTTGCAGGCGTCAGGGTTGGCGGCCACGAAGCGCTCGAGAAACCTTTCAGCTGGGGGTTTGGTCGACAGAAAGAGAGCCCATGAATATCATCTTTTTTGCCATTGTCCTGATCGCATTTATCTCAGCCGGATGGCGTCAGATCAACTGGATGCCGGGTGGTGGTGTGGTTTCGCCAATGGAGGGCCTTTCTAAGGCCATGGTGGAATCTGCTTCGGGTTCGGTTGAACTGGCCTTAGGTCTTGTGGGCGTGATGACGCTCTTTTTGGGTCTCATGAAGGTGGCCGAGGCTGGAGGGATGCTCACCGTCCTGGCCCGTCTTATTCGTCCCCTTATGGTCCGACTCTTTCCCAATGTTCCTCCGGAGCACCCTGCAATGGGGAGCATGATCTTAAATATGTCCGCCAATGCCTTAGGGTTGGGCAACGCCGCCACTCCATTCGGTATCCGGGCCATGCAGGAGCTTGACAAGCTGAATTCCCGTCACGGAACCGCAACCGATTCAATGGCGCTTTTTCTCGCCATCAACACTTCCAACGTGACCCTTTTGCCTACAGGGGTTATCGCGCTCCGGGCTGCCGCTGGATCGGTGGATCCGGCCGGGATCCTCCCTACCACCCTGTTTGCCACCGTGTGTTCGACGATTGCGGCCATATTTGCCGCCAAGGCCTTTGGCCGGCTTCCTATGTTCAAGAGAACTCGTCCCCTTGAAATTGAGAAAGAGAAAGAAGAGGATAAAACTGGATCAGATGGGGATACACCGATCGAAGAAACACCGACCGGCTATCCTGTCTGGGTGAGCGTGATTGGGGTATGTGCCCTGATAGCGCTTATTCCTTTGACCATTTTTTTCGGCAGATCAATCTCTCCCTGGATCATCCCCGGTCTCATGTTGGGATTTCTCTCCTTTGGTGTCATGAGAGGGGTGCGTATATATGAAGTCTTTGTGGAAGGCGCAAAAGAAGGCTTCCAGGTGGCTATCAGGATTATCCCTTACTTAGTGGCAATCCTTGTGGCAGTGGGGATGTTTCGTGCCAGCGGTGCCATGGAGGTGATGGTCAATATGATTGGGGGTCTTACATCTCAACTGGGTATGCCTGCCGAAGCTCTCCCTATGGCACTTTTGAGGCCCCTGTCCGGATCCGGGGCATATGGGATCATGGCGTCGATTATAAACGAGCCCGGCATCGGCCCGGACAGTTATACCGGCTATCTCGTGTCAACGCTGCAGGGATCTACAGAAACCACCTTTTATGTGTTAGCGGTCTATTTTGGAGCCGTTCAAGTGCGCCGTATACGCCACGCCTTAGCTGCGGCGTTGACTGCTGATCTAATCGGGATTGTGGCCGCCGTGGTTATCTGCTCATTCCTTTACGGATAACACGTCTGCCAGCCTACTGCAAATCATTTGACGGGAGGGAGATGAAAAACAAGATGTACCGGTCTTTATACCAAAAGAAGCTTACCACGCCCGATAAGGCCGTGGAGACTGTAAAAGAGGGGAGTCTCCTGATTTACGGCGTTGCCCTGGCAGAGCCCCCGGCTCTGCTTGAGGCCTTTGCCAGGCGGTTACGTTCGGGAGATATGAAAAAGCTTAGGATTCTGAGCAGTCTTCCTCTGAAACACGCCATAAACACCGTGCTGGCCCCTGACTTGGCCGATTGTGTGGAGCGATGTTCGCAGTTTGTTGGTGCGGGAGACCGGGGGTTGGTTCACGTGGGTCTCAACGACTACCTCCCCAACCATTTCCACCAGATGCCGAGGCTGATTTCAGATTTCATGACAGTGGATGTGGCTGCGACCACGGTTTCGCCCATGGACAAGTCAGGCTTTTTTACCTTTGGTGTGGCCAATGACTTTACCTCCACCGCGGCTAGATGTGCCGATAAATTGATCGTGGAAGTCAACGAAAACATGCCTCGGGTTTATGGAGACTCTCTCATCCACATCTCAGAGGTCGACGCGGTGGTGGAGAACCATGTGCCACTGATAGATTTGCCCTATGCAATTCCAAGTCCGGTGGATAAGGTAATCGGGAAGACTATTGCCGGGATGGTTCCTGACGGGGCCACGATCCAATTGGGATTCGGGAGTCTCCCTAACGCCGTAGCGGCTTTCATGGATGACCACAAAGACCTTGGTATACACACCGAAGTCTTCTGCCCCGGGATGTCCGATTTAATCAAGAAGGGGGTGTTAAACGGGACCAAGAAGACCCTTCACCCCAGAAAACATGTGTTTACCATGGCTTTTGGTGACAAAGAAATGGTCGAGTTTATCCATGACAACCCTTCTATGGAAAGCTACCCGGTTTCCTACACCAATCATCCCGCGGTCATAGCGCGGAATGATCGTATGGTTTCGATCAATACGGTCCTGGAAGTGGATCTTTTTGGCCAGGCCAATGCAGAGTTTATGGGAGGGCAGCAATTCAGTGGCACAGGGGGCCAGCTTGACTTTGTACGAGGCGCGTTTGATTCTAAGGGGGGCAAGTCTATTCTGGCATTTGATGCCACGGCCAGGGAGGGAAAGGTTTCTCGTATCGTTCCCCGGTTTGAAGAGGGCACCATGATCACGACGCCACGTAATGATACCCATTTTTTGGTGACTGAATTTGGAGCCGCCAATCTGAAGGGGAAGTCAACCCGCGAGCGTGCCCTTGCCATCATCGAGCTGGCCCATCCCGATTTTCGGGATGATCTGTTACGAGCTGCCGAAGAGATGTATATCATATAAGTGTCTAAAGTGAACTAAAGTGGGATGAAGTTGGTTGCGGGTTGCGAGTTACAGGTTGCGGGTTTGTTCAATCAACAATCATAAATCAACAATTCAGAGGGTTGTACTTCTTTAACTGGAAGAGCTTTTTGTCCTGTGTTGCAACGATGTGGTAAAATTTGTCTTGCGGTACATAAATATAGGGAACGTCCTCTTTTCTCCTGTAAAGGAAGTGTGAAAGAATCATCCGGTTAACGGCCCGGTGACCTATAATCATAATGTTTTGAGGGTTACTGCTTAGATAAAGTGCTTTCTTGATCCCCCTGTCTACTCTCTCCTTCATGCTGATATAGCCCTCTCCTTCCGGATAAATATAGTTATACTTATCCTCCTTTCTGGCAAAGTGGACATGGGGCATTTTTTGCCGGATTTCCTCATAGCTCATACACTCACAGACCCCGCTGTTGATTTCGTTGAACTCTTGCAGAGGTATGACGGCGGAATTATCCTGCAGACGCTTTATGGGAAAAGCCGTTTGCACTGTGCGCTTTTTTTTGCTTGTGAAGATTACGGGCACCTTTTTGTTTTTAAAAGATTGTGCCAGGGCCTCAGCCTGGACTTTCCCATCCCCGGTAAGACCGGAATTTCCGCCGATCCTGTTTTGGAGGTTAAAGTAGGTTTCCCCGTGTCTTATAAGAAAGAGGTTCTTAACGGTGTCAGTGACCAGAAAATCCCTGATCCGGTCATAATAGGGGATGTCATCTGAGACATCTTCATCTGAGATCTTGTTGTACAGAGAATCTAATTTGATAAAATTTGTTTCCTTCTCAACGGGGGTGTAAATGGCCTGATAATAATTGATGCGTTGTCTGAAACTCTTGATAGCAGCTTCCCTTCCCAAGTGGCTGAACTCAGGATGAGCGACCTTCCTATCTATGCTCGCCTTAAGGATCTCTTCGTCATCGTTAATACATTCGATAAAGAGAATGGCGTGGTCAGTTAGCAGTTGGGCTATTTTTTCTCTTCTCTTAAGACTGACATTTGTGGCATCCAAGATGGCTACACGCCCTGTTTTTTTAAGATAGTCCGTGGCGCGTCTGATATTGATCAGGGCAATCTTTTCTCTGATCGCTACGCCCTCCTTGTTCCCAGGATCGTAGAATTCAGGATAGGATGTGTTTTCCGGGCCGAGTTTCCTCCTCAGGTCACCGTTGTTAAAAATCCTGGTCTTTATGCCATTTTTGACTAAGTTTTCTTTGAGCTTGCTCGCAATGGTAGATTTTCCCCTGGCAGGGAGACCGACCATAATGATGTAGAGTTTATTTATGTCCATATTGAAGGCGCAAGGCGTTATATGACATCCTGGATCAATAATGATCTTGAATTTTTTCGTAAAGCATTTATAATTAAAAACGTATATCTAATCAAGGAAATATCTTGCGTATGCAAGGATAAATGAGAGGAGAAAAAAATGGCACAGACTTCCGTAACAAGATCGCGGACTGATGTATTGGTTAATGACTTTGTAAGAAGTGTTTACAACTGGATGGCAGTTGGACTTTGTCTGACAGGGTTTGTAGCATACTATGTTTCAAACAACGAAGCCATGAGGAATCTCGTATTTGGCAACTCTATCATCTTCTTTGTCCTAATTTTGGCTGAATTAGGCATGGTATTTGCCATTGTAGGGATGGTTAACAAAATGAGTGCAGGTACGGCCACATCCCTATTTGTGATTTATTCGGCCCTGAATGGAGTTACACTATCCTTCATCTTTTTGGTATACACTCAGAGTTCAATCGTTAGCACCTTCTTTATTTGCGCTGGCACATTTATCGCGTGCAGCATCTACGGCTGGGTGACAAAACGGGATCTGACTTCCATTGGCGGGTTCCTTATGATGGGTTTGATCGGTATTATTATTGCCTCTCTGGTAAATATGTTTATCAGGAGCAGCGCCATGAATATGATAATCAGCTATATCGGGGTCATAGTCTTTGTGGGTTTAACCGCTTATGATACCCAGAAGCTCAAGAACATGGCGCTTACTCAGCCAGCGGGCGTGGATGGTGCTGTGGTGAGAAAGGGGGCCATTTTAGGGGCGCTATCTCTATATCTCGATTTCATCAATCTGTTCCTGATGCTTTTGAGGATATTCGGCACAGCGCGTGATTAGATGAGAACACCTCCTGTAATTTGAAGCCGTAACTTGATCCCCCTGATGGAACCTGAGTCCTGTCAGGGGGATTTTGTTTTAAGGGTTGATAAAATGGCCGAGCCATCTTATTTAAAACTTTATAGAGATGGGGAGCTTGAGGCCCGGATTGAAAAGGGATTGGCTTTAATGGAGTCCTGCCATCTTTGTCCCCGTCAATGTGGCGTAAACCGGTTGGACGGGGAGACGGGCTATTGCCACACCGGGAGGAGGGCCAGGGTTGCCAGCTACAACGCCCATTTTGGTGAAGAGACCCCCCTGGTGGGGAACCGTGGCTCCGGGACCATATTCTTTAGTTCCTGCAATCTCCTTTGCAGCTTTTGTCAGAACTATGATATCAGTCACCTGAATGAAGGGGTGGAGGTGGACCCTGCCCAGATTGCTGCTATGATGATCGAGTTAGAGGAAAAAGGTTGTCATAATATTAATTTTGTCACGCCGACCCATACGGCTGTGCAGATCTTGGAGGCCCTGATTCCGGCCATTGAACAGGGCCTGAATGTGCCCTTGGTGTATAATTCGGGTGGGTATGAAAGCGTAGAGTCCTTAGCCTTGTTAGATGGGGTCTTTGACATCTATATGCCTGATTTTAAATTCTGGGATGATGAATGGGCAGAACGGTTTTGTAAAGCACCTGATTACAGAGAACGGGCTAAGGCGGCCATAAAAGAGATGCATCGCCAGGTAGGCGATTTGTTGGTTGACAGTGAAGGGATTGCAGTCCAGGGGCTACTAATAAGGCATCTCGTCATGCCTAATGATGTGGCCGGAACTGATAGGGTTATGGATTTCTTGGCGAATGAGATATCGTTAGACACATACGTCAACGTAATGGATCAGTACAGGCCCTGCGGCGATGCTAATGCAGATGAGCTGATTAACCGGCGGCTCAGGCCAGAGGAGTTCAGGGCGGCTATGCGTGCAGCCAAAGACGCGGGGCTGAGCCGTCTTGATTCGAGAGAACGGCCCCGTATTATCTTCGGGTTTTGATGGAGAGGAAAAAAACATTTATTATCGGAGATATACACGGGTGCCTTGATATGCTGAAGAGGCTCCTCGACAAGATCCCATGGCGACCGGGGCAGGATGCGCTTATTTTTATCGGTGACTTTATTGACAGGGGAACCAATTCCAAAGGAGTGGTTGACTGCATCCTTGATCTTATTCGGAATTACTCACATGTGAGTTGCCTGTTAGGTAACCACGAGGCCATGCTGCTTAATTATCTCTCCGGGAGGGAGCAGGATCTCTATATTGCGAACAAGGGATTAACAACGCTGAAAAACTATTTAGCCGAAAAACTGGAAGGGGAGGGGCCTCTGGTTCCGCCAGACCACATCTCTTTCTACCGTTCCCTAAAGCCATTTATGGAGCTTCAGGAATATTATGTGGTTCATGCCGGTTTCAGGCCCGGCGTAGATTTAGAACGACAGACGCAAGACGACATGATCTGGATTCGGGAGCCGTTCCTTTCGTCGGGCTATGATTTTGGGAAAAAGGTTATCTTCGGTCACACCTCTTTCTCTAAACCCCTAATAATGGACAACAAAATCGGCTTGGACACAGGGGCCGTGTATGGGAACAGGCTCACATGCATCGAACTGCCAGAAGAGAGATTCTATTTCGTGAACAGCAGATGACGATCAAATCTTGCCACTTATAAATCTCTCAGCCAATTCAACGTCCTCCTTGCTTCCGATATAGAGCGGTACCCTCTGATGGAGTTCCTTTGGCTCAATCTCAAGGATTGGACCGTTGCCATCACTGGCGTATCCCCCCGCTTCCTTGACAACCAGTGCCAGGGGATTGGCTTCCACCATCAGTCGCAACTTCCCTGACGGTTTTTTCGGGTCCTTATTGTCTGCGGGATACATGAAGATCCCCCCTTTAAGGAGGTTGCGGTGGAAATCGGCTACCAGACTCCCAATATATCTTGAGGTGTAGGGGCGACCGCTCTCCTTATCTGTGGTCTTGAAATAGTCCATTAAAGCGAGGGTCTTTTCATCCCAATAGTCGTGGTTTCCTTCATTGACGCTGTAGATCTTTCCTCTTTCAGGAATGCGGATGTTCTCGTGAGAGAGGAGGAATTCTCCAACGCTCGGGTAGAGAGTAAACCCATGCACACCTGTTCCTTCTCCGGTGGTGTAGACCATCATGGTGCTTGAGCCGTAAATGAAATATCCTGCAGCTACCTGGCTAAGGCCCGGCTGAAGGACGTCCCCCATGAGGAGGTCAATATCGGTCTCTGCGCTCTTTTTCTTGTAAATCCCGAAGATCGTGCCGATGCTTACATTAACGTCGATGTTTGAAGAGCCGTCAAGGGGATCAAAGACGATTATATAATTCCCTTTAGGATACTTAGAAGGGATATCAATCAGGTCTGCATCCTCTTCAGAGCCCATACAGCAAAGTTGACCGATGTGCTGCATACGCTCTATGATGATCTGATCGGAAAATACGTCAAGTTTTTGAACCTGTTCATCCTGTATATTGATTTTGCCTGTGGAGCCTAAGATGTCCGCAACGCCTGCCTTGTTCACTTCCCTGGAAATAACCTTTGCCGCAACTATCAATTCGTAGAGCAAGGTGGTAAAACCACCTGTTGCCTCAGGGTTCTGCCGTTGCTGGTTCAGGATATGCTGTGTAATTGTGATACCAACACCTTGTTTTGCCATCCTTGATCCTCCTTCAATATCTCAATACCTAAATTCCTGAATACCTGAATTCCTAAATCCATGTAAAAAGGACTTTTTACATGGATGTCAATACTTCATGAGGGAATCCCAGAACTCAGGGTCATCGTCTTTCCAGTTCGGGCCAAACCTCCTGTCACAAAATCCGCTCAGCCTTTCATACCATTTGACAAATACGTTTTTCTTTTCGTCTATGGCCTGAATGATGTCTGCTAAAAATACGTCCACCTTGCCGATTTCATCCTTGGGCACATAATAGGATGCCCCTTTCTTGAACGATTTTTTCATGTTGTCCTGTGATAGGGCGTGGGCGGTAAGCATGAGAGCAGGGATCTCCCTCGTATTTGCAATCTCCAACAGCTCATATCCTCGAACGCCCATAATGTCGAGAACCGCCGCGTTATAATAGTGGGATTCAAGGAGCTTTTTCCCCTCTTCAAAGGTTGATGCCCTGTCGATTTTGCATACCTCCAGAATTTCAGTCAGAAACTCGAGGATGTCCTCCTCATCGTCAACGATCAAGATCCTTTTCCCGCTAAGGATTTTTTCAGTGTCCATGTTGATCCTCCTTGGATTTGAAATGATTCAGAAACGCAGATTCGTTCAGATTGCACTTTTTTTGTATTCGAGCCTGTAAATCTCCGCCAATGTCAGAAATATAGTCATAATTAAAGGACCGTAAATGATCCCTAATATGCCGAATAGTTTTAACCCTCCTAAAATGCCGATGAACACAAGGAGTGAATTCATCTGCATACCCTTGCCGATCAGCCTGGGCTTGACCAGATATTCAACAATGGAACTGTAACAGAGGTTGTAAATCAGAAAGCCCAACCCGAGTCCCGTATTCCCTGTTAGCATAATAAAGACAGCGGCCGGGACAAAGACTGCGGTAGCGCCCACGATGGGCAGGAATGCCATAAAGGTAATAACCGTACCCCATAGAAAGGGAGAGCCCAATCCAAAAAAGAAAAATCCAAAGCCCCCAAATATCCCCTGAATGATCCCTGACATGCCATTCCCAACAATGACAGCGCTTCCCATCTCCTGAAATTTGCTGACCACTTTTTCAAGCTGTTCCTTAGGGACCGGCATCAACTGGACAAGATAGTCCTTGAGCCGGGGGCCATCCCGAAAAAGATAAAAAATAGTCATCATCATCAAGAAGAAGTGGATCAGGAAGCTTAGGAGGTTTGAGGCTACTGATCTGATCTGGCTATAAAGAAACAGGCCAATCTTTTTCCCGATTGAGCTGGCTAATTCCTCAACAGTCTCAGGGGTTATGGTGAGGCCTGTCATTTTACCGAGTTTTTCGAAGCGTTCAGCCCAGACAGGGTCATTCTCTATAATATCCTGGATATGTTTCAGGGAGACCTCGTTGCTGCTGCGTTGATAGAAGTCGAAGGCCTCATTAGAGAGAGTCCCGATAAACCATCCTACCGGAATGACTAATATCAATAGTATAAACAGGGTCATGCAGAGGGATGCTAATAATTCCCGCTCCCGCAACACCTTTTTGGTCCAGGAATATAAGGGGTAAAAAACGCTCGCCAGGAGAAGCGCCAACACAATGGCTGACACATAGGTCCAGAAGAGTCTCAGGAGGAGGACCAGAGAGCAGATAAAAAAAACGAGGAAGAGTGTGGCGCCGTGCTGTTTTTCCATGATAAGTCCCTTTGAAACGGTACTATAGCCATAGACCGGTGGATAGTCAAAAAAAAAGTAAGGAGAAGGCCTCCCTGGCATGTGGGCTTATCTTGGTCGCTTTTCGATCCTGACCCCTTTTCTGACCTGTTCCTCATTGATGGTGAACAGGGCGTCTATCAGGGCTATCTGGAAGGTTCCGGGGCCCTTGGAATGGACCGCCCCCTTTTCACCTGCAAGACCGAAGTAAGCCAATGCGGTGGTGGTGGCATTGACAGGATCGTTATCTACGGAGAGAAACGCTCCGATCAGGGCGGTGGCTGTGCAGCCGGTCCCTGTTACAAGGCCCATAAGTTCGTGTCCGTTCAAGACCTTGTAGACACGTTTCCCATCAGTTATCAGATCTATTGGTCCGGTGATTGCGAGGGTGGTGTTAAGTTCTTTAGCAAGCATGAGCGCTGCATCCGCCGCTTCTTCCACACTATGTATGGAGTCCACCCCTTTAGTACGGGACCCCTCTTGGGCCAGAGAGAGGACTTCAGAGGCGTTTCCACGAATCACGGTTACAGAAAGCTCATTAATAAGGCGTTTGGCTGATTCGGTGCGGAGTTTGGTCGCTCCTGATCCCACGGGGTCAAGGACGATAGGGATATTCAGCTCATTGGCTTTTTTCCCCGCAATCAGCATGGAGTCAACCCAGGGAAGGGTAAGGGTTCCTATGTTTAGCACTAAGGCCCCGGCGAATGATACCATCTCTTCCACTTCCTCTGGTGCGTGGGCCATTACGGGCGAAGCGCCGCAGGCCAAGAGGGCATTTGCCGTGTAGTTCATGACTACGTAATTCGTGATGTTATGGATCAACGGCTTTTTTGTCCGCAGGGCCTTGAGATTTTCGGATGCTTTTTGCGCTAATTGCTGGTCAGACATATTTTCTTCCTCATTTTGCAAAATGGTCCCAGCCAGAAGGGGTTATATCACGGGGGATGCCGTCACGCGATATCAGTTTGATTCCATCTGTTTTCTCGGTGATTGTCCCGATCTCTGTAACAGGGATATGGCTCAATGAAGTAATCAGGGAGCAGATCCTATCCACATGTTCAGGAGGGCAGGTAATGATAAGTTCATAGTCATCGCTATCCTGGAGAACGAAGTCCAGCGGTTTACGTTTCATCTGTTCAGCAGCCTCCCGTAATGCATCGCTGATCGGCAGGTTTTCCTGAATTAGCCGGGCGCCGACCCCGCTCTCATCACAGATGTGGCCCAGATCCCCTAAGAGCCCGTCGCTGGTATCGATCATCGCGGTTGCCAGACCGGATCCCGCAACTGCCTCTCCCTCGCGCGCTCGATGGGATGGCGTGTTATAGGCCCGCACCAGTGGGTGTTCCCTTATCTCATCAACAGGTATGACCTTCAGCAATATCTGTAATCCGGCGGCTGCCTGGCCAGGATACCCGGTTACCAGGATTGTGTTCCCTAATTTTGCTGTGGAGCGGCGGACTGATTTCCCTGACTCAATTTCTCCAATCAAGGTGATGTCGATAAAATTGGCGCCCTCAGACTTGGTGAGGTTGCCGCCAATAATGGCGGCATCAAATGGGTTTAGCTCTGCAATAAATCCGCGGTACATGGCCTCCACGTCTTTTACCGGTGTGTCTGCCCTCAATCCCAAGGAGACGAGTGCATAGAGGGTGTGTCCACCCATGGCGCCGATGTCGCTGATGTTCAGGTCCATGGCGCGTCGCCCCAAATCGATGGGAGAAATAAACCGGGGCAGGTAGTGCCGCCCCTCTACAATAGAGTCACATGTAACCAAGAGTTCGTACCCTGGTCGGGATTGAAAAGAGGCGCAATCATCTCCTATGCCCAAGGTATCTTCAGGAAGTCGAGAGCCTTCTTCTCTGAGGAGTTTGTCAATCCTGTCAATCAGGCCGAATTCTCCGATATCAGCTAAGGTCTCAGGCATGGCTCCCCCCTGATGTTCCTGAATGGATGGCCTTATAAAGCCCTTTAGTCGCCTCCTCAGGGTTCTCCTTACAGCAAACCGCCGAGATTACGGCTATTCCGTGCGTGCCTGTCTTCATAACCTCCGGTGTGTTTCCTTTATCTATCCCGCCGATGGCAATAATAGGGAGGGAGATGGTCTCAACGATCTCTCTCAGGATATCGATTCCACTCACAGGGCCTGCATCGTCCTTGGAACCGGTAGGGAAGACCGGCCCGAATCCCACGTAATCGGCGCCATCAGAGAGGCATTTTTTGGCCTCCTCCATGGTGGCTGCCGAACCTCCGATAATTCGGTTATCCCCGAGTAGTTTCCGCGCCAAAGGGATGGGGAAATCATCCTGTCCCAGGTGTACACCGTCTGCCTCAGAAGCGATCGCAACGTCTATGCGATCATTTACAATGAATATGACTCCTTTTTCATTACAGAGGCGTTTCATCTCTGTGGCAACCTGAATCATCTCACGGGTAGGGCCCAGCTTGTGACGAAACTGTATCGTATCTGCTCCTCCGGCAATCGCCTGCCCGGTGAGCTCGATGTGAGAGAAGCGGGACTGCAACAGGGTATCAGTCAAAATATGCAATTTTCCGATTTTCCTTTCCCTCATAACCCCTCTTCACGCGTTTAATTTAAAAGATCATCGACATATTTCTACGTTACTTAAACGGCATCTTTGTCTCCACCAGTTTATATCCGGCCGGTACCTTAAACAGCTTTTTGCTTAAAGATTTTTTCTCAATCTTCTCCAAGACAGTTGTGGTTTTTATGCCCATCATATTAGTCACTGTTTCAACCGGGAAACCATCCTCTCCAGTAATGCCAGCCATTTGCATCTGTTTTAACTCTGGATGTTTCTTCAACAGCGTTTCATTAATCGCCTCAAATTCTTTGTACCCTTTTACATCCTTGGATAGCCAATACTCATTCTCGGAGCCCATCATCGTAACAATGTACTTTCTGCACTGGTATCCGGCAATCTTTTTCGTTTCGTTTGTACGTGTCGTTTTGCTATCCTCAGCCATCTTTTTTGCCATTTCTCCCATTTGGCCTTCCATCATAGATGTCATGTTGATTTTTGAATAAGTCTTATCTTCTGGATTAAGTTGATAGAATGTCATGGACTCAAAATCCATGATCGTGATCCCTTCTTTAGTCTCAGTGCGGGAGGCATAAGGGGTGAGATAGTGTTTTTGGGTATTTGTCTCGCTTTTGAACTGAGCAAGCATTTGATCCCGTATTTCCTTAGGCAGGTTCTCGGGCAAGCCCTTAGGCACACCACCCGTTTTCACCACTGATACCCAGTAAAGGTCGGCGTAAGCCATAGGCAAAAGCGCTAAGAAAAAAATCAACGCCAGCGGCAGACACAGCATGAATTTCCTGTTTTTCATTTTATTTCTCCTTTTTATGTTTATGTTTTCTTCGTGATCAAACCGTGTATTTGCACCACCTCTTTTCTCGATCAGCCTTTCAGCTCTTATTAACACGATCAGAGGCGAATATCAATCAGTGGTAACCACCTTTTTATCCTCGTAGAGGACTCTGACGATTCTATCTATGATTGTTTTCAAGGTGCTTTTTGTTTATTTCTTACTATTGTTTTGTTGACCTCAACCGGTTATATAAGTCATTGTGAAGCCCTACTGCGCATCATACAAATTTTCGACGTGTGCGGTTAGGTATTTCACCGCAAGGCGTAGAGTCCGCAGAGGTTACTTCCTTTTTTGTTTTTCGTTGATAGGCCGAAAAACAAAAAGAGATAGCTACCTATAAACAAATAACTATATATTACCTTACCGAACAATATTTAAGTCCGCCACACAAATAAGGCAAAATTAATGGTCATGTTGATACGACTGACTAAATTGAGTGGTTTCTCTTTGCCGTCCTCTCAAAGGCAAAGAGAAAATCATTTATCTCTGCGTCCTTTGCGTCTTGCGGTGAATGCAGGTTTTTCTTAATCTACATAACTTAAACTTAACTGCACAGGTCGCAGAATTTAGAGAATTCAAATCAAGAACATGAATACACCGACCCCCGAAAGCCCCTCATTTTTTTCACAATTAGGGCCGATTCTTTTCTTGACAACGATTTTCTTCCTCAACTTCATAGGAAGAATCGTTTTTGCTCCTTTGATACCGAGCATAGAGAATGACTTAGGTCTGGATCACACCGAGGCCGGATCAATGTTTTTGTTGATCTCTTTGGGCTACTTCATCTCGCTTCTAAGCTCAGGGTTCCTCTCCAGCCGTCTTACCCACAGGAGAACCATTATTGTTTCTGCCCTGTGCGTTGGGATAGTCCTTATATGCACCTCCTTCAGCAACAGCCTCTGGTCAATCCGCCTGAGTTTGCTCTTCCTCGGATTGGCGGCAGGCATCTATCTCCCATCAGGCATTACCACCCTTACTTCCTTGATCAGTGTCAAGCACTGGGGCAAAGCGGTTGCGATCCATGAACTGGCCCCCAATTTGGGCTTTGTTGTGGCCCCATTGCTGGCAGAACTGTTTATGATCTGGTTTTCATGGCGAGGGGTTATCGTTTTCTTGGGCACGGGCTCTATACTTATCGGGATAGCCTTTGCCTTTTTCGGAAGGGGAGGGGACTTTCTTGGAGAGGCCCCCAATTTTGGATCTCTTAAGACCCTTTTCGCAGAACCCGCCTTTTGGATAATGACAGTCCTTTTCTCTTTTGGCATCTGTGGGACCTTGGGCATATACACCATGCTCCCCCTCTATCTCGTGACTGAACAGGGGTTTGACCGAAGCTGGGCCAATACTTTAGTGGCGCTCTCACGGATTTCCGGCGTGTTTATGGCATTTATAGCCGGATGGGTGAGCGATCGCCTTGGGCCAAAGCTTACCATAAGTGGTGTGTTTCTAATCACAGGCTTGATGACGATTCTGCTCAGCAGTGTGCCGGATACCTGGATCGTAATTCTTGTTTTCCTCCAGCCGGTAATGGCCGTCTGTTTTTTCCCGCCAGGATTTGCGGCGCTCGCTTCAATAGGTCCACCTAATGCCAGGAATATAGCTGTCTCGCTCACAATTCCGGCCGCCTTTATTTTTGGGGCAGGGGCCATTCCCATGGGAATCGGAATGATGGCTGACGCCGGGTTCTTTGACCTGGGGATTGCTCTATCCGGAGGACTGATTCTAACCGGTTCACTATTAGCACTCTTTCTGAGATCTCCCCGCCAATGAACTCTGGTTTTTATTCTTGACCCTGAAGCCGTTTTTCTCTATATTTCAACACCGTTTGGATGTTACTTTGTAAGTTCTCAATAAGTTCGGGTAAATCACATTTTGCGAGCATTGACTGGATTCCCGCTTTCGCGGGAATGACAGACACTTACCCTACATCGTCATTCCCGCGAAAGCGGGAATCCAGGAGCCATTACCCGGACTTTTTGAGAAGTTACGTTACTTTGACTAAAGTGCCTAAAGTTGTGGTACTCCTTAGGCGATACAGTTTTAGGCAAAGAGAGCAAATGTCTGTCATTCCAGCTTTCGAGGGAATGACAGATACTTATTCTATTTCGTCATTCCCGCGAAAGCGGGAATCCAGAAAAATGGCACAGCAGAGGATTTACCCCGATTTATTGAGAAGATACGCGGTGTCTAAAATTGAAAGGATTCCTTAACTTTAGTCACTTTAGCTAACTCATAACACAAAAACTTGGAGGTTATTATGGGGAAAGTAGGAATTATTGGAGTCGGGCAGAGTTCTTTTGTGCGTGGGTATCCCGGCTCAATCAGGGAATTGGCCTTTGATGGGTTCAAAGAGGCTATGCAGGATGCCGGGATTCCAACTAAGGATATCGACGCATCTATCATCTGCTCGGCCCCGGAATATGATAAGCAGCGTTCACCGGCCGGTGTCTTTGCCGAGTACTTGGGGCTTGTCCCGCAGCCAACGTGCTATTTAGAAAGCCTGTGCTCCTCAAGCAGCATGGGGTTGAGGTTCGCCTATTCATTGGTAAAGTCCGGGCTTCATGATGTGGTTGCTGTTATCGGCTTTCAAAAGATGTCAGAGATATCTTCTGCAGAATCACAGGAGAGGATGGGAAGGGGCGCGGACATCCAGTGGGAGAGCCCATTTGGCACTATGATGCCGGCCTATTACGCCATGTATGCGAGGGGCCATATGGAACAATACGGCACAACTCTTGAGGATCTGGCGCGGATCAGGGTAAAGGCGGCTACTTACGGTCAGATCAATGAGAAGGCAGTTTACCGCAGGCCGGTCACCTTTGAGATGTTTTCTGATCCTGAGAGCCCTATGTCGAACCCGGTTGCAAACCCGCTCAGGGTGGGAGACTGCTGTGCAAACGCGGATGGAAGTTCCTGCGTCATTGTTGCTAACGAAGAGAAGGCTAAGGCCTTTTCTAAGAAGCCTATCTGGATCCTCGGTCTGGGTGCTGCATCTACTGCCGTGAACTTGGCAGGAAGAGATCTTTTTTCAGGCTTGACCGTGGCCCAAGCTGCAGGGGAAGAGGCCTATAAGATGGCCGGCATTACTGCTAAGGATATCGATGTGGCCGAGGTACACGACTGTTTTACCATTGCCGAGATGATGGCCTATGAAAACCTCGGGTTTGCAAAGCCTGGAGAGGGAAAAGAACTGATCAAGGCCAAGGAGACCTATAAGGAGGGGAGCATCCCGGTCAATGTGGACGGGGGCCTTCTTTCAAAGGGGCATCCGATCGGGGCCACCGGCGGATCTCAGATCAGGACCATAGTCCTTCAATTGAGGGGCGAGGCAGGTGAGATGCAGGTAAAAGACCCTGAGATAGGGCTGGTCCACAATATCGGCGGTGTTGGTCTATACGGCAACGTCAGCATTCTTGGGAGGTAAAACCATGGGTAAGAAAAAGAAAGAGGTGGATGACCGGTTTAAGAGATTTGGAACGGTAAGTTTTACCTCCATTACAAAGATCAATGACTTTATCGATTACTTGGATCAGGGAAAAATAATGGGTACACGCTGCAAGGAGTGTGGCCTGTTCTTCTTTCCTCCAAGGGCGGATTGTTACAACTGTTTTTCCAGTGATATGGAGTGGGTTGAAGTATCGGGAACAGGAAAGCTCGTCACCTACAGTAAACTGGAATTTGCGCCTATAGGCTTTGGAGATGATCTCCCTTATGCCATAGCCCTCCTGGACTACGGGGACTATAAGATGTTCGGCAGGATAGCAAGAGATGTGACTGAAGATGAGATCCATGCGGGCATGGAGATGACCGCAAAGGTTAACACCTTGCCTAATGGCCAGTTAAACTACGTGTTTCATAAGGCCTAAACAGAATCCCCATAAGCCCCGTCATTATGACGGGGGTTTTTGTATCTTCTCAATAAATCGGGGTAAATCCTCTACTGTGCCATTCTTCTGGATTCCCGCTTTCGCTGGAATGACAGACACTTACTCTATTTCGTCATTCCCGCGAAAGCGGGAATCCAGGACCTGCTCTGCTACTCCGACTTATTGAGATGTTACGTTTTTTTGTCTCTGCAAAGAGAAATGTGCGGATGGGTGTGAAGCAATGAGGCGCTTTTTGGTTGAAAACCTGAACGCCCAGAATGGTGTGTGTACTATTACAGGCCCTGAAGCAAGGCATATGACAAGGGTCCTGAGGATGGAGGCGGGAGACCGGTTTGTCCTCATGGACGATAAGGGGAGTCGCTTCTTAGCCTATATAGAATCTGCTAAGCGCCAGGGAGTCAGGGTCGTCCTTGAAAAACCCCTTCCCAAGCCGCCCCCCTCCCCGGTAACAATAACCCTCTGCCAGGCCCTCCTGAAATCCGGCCCAATGGATTACCTGATTCAGAAGACATCTGAATTAGGCGTTGATCATATCTTTCCCTTTTCCTCTCTACGAACCATCACCATGCTTAAAAAGGAAAGACTTTCTAACAGGATAAGGCACTGGCGCGAGATAGCTAAAAGTTCTGCAAAGCAGTCCGGCAGGTTTGCCCCGGCTCAAATAGATCTTCCATTGACTCTTGGGGAATTGACCGCGAAATGGAAAGAGGAGAAAGGGATAAAGGCGATCTTGTGGGAGGGAGAAGGAGCGACAGATCTTAAGAGGCTGCTTAGAGGCTCATCCCGGGCAGAGAAGTTTATAGGCATGGTAGGTCCTGAAGGCGGTTTTGCAGGAGAAGAGATTGAATTGGCTGCGGACGCCGGTTTCATCCCTGTTACCCTCGGGAACAGGATCCTTAGGTCTGAGACAGCGGCAATGACCATGGTGGCTATTGTCCAGTATGAATGGGGAGACCTTGGCGTGACGTAGAGAGTCTCTTCGAGTGAACACGAGGAGGCATTGCGCTGGATTAATGCATGAGCCCAAAGATACTACTAAAACAGTTAGCAACAAAATGCTGCGGACGTGGAATGAAAAGGATCCGTATCCACAAGACGATATACAATTCTGGAAATAGGCGCAAATCATCGCTAAAACATTATGTTTTTTCCCTTGACGGCCAAAAGGCAGCTCTCTATAATTCCTGGCTGAAAACAGATTCTTATCACCTTATTACCCGATCAGTGTGAGGATCTTCTTTTTAAAACCGCAAGCGGGGCGCGAATTGGAATATGCTGAATTTGACTGAGGGCATGCAGCAACCAACCGCTTCGCTGATAGAATCATTTCATACTATGAAGCAACTTAACGACGTCTTGGGAGGCTCTCAGCCGGAAGTCTCAGGAATTGAGTTGTGGTAACAGATCGTTCAACAGCATAAGGCCACGGGAGGAGGAGATGATTCGGGCGTCTCTCACATTGACCAAACAGATTATCTTGCTTATCATCATACTGGTTTTTGGCGTAAGCGCAGCGTTTATGTGGACGAATATGTATTGGTTCAAGCAAGAAACTCAGGCAGTCCGCGAAGCGATAGTGGCTGAGCTTGAGACCCTTCGTAAGGAGAATGTCACCGGTTTCCAACGGCTTGTCGTGGGGTTGGAAGAAGGTGATCGCCAGGGCGAACCGACGGATGCCATCGAAAAAGTTGCCGCCATGACTAGAGCCTACGATCAACGTTCTGAAATCAAACTTGCCGGGGCGCTTCGAGAGATAGACGAACGTTTGGATCTGTATGACCGGCAACGGTTTATCGTCAACCTGCTGGTGATGTTTGGGTGTATCCTTCTCTCGTGCGGGATTGGCGCATATTTTGCTCGATCAAAGA
>Ga0222678_1000229_pt1 | contig 28317 bp, 28 predicted proteins | sample AntAcemetagen937_FD_179801 | JGI IMG/M metagenome (GOLD analysis project Ga0222678, IMG submission 179801) | Saline water microbial communities from Ace Lake, Antarctica - #937 | ecosystem: Environmental > Aquatic > Non-marine Saline and Alkaline > Saline | place: Antarctica: Ace Lake... | reverse complement strand
GATTTGGTGTGTCGGAAAGCATTTTGAAGGCTTCAGTTGTTTATCGCCCAGGGTGCCATCTCTTCCTAAAGGAAAGCAATAAGCTTGGGGCAGGGAGCTAAGAGCAAGGTGCATGGCTTGAAAAATAGGTCCCTTCATGGTATAGTGTCGCTAAAGATGGAGGTGTGACATGAAAAAGAAGACAATAGTGACCGTTATTATCGCATTTCTGCTCTTTGGTCTATCCAGTATTACCTTTGCAGTCCAAGGTGATCTTGATTTGAGCAACAAAGAGATCATTGTGAACTTGGCAAAGCTGGTAGAAGGCCAGAAGGGCTTGAATGCAAGGATAGATAATGTAAATAGGAGGATTGATGATCTAAGGGGTGAACTAAAAGGAGATGTCAGAGAACTTGGCAATAGGATAAACGATCTGAGGGGGCTCATCTATGTTGTCCTCGCAGGCATTATTGCCCTTATCGGTTTTGTGATCTGGGACAGGAGATCAGCTTTATCTCCGGTAATCAGAAAAACAAAGGAACTTGAGGAAAGGGATGAACTTACAATACGCGTGCTCAAGGAGTATGCTCTAAAGCAACCAAAAATGGCAGAGGTGCTAAAATCCCTTGGAATATTGTAGAAGATTTGGCTACGTGGTCTTTGCTCTGTAATGGGATACACATCCCTGTAGGCTACAGGCTTATGTACCCCTTAAACACTTCTCTGCGTAATTGGAAAGATGAAGTAACCCCTAACAGCATAGGGCGATAATTTTGAAACAGCAGATAGCCACGAATGGCACGAATGGGGCATAAATTAGTGAACATTAGTGTAATTAGTGGGTGGCAAAGTTAGAAAAGATGTTAAAAAAACCAACAAAACTAATTAAACCAATTAAACCTGTTGATTTCATTTTGATCCAATTAAACCAATCCTATATTCCCTGATGCCTGAGAAAAGCTTTATAATTGAAGTTATTGAAAATGTTTTGATCTTTGTTTATTTTATTTCGCAAAAAGGCGAAGTTGGAAATTTTGTGGTAAAATTGAATGTTGTAAAAGGTGACAAGATCTTTGAACTTGCACGTTGCGATAGTGGACTTCACAGTCCACATTTAGACATTCTACATCCTGATGGATCTAAGAAACGAACAATTGATTTTAGCGTGCTGGAAAATGCTCAGGCAATGAATGTAGCTATCGAAGATTTTACCAACAATTGGGAATTTTATCTTGAAAGGTGGGAAAAATGGTTAAAAGAAAAAATATAATGAATGCCAGGGAAATGGAGCTGTGGTTGCTTAAAAAAGGAGCTGTTCCAGTTTCCGACGAGGTCAAGAAAAAACCATGGTATAAGGAAGTAAGTAAACTTCCACCCTGCCTGAAACCAGTTGAAGTAGCTGAATCCCTTTCAAACTACAACACCAACGAAACAAACAAAACCAATTGAACTATTATTATGACTACCATTATGACTACTATAAAGCGATTTGAAGATCTGGAATGCTGGAAGGCATGCAGGGAACTTCGCCTGTTTGTTGCGAAAGAGGTCCTCCCTGTCTTGCCGAGGGAGGAGAAATTTAGGTTAGGCGATCAAGTGTTAAGGGCAGCGCGATCTTCAACAGCGAATTTGGCAGAAGGGTATGGGCGATTTCACTATATGGACAACGCCAAATTTTGCAGCAACGCCCGTGGTTCTTGCTGGGAAGTTCTCGATCATTTGATCACTGCGCAAGATGAGGATTTGATACCTGATGAAATGTTAAAAAGAGGGCGGGAATTGGTAAACACTGCCGTGAAATTGGTTAACGGCTACATGAATTATCTGAAAAGGGCAGGGAAGCAGTCATCCGATGGATGAGTTATTTGTTATCAGTTAATCGTTAATTGAAAAAGCGTAGAAAGCCTCTCAAGCGCCATTAACTATTAGCAGATAGCTGATAACCTAACCGTTAACACATAACCAATAACTGGACCCCTTGTCCCCTCAATAACGAATAACTTATAACTATTAACCGGCCCTCGGCCCCCCATTAACCATTAACAAATAACAGATAACTAATAACCGGCCTTCGGCCCCCCCATAACCATTAACAAATAACTGATAACGGATAACAGATAACCACCCCATGACTGACACCGTAATCAAAGTCGAAAGCTTGAGCAGGAACTGTGTTATAGGAGATCAGTTATGAGTAATATGCTTGATTCACTCGTCAAAAACAGGATATTCCCTAATGAAGAAGATGTTATAAAAACACTTCTTGGGGATTATATTATTCGCCAGATAGGCAATCAAAAGCGGGAAATAAAACGTTTCGAGCGAAGATATGGCATGTCATTTGAACGGTTCAAGGAATATCTTCATGAACGCTCAAATCTACTGGAAAAGGGTGACTTATCCCGTCAGGAACGTCAAACCCTGGCCCAGGCGATAATGCAAGAGGAAGATGACTGGTTGGGCTGGAAAGTGGCGAAAGAGATGTTGGAATCCTGGATAGGATTACGCCAGGAGGGTACACATTGACTTCATTAGCCTTGGAACTGGATGATTCGTTAATTTTATGATTGGGGAATGGATGATTGGCTAATTTGGGAAACAGGGATTCGGTTGATATTGAATATCTCAAGAAGCGGTTCATAGATGGTGAATATGCCATTAGCGACCATGCAATTATTGAGGCTCGGAAGGATGGAATTGTTCCCCGCACAGTTGAAAAGTTGGAGTGGACAGCTATAAATGGCAAGGTCATTGAGGAATATATTGATCGAAAAAGAGTATTAATCTATGCTGAATTAAAAGAAGATAAATTACCCGTTCATATTGTTGTTGATTACACTTTTTGGGAAGAACCGGTCATTGTCACTTCTTATGTTCCGGATAGCAGGTATTGGATCAAGCACAAAATCAGAAAAAATTAAAAGGGTGAAATCATGGCTTTGATCAAGAAAAGGAAGTGTCCTGAGTGTGGTGGGGAAATGGAGGCAAAACTAATCAACCTGAACTACAAAAGGAAAGGCCTTGATCTCGAAGCGGAGGTGATAGGAATTCCCGCTAATGTTTGCACAAAATGTTTTTACAGAATCATTCCCGGGAAGGTAGCCAAATATATTGATACTTTGGTTGATCCAATTTTTGAATCTGAAAAAAATCGCAAAGAAAAAATTCTGCCTTCTCCACATGTAGGAATTCAATTTCCATTTTTAGACAGAGATGTCTATGCAGGACTGTAAGCATATAGGAAAGGGGTTGATTGGGGATTGGGGGATTGGTTAATTCGAGATTGGATAATTGGCGCGTATTGAAGATTATCTTTTGATGAGCACTTTAAGCAATTTGGTTTCGAAGTTGTGATATAGATTGGATTTATCAATGGCCACCCTTGGTAAATGCAACATATTTCTTTCGCACGTTACAAGCCCCAGATACCTAAAAACTGGACCCTCAGTCCCCCAATAACCATTAACAAATAACAGATAACTAATAACCGGCCTTCGGCCCCCCAATAACCATTAACAAATAACAGATAACCAACCAATGTCTAACACCGTAATCAAAGTCGAAAACCTGAGCAAACAGTACCGAATAGGTGCTCACGAAGGCTACAAAACCTTCCGCGAAACCCTCGTAGATGTAGCCAAAGCCCCTTTCCGAGCTTTCAAAAAATTAAATCTGCAATCCCACAGGGGCGTAGGCCTCTCCGGGCCGGAGGCCGCAATCCGCAATCTGCAATCAGAGACCATTTGGGCTCTGAAAGACGTTTCCTTCGAAGTCAAACAGGGCGAAGTCGTGGGGATTATCGGAAGAAACGGAGCCGGAAAAAGCACATTACTAAAAATTTTAGCTCAAATCACTGAACCTACAGAAGGAAGGATCGAATTGAGAGGTAGAGTAGGCTCTCTTCTGGAAGTCGGTACAGGTTTTCATCCCGAGTTGACAGGCCACGAAAACATCTATCTCTATGGAGCCATACTCGGGATGGACCGCTGGGAAGTAACAAGAAAATTCGACGAAATCGTGGCATTTGCTGAAATTGAGAAATTCATTGACACACCTGTTAAAAGGTATTCCAGTGGAATGTACATGCGCCTCGCTTTTGCCGTCGCCGCTCACATGGAGCCGGAGATTTTGTTGGTTGACGAAGTTCTTGCTGTTGGGGATGCCCGTTTTTGGTCTAAATCGATTCGAAGAATGCGTGAGTTGAATGAGCTGGGCATGACAATATTTCTTGTCTCGCATAATATGTGGCTTATTCAAACTATTTCTTCCCGAGCGATCCTCTTGGAAAATGGACATATTCGCGGTCAGGGTGGGGCATTGAAGGTAATTGAAGCTTATAAGCGAATGACCCATGATGCAAACGGATCTGAAGAAGATAATTTAACTTCTACTGATATTAAATCAAAGCCTCAGGCGAAAATTACCCTGTTTGAAGTGCTACCAGAAGGTAACTGGGCAACAGAAAGAAAGGCTTTTCCGGACTCAGGCGTTCGCATTGTTATATCCACTAAAATAGGAGATATTAACCAGGTCAAGTTCCTAATTCGACTTACTGGCCTGGACGGCTTTGCTTTCTACACCATTTACAGTGATATGATATCGGTGCCTCAAAATGAGGAGGTGAAATGTGAAGCGGTAGTTCCACATCTCATGTTGCTTCCCGGCGAATATTTGATTTGGGGTGCGGTATGTTCAGAGGAAGGGGAAGCAAATATTATGTCCGAGGAATCTGCATCTCTCTTTGTAAAGGGCGATGAGCAAGGCCCAAAAAAGTATAGTCTATTCTGGAATCAAGCTTTTTGGCGAATCCTATCTTAGATTCTTCGAAAGGAGAATTTTGAAGATCCTCTTCGTATCAAGAGAGTACCCTCCTGAATCAGGAGGTGGGGGTATTGGATCTTATGTGTCTGACATGGCGCCGGCGCTTGGGGCCGAAGGACATGAGGTGCACGTCATCTCATGCCTTGATGGTCAGGTCTATCGGGATTATGTGGAGGAGAAGGTCCACATCCACCGGCGAAGTTTGATTCGGATCCCAGGCTTTGTTCGGCTCTGTCGTCTGTTGCATATGTCGGGTTTAGCGTGGCGTATTCAAACTGGTCTTTCAGCATACGTTGCCTACCGACAATTAGGCGTTAATTTTGATGTTATAGAGTATCCTGACTGGGGCGCAGAGGGTTGGGTTTTCACAGTTTTACATGCCAAACCATTAGTAGCTCATTTGCACACACCACTTCCATTGATCCGTATTCATAATAAGCAGAAGGCGACGATTGATGATTATTTTTCATCTCACTTAGAGCGATTAGCGGTCGAACGTTCGGAGGTAGTTACTACTACCTCGCGGACATTGGTAAATGCAGTTAAAGCCTTAGGCTGGTTGCCGCAGTCGAACATCCAGATAATACCCCACCCGATAGACTGGAGGAAGTGGGGGGACATCCCTGCACCTTCAAAAGCGCCTCCTGTCGTGCTATTCCTTGGGCGACTCGAACATCTTAAGGCGCCGGAAATGCTTGTTGAAGCACTTACCATTATCCGAAATGAATTGCCACAAGCCCAGGCATTATTCATAGGTCGAAGCAGTGGCAAACGTGACGGACTTGATTATGGCGAATGGGTCCAAAAACTGGCTGTCAACGCCGGCAACTGCCAGTTTAAAAGTCAAATGCCGAGGCAAGAATTGGCCCAGTGTTTCGAGGGCGTTAGGGTGTTAACAATGCCTTCATGGTTTGAAAGCTATGGTTTGGTGTCAGTAGAGGCTATGGCTTCAGGTCGACCTGTCATAGTGACTAATACATCGGGGGTAGCTGAACTGATAAAGCCTACAAGAGCCGGTTATGTCATATCACCTGGAGATCCTAAGGCACTGGCAAGGAGCTTATTGCCGATCCTGCGGGATCCTCTATTGGCGGACGAAATGGGAGATCGTGGTAAAGCCGCGGTAAGAATACACCTTGATCCGAAAAAAATTGCAGCTCAGCGCGAACAAGTCTATGAACAGGCAATTGCGGAATTTGATAACCGGTTAAAGGCTAAGGCTCGAGGGTTTGTCTATGCCATTCCGGAAAGAGTCGGGGTATTCAACATACCTAAAAAATGGAGAAACTGAGCGATTTCAGAGGTCCTGCATACTCCTTGGAAGCATTTCTATCTTTCCACGGCAAGGCAGTTGCTTGAATTGATGATTCAAAACCCTTTTTTCTCACAAAGAAAGGACCTGAATGGCCTTCGTATCCTGGATGTAGGCTGTACACCGGCGGTCACAATTTTGCTGGCCTGCCTTGGGGCTCACGTTGTGATGTTGGATATTGATACTGCTGAACTGGAAAAGGGTTTCAAGTATTCGAAATTGCTCGAAATTGAGGATCAATTTAGTGTGGTAAAGGCTGATGCGTTTACTTTGCCATTTGAGTCTAATTGTTTTGACCTGGTCTGGAATTATGGCTTTTTGGAACATTTTGATACCCCTCACAGTATTCTAAAAGAGATGGGGCGAGTGCTGCGACCGCGAGGAGTGGTAATAGCCCTGGTTCCTAATCGTTGGACCCCGCATTCGGTATGGATTCGTGAACGCCTCAGGAAAGAACGAAAAGGCTACTATTGGGATTTTATGGGGCGTGAGCGGTCATATAGTAAAAATCAGCTTGCCAAGCTTTTCTGGGATGCCGGGATATTCGTAAATGCTATATCAGCCGCCAACCTTCGCAGAACCGTATTGGACGATAGTCTCTTGCTGCCACCTTTAGACAGGATGATAATTCGAGGGTTTTTGGTTCGATTGATGAGGTGGATAGACCATCTCGAGTACAGTCTTCCCTTTTTAAGCTACTTTGGATTTATGGTGGGAGCAATGGGTACGCCAATGAAAGATAATAAGCTGAGCTAATCACGCTCTGTATAGCATTTAGCTGCCTATAGCCTTAAGCGTAGAAAGTAGGCTATGGGTTTATTTTAGAAGAAAAAAGGCTCAACAAGATCCAGCCAAATCGATAAAAGCAACCTTGTGGAAAGATCACCCTTATTTATGAGAAATGAGAATAACGAAGGGGATACAGGCTCTTGATTACGTTTTTGGACGACTTAAGATCACAGAAATATAGACTGAGTGTTCTCGGATGCTTCAAATCCTACAGGACTGAATATGGACATTACTATTGCAGTTTGTACGCACAATAGAGCAGACCAATTGCAACAAACATTGTCTGTTTTAGGAGAAATGGAGGTGCCGACAAATTGTCGGTGTGAAATTCTAATTGTCGATAACGCCTCAACGGATACAACCTGTGAAATCGGCCAATGTCATATGAGGTTATCCCCCCATAGTTTCAGGTATGTTTTCGAGCCCATTACGGGGCTCTCGCGGGCACGTAACCGTGCAATAGACGAAGCAAACAGCGACATCATAATTTTCTTGGATGATGACGCTACCCCTCATGAAGCTTTTTTGAAGGCTTATATGGACGCATATTCATTGGCAGGCGATTCAGTAGGGTGCATCGGCGGTAAAATTGATCTAGAACTGCCTAAGATGACATTTCCATGGTGGTTTGGTCCAGAGCTCCACGGCTTCCTCAGTCAATTTGATCTGGGTGATAAAGGGTTGCGTGAGTGCAAAACCATAGGAGAGTATCCTTACGGTGCCAACATGTCATTTTACAGGAAGGCGGTTATACGTTCGGGATATTTCAATGAAAATCTCGGATTTACCGGTAGGAAGTTAGTCGGAGGCGAAGAAGAGGATCTTTGCATACGTTTACACCGAATTGGGTATAAAATAATGTATCAACCACGTGCAGTTGTTACACACCACATCCAGCCTGAACGGGTCAATCTTCAATATTTTCAGCGGTTAGCCTGGGCGAACGGTATGGTTCGTGTCATTTGGGCCAACAATGGACGAATTGACCAGGCCAGTTTGAAAGATCTTAAAAATAATTTGACAAAGACTTTGTCCGATGCCATGCGACTGTGTGTATTTCCTCCAAAAACCTATTCGGCTCTGTTTCGGTGGTATTTGGGGCTTTTAGATAATATTTCTTCTCTTTGGTATTGTCTTAGGAGTTTAGAATCTTAGTTTGTAACTTCGCTGAATGATGCGGAGATCTTTTTGTGAATTAACCATGCTGGCATATTAACTTTTTCTGGTAGTAGTCTTCATATAAGATGATGATGGACGACATGTGGAGATGGCCTTTTTGCGTCACATGCCACCTGCGAGAACGAGGAATTTTCGCGATCAATTGGCGAACATGGAGCAACTTGAGCAAGCGGGAGACCCGAGAGGCGAATTGGCGTATTTTTCCGGGTTCTTGAGCGTTTGGAAACAGTTGCCGTCGAATGTCGCGGTTACGAAAGCCCATGATGGTGTTTTCACCGAACGCCCCGAAGGAATAGAGGCCGGGACTGCAAAGCTTGTTGGCACTGACTATACGAATATAGTTAAAGAAGCATCACGATTGTTTGAGGATCAAACGGCCCACGACGCCATGTCGCAGAAAATCAACCCTTACGGCGACGGGAATGCTGCCCACCGAATTGTAAACATTTCGGTAAGTTTGAAATTGCTATGGAGATTGCACCTTCAATCTTCCATTCATATCTTTTGAGAATGTTAATGAAAGAGAGATCGTAGAGATCTGAAATTCAGACGAGTTTGTTGATTATAGAGAAGCGTTTAAGGTAGGGAAACTATCGGAATATTGCATGATGTGTCCGGTCGGAAAAGGTCTGATTTGTGGATGATATATGGATAGTAGAATGAGGGATATTCCCCAGAAAATACTTGAAAAATTAGATCCTTCTTTTCGAAAAAGAGCCGCCATCAAAAGATTGTTCACGAAGAAAAGGCCTTCCCCTCCTGCTAACGCTTTGAATTGGATAAGAAATCAAGAGCTTTCAACAGGCGGAATTCGAGTATATACCGGCCACTCAAAAGCGTATCCGGAAGTGACCGGATATCTCATCCCCACCCTTCTTGATTATGGCGAGAAGGAATTGGCCTTGAGACTTACAAAGTGGCTTCAGGTCATCCAGAAGACTGATGGTTCATACGCAGGTCCAGACGGCAAGATCTATGTTTTTGATACCGGCCAGGCGCTTCGTGGTCTTTTGGGTGCTTCGAAGTTTGCGCCGGAAGCCTTGAAAAGCGCCGTACGAGCTGCCGATTATCTCTGTAAAGCGATGATCAGGGAAGGAAAAGAAGGTTTCGAACCACAATATTCAGGAGAAATCCAAGAGACTATACACCTCTATGTACTCCCACCTCTGATACGGGCTGCAGAACTTCTTAACAGGCCTCATTATCATGAAGTTGCAATAAACTGCCTCGACTTCTACTGCAGACACAGGGATTTCCTTCAGGTCGCTTTTCTGACCCATTTTCTCGCTTATGAATTAGAAGCGCTCATTGAAATGGACCGCACGGATATGGCCATTCCAGTTCTGGAAAGATTGAGGAATGCGCAATCAAAAAATGGTTCTGTGAGGGGAAAGAAAAATGTCAGATGGATTTGCTCACCGGGTTTGGCCCAGTTGGCTATATGCTGGTACAGAATAGGAGAATGGGAGCCTGCTGATAAAGCGCTTGCCTGGCTTGAGGCGCACCAGCGGCCATCTGGGGGTTTTCTTGGCAGTTATGGACCCAAAGCCGCATATCTGCATGATGTTGAGATTTCCTGGGCTGTTAAGTTTTACCTCGATGCGCATCGGTTGAGGGTCCTGTCGTCATTTGAACGAAATCATCATAAGTTCCCTTCTTCTATCTCTGTTGACGATGGCAGGGCGCAGGCTATACTGCGTCTGATCCGCCCAGGAGACCGTGTTATAGAAATAGGTTGTGGCAATGGAAGACTCCTTAAGGTGATTCATAAACTGTTTCCTGATACTGACTGTACCGGTGTGGATATTTCACCGGTTATGCTTTCATATGTTCCCCCTGGGATTGAATGCATAGAAGGGTCTCTCGAATCAGTGCCCTGTCCAAACAACAGCTTTGATGTAGTATTCTCTGTCGAAGCGATTGAGCATTCGGCTAACCCGGAAGCTGCTATATCGGAGATGATCCGTATCGCAAGACCCGGAGGATGGGTTTTAGTGATCGACAAACAGCAATCCCACTGGGGACGCAAAAAATGTCCATCCTGGGAAAGATGGCCGGATGTAAACGATTTGAAAAAATCACTCGAAAATGGGTGCTGCAATGTATCGGCTGTGCGGATTGCATATGACAAAAACCCGGCATCTGATGGCCTGATGGTTGCCTGGCGAGGTCAAAAGAGAACAAGTTAGTTCAATCACCTTATATCAGAAGTCAGCGAACGAGTTCAGAAATAAGGAGATATGTCTAACAGCGGCCAAACTTACAGCCTTCTATATCTCATATGAATTACCTAAATTAGCCCCCAGGCAACTTGTCTCTTTATTCTGTTGCGCTCGAGATAGCCCATGAAAAAGCAGATGTTGATAGCACATAATTTCCCGCCTATTGCAAATGCAGAATCGGTAGTCACCGCAAATATGGTACGTGCTTTAGAACAATGGGGGTGGGAAAGCGTTGTGTGCACGGTGAGGCCAGAGAGGGTTCCCGGAACAAAGGATATGGATCTCATGGACTTGCTTCCACGGGGTTTGGAGATTCACCGGAGCGTTTCATTGCCAGGTGATAAGGCGACCCGGTTGATGAGGATTTTGGGATTGAAGAGGATGGATTTTCTCGCAAGGTCTTTGCCAGACGAAAGCATTTTTTGGTATCCGTCAGGATTGTTATTGCTGCACAAGATGCTGCACCGGGTGAAATGTAGCCTTGTCCATACCAGGTCTGTTCCCATCACGGACCATCTCTTGGGACTTTACGCGAAAAGGAGTCTTGGGTTGCCATGGGTTGCCCACTTTAGCGACCCATGGATTGACAGCCCATTGTACACCTCATTATGGCCATCGTTGAAAAAATTGCATACCAACTGGGAGCGAAAAATCATAAAGACCGCAGATGCAGTGATATTTACTACAGAAGAAACATGCAGGCTTGTTATGGCAAAGTATCCTGAGAAATGGGGGGAGAAATGCCATGTTATTTCACATGGATTTGAGCTGTTTTCCTTTGGTTCAGAGAAACGGGAGCTATTGGATCCTCGGTATTTGAATATTTTGCACTTAGGAAGCTTTTATGGGAAGAGAACTCCGATTTCTCTTTTTCAGGCACTAAAAGAATACTTGCAGAAATTTGACGAAAACCCACCTCTACGGGTTTGGCTGATTGGTCGAATGCCCCGCGAAAGTTATGCCGAAAAAGTACGAAGTTACGGACTGGAAACAATTGTGCGTCTCAAAGACGCAGTGCCGTACAAAAAAGGCTTTGCCTACGCACGGGAGGCGGATGTGCTCCTGGTAATTGATATCAAATCCCAAGACCGTAATGTTTTCCTGCAGTCAAAGCTGATCGAGTATCTTGGAATGAAAAAGACTATCTGGGGGGTGGTTTCCATACCCGGAATAAGTGCCAATTTGCTTAAATCTGCAGGATGCCCTGTTGCAGACATGCGCAGCCCCGTACACATCGCTGAATCACTGGGAGAATTAGTTGAAAAATGGCAAAATGGAAAACTATCTCTGCCTGAAGTTGAAAAGCCTGAAATCAAGAAATATTCTCTGACTAATACCTCTAAAAAGCTTGCATCCGTCTTAAACGAGATGATATAAAAAAGTTGTTCAACGACCTTATAAAGTCTGACAAGAATTGAGCTGATGATGCGAAAGTATAAATCAAAAAAAATCCTCTTCATTTTTGGCACCAGGCCGGAAGCCATAAAGATGGCTCCCCTTATAAAGGATATTCAGAGTAGTGGGGACAAGTTTTCAGTTGAAGTTTGCATCACCGGCCAACATAAGCAACTGCTGGAACAGGTGACCAACTTTTTTGGTATTTCAGCTGATTATGATCTTCGTCTAATGAAACCAAATCAGACGCTTTTCGATATAACGGCAGATGCTATAAGAGCGCTTGAAAAAGTCATAAATAAATGCCGACCCGAACTGATTTTTGTTCAGGGAGATACTTCAACTGCATTTGTTGGAGCGCTTGCAGGCTACTATAAAAAGATAAAAATATCTCATCTGGAAGCAGGATTGAGGAGTAGTAAAAAGTATTCCCCTTTTCCTGAGGAGATCAACAGAAGATTAGTTAGCCATATCGCTGATTATCATTTCGCGCCCACTGAAATTGCTGTGGAGAACTTGAGAGCAGAAGGAATTACCAGAAATGTGTGGAATGTCGGGAATACAGTAGTAGACGCCCTGCTATTGACGTCAAGAATTGTGGAGGAAGGTTCCGAGGAAGGCTTTTATGAGTTTTTCAAGTTCCTTGATTTGTCAAAAAGAATTATTCTGATAACTGGTCACCGGCGAGAGAGTTTCGGAAAACCTTTACAAAATATGTGCTGTGCTTTTCGTGAGATTTCAAAAAGATATAGAAACGTTGAATTAGTCTATCCTGTGCATCTGAACCCCAACGTAAGATTACCTGTGACTGAGGCTTTGAAAGGAATAGACAATATCCATCTTATTGAACCGCTTGAATATCCTTACTTCATTTGGCTTATGAATAAGTGTTATTTTGTCTTGACTGACTCTGGAGGTGTGCAGGAAGAAGCTCCCTCACTGGGAAAGCCTGTGTTGGTAATGAGGGATGTTACTGAACGTGTGGAAGGGATTAAAGCAGGAACTGCGAAACTTGTAGGGACGTATAGCGAAAGGATCATAAAGGAAGTTGATGAATTAATGACCTCTAACGATGGCTACAAGAAGATGGCTAACGCGGTAAACCCATACGGCGATGGGAGATCAAGCCAAAAAATAATTGAGATATTGAGAGAACTCTATAAAGAGACATGAAACAAAAAGACCGCGTCCTCCTTGGCATACCTATTGTGGGTATTGTGGGGTTACAAACGGCTTCAAGGGATTGGCATCTAAAACGTGGAGGCGAATACAGGCGACTTTTTCTGATTAATGTTATCACATTTAACATCTATTGTACTCAGATGCTTACTGCCGGACATAAGGATGTTCTCTGTTCAGGGGAGAACTGAGTGTCAGTCAACCGCCTAAAATATAAGTAAGTTCTGGTAACTACGAGACTCGGTTATGAAAATATGTTTTATCTCCGCAGCCAAAACCTACCATGCCCAACAATGGTTGAAAGGCATCGCTGAAAGTGGTCAGGAAGTCCACTTGATTTCAAGTTCCTATGAAGAGATACCTGGTGTGAAATTGCACCATATGGAACTCTATAATGTCAATCCATTGAAAACCTTAAGGAATGTTTGGAGAGCACGAAAAAAAATAAGACATCTACACCCTGATATCGTACATCTCTTCGGCCTTTATAGCGCCAACAGCCTATTCCTCTTACCCCTTACACAGAGGATAAACAATTTTGTGGTTACTGCATGGGGAACTGATGTTGTTTATGATTTCAAAGAGCGGGAGTCCTGCAAATCCAGATTCATAAAACGAGTCATTTTTCGGCGGGCAGATAGAATCACTGTTTCTTCACGGTTTATGGTCAGTCATGTAAAAAAGTATGAGAGAGGCAATACCCCTATAGACGTCCTATATTGGGGCGCTGATATCAACCTGTTTAATCCAAAATATTTGCGAAACAATCGTGGTGAATTTACAATCGGAATAACAAAGGCATTTACTGAGAAATATGGACATGTTCATCTCTTAAAGGCTTTTTCCATTCTTATTAAAGAAAATGTGGACCTAAACGCAAAGCTGGTAATCGTGGGTAAAGGAGAGCTTGAAAACAGATTAAAAAGTTTTGCAGTAGAACTTGGCATTGATAGGAATGTAATTTTCGAAAAATTCGTGTCTGAAAAGATAAAACTTAGGAAATACATGAGCGAATTCGACGTTTATGTGATGCCTTCCGTATATAAATCTGAAACCTTAGGCGTGGCTGCGATAGAGGCTTCTGCCATGGGTATTCCTGTAATAGCGAGTGACATTGGAGGTATTCCGGAGGTCGTTGAGAATAATGTCACAGGTTTGTTGATTAAACCTGGTGATTCCAGAGGAATTGCAGATGCATTGCATTCACTAATGAGAAACGATGAAATGAGGTTAAACATGGGATTAGCTGCGAGGAGAAGGGCTGAAGCTATTTTCTCTTTCGAAAATTCGCTAAAAAAAATGAATCTATGCTATTTGAAAGTGGCCGGAAAAAACCGACTCATTGGGTGAGTCCGAAGTCTTTAAAGGATGCTAAAGCGTTTTGTTGACTGGAAGTCTTCAGTAGAGCGGATGATAAGTATATATAAGGATGTGGAAAGGGTCCAGTGAAGTTTGGGGCGTTTCTGATAGGTAACTGCCTGGGTTAAAAAAAATATCAGGAGTGGATGCTTATAAGAGCGTAACACTTATGCTGTTGGTATAGCATAAGTTATGCCGGATTGTTTATTTACAATGAAGAACTCATTTGAAATTACTAAAACCCTTGATGAGAAGTATCATAAGATTCTGAGCTATGACCTTAGACAGATCGATAATCCTGATCTTTACCACCACCTAAGATTGGGATATTTAGACCGAATAAATAAGATCATCTCTCTAATCACAAAATTGTACCCAGATATGGGAAACATAAAGATCGGAGACTTTGCTTGTGGACAAGGGAATATGTCTCTCTTGCTTGCGGAGATGGGAGGAAAGGTAACAGCCATTGATATTGAAAAAATCTTCATTGAATATGCGAAGAAGAAATATGAAAAAGGTGCAGTTGATTGGATTGTATGTAACATAGAAGACCTTGATTTGCCGGAGAACTTTTTGGACGTTGGTATAGCAGGAGAAATTATTGAACACTGTGCTTATCCGGAAGATATGGTGGAAATAATCTTGAATTATATCCGCCCAGGTGGAAGTCTTGTTGTGACTACACCAAACGGTGACTATTTAAGGAACCATTTACCAACTTTTAACCAGGTCAGAAGTAAGAATCTCAGGAGAAAATTTGAGGCCCAACAATTCGGTCCAGATGGTGAGCACCACTTATTCTTATTCAATTTAGAAGAAATAAGGGATATATTCCCGACTAATGCCAAAATCATTGAACAAGGATATATGGGAGGAACTGTATTGATCAATGAATATTCAAGACATTTATTTAAAGTATTTCCTGTCTCGTTTGTTGAAAAGCTTATCAGGGTCCTGGCCCGGATCCCGATTATTAACAGAAAGACATTTTATAATATTTATGTCCTTTTAAAGAAAAGTTAGCAATATGGAATAAGAAGGTGATTTCTAACTTTTATGTTTAGAGTGAAGACATAAAGAACAGTTAGCAAAAAAAACAGGACGGTCCCTTTAGGAGAGAGGCATTGTTTTGTTCGGAAGAGGCCCGAGAAGTGCTATGTCAAATATTTTGAGGAGTAGAGTTGCTTAGACGAATCTTCTATATCTCTTATGACACTGGATTTGTGTCTATTCACAGCCATGAGATTATTGCCAATATGATCAGGCTGGGCATAAACGTGAATCTCTTTTTGCCGGATAATGTGGAGCTCAATGTCGAACTGCATAAGGAGTGTACCATAAGTAGGGTTCCTGTTGTTTGTGAGAAGAGCATCCTCAATAGCCTATTATGGCAGTTTATACTGACTGTTATATTGCTTTTCAAAATGGGTAAAAGCGGCAGACCGGATATGCTATACGCAAGGCAGAATTATCTTGGTATCTTGCCGATACTCTTGGCGAGGGCATTCGGAACCCCCTATTTTGCAGAAATGAATGGGCTAACAAAGAAAAATGGGTCTGGGGCCACCGGTATAAGAGTAATTTTTAAGGCCTTTATGGAGCGACAATGTCTGAAAACGGCAAACAAAGTTATTGTACCATCAAATACTCTGAAGCAAAGGCTCATAAAGCGATACAGGATAAGACCCGCTAAAATTGAGGTTGTGCCAAATGGGGCCAATGAGGAATTATTTCAACCGCGGGAGTATGAGAGAAACCTGAGAAATTCTTTGGGACTACGGAAAAGCGATTTTGTCGTTGGATTTGTGGGGAGCATGGGAGAATGGCAGGGGATAGAGATCTTAAAGAAATCGATCAGGCTTAGCGCTGCTGAGCCGGGGAATGAGATGGTCAAGTTTCTGATTGTTGGAGATTACGTCAGTGATGCAAGCCTTTCTAAAATGAATGCCGGATTAGGTGAAGGTCGAAGTAATATGGATAAATTTATACGTACCAATGGCTTGGAAGATAAGGTCTTTTATAGAGGATATGTTTCATATGAGAAGTCTGCAGATTTTATGAATATTTGCGATGTTCTTCTTGCCCCATACACAACATCTTACTTGGAGTACGGGGGGGGGTCACCAATGAAACTTTATGCCTATCTCGCCTGTGGAAAACCTGTCATTATTTCGGATTTAGGGGAGTTCACAGATTCAGATATGCTGAAACAAGCCGAAGCTGCCATATTGGTTCCTCCTGATGACAGTAATGCCTTGGCAGGGGAGATAATCTCTCTTATGAAGAATGTGGAACTTAGGGGTAGACTTGAGGAAAAATCAAGAGAGTTTGTAGTCCAAAAACGAAGGTGGTATGATTCCTGCGTGAGAATTATTGCTCTTTATAATCGGAATCTGAGTTCAAATTTGAAAACTTAGAGCGAGACATAACATATGTTCCAATGGGTAAAATCAATCTTTAAGAGACATTTATCAGCGGAATCCTTGGATAAGCTCCGATATGGCCGAAACTTTGTTATATCTCTGTGTTACGCGGGGATGAATCGTGAGTGCCCAGTTTGCAGAGGAAAGTTCAGGCGTTTTCTTCCCCATGGTTTAAGCAACAGACAAAATGCCGCTTGCCCAAGATGCGGTTCATTGGAACGGCACCGACTCATTTGGCTGTACCTGAGAGACAAAACGGATTTCTTTTCATCTAACCTTAAAGTCCTTCATTTTGCTCCAGAGTTCTGCTTCCAAAGAATATTTAGATCACTCCCAAATTTGGATTATGTTAGTGCTGATTTAACCAGTAACGAGGCAATGGAAAGGATGGACATTACAAATATCCCAGTTAAAAATGATACATATGATTGCATCTTGTGCTGTCATGTCTTAGAGCACATTCCTGATGATATGAAGGCATTAAAGGAACTCTATAGAGTTGCGAAGCCGAAGGGATGGGCAATTATTCATGTTCCGATAAAAGGAGAAAAAACCTTTGAAGATCTCTCAGTAAAAAGCCCAGAGGAAAGATTAAAGCATTATGGACAAGAAGATCATTTTCGAATTTATGGGTCAGACTTTTTGGAGAAGCTACAGAGTGTTGGATTCAGAGTAAAGGTTGGTTCATATTTGGCCGAATTGGACGAGAAGCGCATTGAGTACCACGGGCTTGTGGTTGAAGGTGAGACAAAAGAAAAAATCTATTTTTGTTCTAAAGCTAAGGAAAATTAGCTCATTATTTGTTTAACAAATGGGTTTTCGGAAGGGCCAAGCAGGATCAAATGTGCGGGATATGTGGACAAATTAGATACAAAGGCCAATCGGCTGACGTCAGGTTGGTTGAAAGAATGAAAGACCTGTTGAGACACCGGGGGCCGGATGATGAGGGGCTGTGGCATACAGAATTCGATGGGGGTGGCATTGCCCTCGGTCATACCCGGCTTGCAATTCTGGATCTTACTTCTGCAGGCCGTCAACCCATGTGCGATCCTACACAGCGTTATTGGATTACCTATAACGGCGAGGTCTATAATTATAAAGAGCTAAGGGAAGATTTAGGGAAAGACGGTTTTGTTTTCAAGACAAAAACAGACACGGAAGTCGTCCTTACCGCCTATGTGAAGCATGGAGCTGATTGTGTTAAACTCTTTAACGGGATGTTTTCTTTTGCCATTTGGGACGATCTGAAAAAGTCTCTTTTTTGTGCCAGGGACCGTTTGGGGATAAAGCCGTTTTATTATTCTTTTTATGACGGAACCCTTTACTTTGCATCTGAAATAAAGGCACTGACAAAAGGGGCAAGGATATCAACTGAGATAAACGATAAGATGGTTTACGATTATTTGACCTTCTGCCTTCTGGACCACTCACCTGAGACCTTTTTCAAAAACATCCTGCAACTCCCGCCCGGATGCTATTTTTACTACGATGGCAGCGCACCAGAACCTGTGCGGTACTGGTCTCTTAATGAGGGAAAAGAGATAGATGAGCATGAAGGTAGCGTTTTGGAGGAATTCAAGGCCTTGTTCTATGATTCTGTTAGGTTGCGTCTTCGAAGCGACGTGCCGGTAGGCATTTTACTTTCAGGAGGCCTCGATTCCTCTGCTATTGCGTGTACCGTGTCAGAGATCATTGCGCCCCAAAAGCCCGCTACCTTTTCATCCACCATGAAAGGGATTGGTCTTGACGAAACCAGATTTTCCGATGAGGTTGCTCGATATATTGGGGCGGTAAACACGAAGCTGTTTCCGAAAAGCGGCAATTTCTGGGACGAACTGGATTCCATGCTATATGCCCTTGACGAACCTGCGCATGCCTCGGACATCTATGCCAACTGGTGCATGATGCGAGAAGTGCACAAACATGGCATCAAGGTCCTCCTTAACGGCCAGGGGGGAGATGAGCTATTGGGGGGCTACAACTGGTACGCAAAGAACTTCCTGACCTCCCTCTTGCTTTCCGGGGATTTCTGGCCTCTTATAAAAGAAATGCAGGCACTCAGGACAAACTTCCCGAACAGTATGACGGGGAACTATGTCCATATGATTGCCAATATTGTTGATGCGCTTTTGCCCGCAAGAATCAAGAGACCCTTCAAAGAGGAAATCAGAGGAAGCAGAAAAGTCCTTCAGGAGCCATTTCTTCGAAAAAATAGATGGCGGGACGAACACAATATTGATCTAATCAATGCTCCCACTCTCGAAGAAAAGACAAGAAACGATATTCTCTATTTTAACATCCCCCATTACCTTCATTATGAGGATCGAAATTCAATGGCCTTTTCCATCGAGGAAAGGGTGCCCTTCCTTGATCACCGCTTAGTCGAATGGGCTTTCAACCTCTCTGCGAAATGGAAGATACACAATGGAACAACAAAATACGTCCTGCGTCGGGCAATGGAAAACAGGCTGCCGGACCTGGTATTGAACAGGAAAGACAAAATGGGTCTGTCCATCCCGATTGAACGATGGTTCCGCGACGATTTCAAGGTCAAATTGACAAAGCTATTCAATGAGAACTGCCACATCTATGACAAATGGGTTGAGAAAAAGCCATTCCTGAGACAAGTTGATGCCTATGTGAATGGCAACAAGACTGCTATTGATAGACAAATGTGGCGGTTTTTCTGCTTAGAGAGATGGCTTAGAGTGATCAACAATGAGTAGCGGTTGATGGGTTCAAAGGTTCATCGTTGTTGCCGGACTACATTCGGGATGCGTATTTACCAGAAAACATCAGCTTAGTGAGTCCTGATCGTGACTCTTAATCAAAATTTGAAGCCGAAGCGGTAATCATTCCTACGAGCAAAGTCAAAGAAGAAATTAACTTTCAAACACTGTGTGAACCTTTAAACCCTGAACCCCGAACCTTCAAGCCTGAACCCGTGAACCCTTACTTTCTGGAGAGTACATGAAAATAGAACGATTTGAGGATATTGAGGCATGGCAGTTGGCCCGAGAACTGACTCGCAAGGTCTATGGCTTGACAAGAAAGGTCAAGTTTGCTCGCGACTTCGGCTTGAAGGGACAAATTCAGGATGCCGCTGGTTCATCCATGCACAACATAGCGGAAGGATTTGACGCTGAGACGACCCGTGAGTTTATTCGTTTTCTTCGCTACGCAAAACGGTCCTGTACAGAAGTCCAAAGTCAGCTTTACATGGCGTTGGATCAATGCTACATAACGAAAGCAGAGTTTCAGGATGTATATGATCATGCCGGACGTACCCGCGCTGCTATTCGAGGTTTCATCAAATACCTTCTGTCCTACGAGCAAGGTCAACAAAAGAAATAACCCCGAACCCTGAACCTCTGAACCTCTGAACCTTTGAACCCTGAACCCTGAACCCTGAACCCCTGAACCCCTGAACCCTGAACCTGTTAACGGTCAAAACAATGAGAATCGTCCACTTCAGTCACTGTAATCTCGGGAGCGCAGCGGCATCAACTGCGCATGTTATGGAATTTGCGGAGCGGTTGAGTAAAAGGGGACACGACGTCTCGGTGGTTGCTCCCGACAAAGGCAAATATCAGCCGGAAACATCGTGCAAGATGACCTATTTCCCCTATTTGGATGTCAAAGGGTGTAAACAGATTACGGCCGTTATTTCCGGCTTTTTGACACTTCTCTGTTTGAATGCTTCTAAGAGATTTGACTGCATCTATATAAGGCGACTGGCCTTAGACCCGCTACCCGGGATTTTTTCACGGCTCACCGGCGTACCCCTTGTTGTTGAGACCAACGGTCAAATCGAGATTCACGAGTATGAGGTCCCGCTTCATTTCCTCTGGCCCTATCTCTGGTACCCTTTACTGAAAATAATTGAGAGAGTCCTTTTTGATGCTGCCTTTGCGGTTACTGCCGACGGAGTGGGTCGTTTGAGCAATTTCAAGAGCAGATATCCAAGGTGGAAAGAGAAATTCCACATGATCAGATCCGGCGGGATTGATCTGGACCGGTTTCATCGGATCGATAAAAGCAAAGCCAGAAAGGAATTAGGGCTTTCTCAAGACCGTCGCATACTGGTATGGGTAGGAACGATTTTTGCCTGGAGCGGCTTAGAGGTGCTGATAGAGGCTGCTAAGAGGATTTGTGCGGAGTTGGAAGATGTAGATTTTCTTATGATCGGCGATGGTCCGGAACGAGGTCATTTCATGCAGATAGCCGAAGACAACGGCCTTTTGCAAAGGATGAGATTTACAGGCTATATACCCACGTCTGACCTGTACAGGTGGCTATCAGCCAGCGACATTGCCCTGGCGCCCTATACCAGATTGCGTTTGGGCAGGGAAGATTTTACTTCATATAAGATCTTTGAATACATTGCATGTGGATTGTCGGTCGTCTGCTCGTATGAACAAGGAGGGAGCAACATCCGGTATGTGGGTGATTACAACTTAGGCGCAACAGTCCCACCGGAGGACGCAGATGCTTTTTCAAATGCCATTTTGCGCGTGCTGGCCGATGGCTCGTATTTCACTGATGATTTCGTTAAACGGTCTCGGAAGACATTGCGGGAATTGGATGTAACATGGGATGCGCTTGTGGATCAGGTGGAGGGCCTTTGCCAGTCTGCGGCAAGTTAATCCTGATAAGCGTGTGATATATGGAAATCCGGTATGGATATCATGGATGCCGAGAGTGCCATTTCAAGGAGTTCGAGGGATGATAAATAAGCAGATGGACAATCATTACGTAAAGGAACAAATTGAATATACTACCGCAGTGAAAACAAGGCCAGGGTGGAAAATGCGGTATGAGTTTGCTATTCAGCATATCAGCGCAAACGATGTTGTTTTGGACTGCGCCTGTGGATTGGGAGAAAACACCCATATGATTTCTCAGCACTGTCGCAAGACAGTAGGCGCAGATATAGATAGCCATTTCATAGAACATTGCAAGGAAAAGTGGCCGGAGGTTGACTTTTATTGTGTAGATGTTACCCAAGATCTGCCATTTCCTGATGATTATTTCGATGTTGTGGTATCAATCGAAACATTAGAGCATCTGCCCACACTTTCTTCAGTAAAAAGAGCTCTGTCTAATTTCCGTCGCGTGCTCAAGCCTGGAGGCACGTTTATTGCGAGCAGCCCTAACCGAGAGATGATCGGGGAAGTGCCGGCAATTGCATTAGCCAAGATATGGCTGCGTGAACTTATTCGACCGCTTATCAGTCAACAAGTAAGCTGGCATTCACATTACCGTCACTGGACCACAGCGGATTTTCGTCAAGTGCTGCTTCCGCATTTTGAAAGGATTTCTCTTTTTGGGCAACACGCTAATAGCATTGACGAGAACGTGAATGATTCCCCTTATCTTATTGCCCTTTGCAAGGATTCATAGTGAGCTTATGTGCTCCCCAGCAACTACAACGTCAGGTGGCCCTCGGCCAGCGATATTGCCCTGTAGACCAATAGCAGGTTGCGATTGGGTAGAGAGGACTCTACCTCTAATAAGATTTTTGAATATCTTGCCTGCGGCTTGCCGGTGGTATGTTCCTTTGAAAAGGGAGGAAGCAATATTCGGGATGTGGGTCATTACAATTTGGGGGCAACAGTCCCCTCGGGGGATGCAGAAGCGTTTGCAAATGCCATTTCGAGGATACTGAGCAAAGGCTCATATTTCAGCGAGGATTTCGCTAAGCGAGCCCCCCATACACTTCGAGAGCTGGATGTGAGATGGGATGCCATGGTGGAACAGCTGCCTCTAAGAGAGTTGAAGAATGTTGAGTCATATGACCGACATTTTCTTGTTTAACGTGCGCTTTTTGCCGGAATGCCCCTTTCATTCCAGAATTCTTTAAATAGACTTTCACGTTAGTATCTGAATCAGAGAGGTAAATGTTCACAGATTGAGCGATTATGAGGAAATTAAGTGAATAAGATACTAAGTTTTATCTTTATAAAATGGTTTCTCATATTGGCAGCAGTTTGTCTAATGGCAGTATGCGCACTCATGTTTTATGCATCTTTGTTCCCCATTGAATTAGTAAGGTCAATATTTTCTCGATTTGCGATCGACGGTAGTGTTGACGCTTTGAGTGGGAGGCGCTTTGATTCAATAGTGCTGAGGGCACGACTTACGTCAGTCTTGATACCGATGTTCATAGCCATCGTCTACCTAAAGAGAAAAAGAGTCGAAAGCACTATCAAATCCATAATAACATCTCTTTCGTCGTTTTTAAAAGAAATTTTCATATCTCTAAAAGCGGGCATTAAGGATGAAGAAAGATTACATATTACGGTACTTGCGCTAATAATAGTAATAGCTTTGGTTATACGTATACTCTTTCTTTCTCAACCAATGCGTTGTGATGAAGCCTGGACATTTACTCTTTTTGCTTCAAAGCCCTTACTGATAGGACTTTCAGTCTATTCAGAGCCCAATAATCATTTATTTCATACCCTACTTGTTCATGTCGCCTATTTGATTTTCGGTAGTAGCCCTTGGGTTATCAGGCTACCTGCACTCATCGCTGGGCTACTCGTTGTGCCAGCATCGTATCTATTCATACGTGCGGTTTACAATAAGAATGCTGCAATTCTAACGACCTCTTTTGTTGCATCTTCCTCAATCTTGATTGAATATTCAACTAATGCTCGGGGATACACTCTTATCTGCCTGTTTTTTGTTCTCCTTCTGTCTTTAGTGCCATACTGCAAACAGGACAAGAATTCTGGTGCATGGGTGCTGTTTGTAATCATCTCGGCGGTGGGGTTCTACACAATCCCTGTCATGGCTTATCCTTTCGGTGTTGTTTTTGTCTGGATGCTTTTATCCGTAATATTGAATGTCACCTCTACTCAAAAGAGAACGGCAATTAAGCATCTGATCCTGTCTTTATTCGCGATAATTTGCATTACGTTCTTGTTATATTTGCCTGTTATAATAGTGTCTGGAATTAACTCAGTTACATCAAATCAATATGTTAATCCTATGTCTTTTGGAGAACTTATTCGAAGTTTTCCTCATTCATTAGTTGCAGTATGGAAGCAATGGAACAGAGACATCCCGGCCATTATCAAGTGGGTGCTAATAGGAGGCTTTTTTTGTTCACTTATTTTTCATAAACGGTTGAGCAAGCATCGGTTTCCAGTATTGATCTCTGCGATTATTGCGATTCCAACTCTTCTTCTTAGCCAACGTGTAGTTCCTTATGCTCGAGTTTGGCTCTTTTTGCTTCCTCTTTATGTTGGGCTATGTTGTGTGGGAATAACCTTTGGTTTAAAACTCAAAAGAATAGGTTTGGCTCGGTACGATTCAGTACTGGTATCAGCACTATCATTGGTCTTGTGCCTTTGGATGAGTTGGAATGTTTTTGACGCAAAATCGGTCTTGTATTCTAAGGAAACGGGAACATTAATGGACGCTGAGGAAATTTCTAAATTCTTGAAAGAATACCTCAATGCAGGTGATAGCGTTGTGGCTGTGACCCCATCAGGGTGGCCGCTTACTTATTATTTTAATATTCACAAAATACCATATGAATATCTTAATACTGATCCAAATAAGGCGGAGCGAATAGTGGTTGTTGTTAATAAGCGTATCCATACCTTTAAGGAGACCCTGAATATAGGCGAGTTGCGATTGCGAGATAACATTAATAAAAAAGTGATAAAACGCTATGAAAGTGCAGAACTGATTGAAATAAAACGGTTAGGGGAAAAGGAACACGGCAATGCGCGTTGACAATTACTCAAATTGGTAAATTCACCCCTGATGAAAAATGAAGTCAAGAATGAAGCCGGATGTTGGCCCAAAAACATATTGGTTTAGTAATTTTAATGTGATTTTAGAGAGATGATCTTTAGTTTCTTTGGAATGAACAAGAGTGTCTGGCAATGAAGCCTACAGTATTCTCACAGCAAAACGCAATTTTAGGGAAATAATTCCTTCTATTGCCAACCCTGATTCCAACATTTAGCTACCACGCCGAGTGCTAAAGGGTTGAGATAGTTCTGCGAAGGTCACCGAAAGACTTCTGACAGAGAGAGAAGGAGGAAACATGCCAATGGACACCGTAGGAACTACTCTTGATCTTCTCAAGGACACGTACAACTACAACCATTGGATATACTCACTGATACGTCCCTATTTGGGCGATTCCGTTCTTGAGGTTGGTGCCGGTATAGGTAATCTGACTCGATTCTTGTTGTACTGCCAAAATGTTGTCTGTGTCGAACCGGACCCGGCGCGTGTGAGTACGCTCCATGAACTGGCCAAGGCTCACCTGAATCTCAGGGTTGTTCAGGCACGCGCAGAAACTTTTTCGGCGGATGAAGTGTACTTCTATCCGTTTGACACAGTCGTTTGCGTTAACGTACTTGAACACATTGAGGATGATGAAAAGGCTGCACGAAAGATGGTGGAAGTCCTTCGACAGGGAGGCTCTCTGCTCCTCTACGTTCCAGCCGTCAGTTGGGCTTATGGTTCAATCGACGTCCATCTGGGGCATCGGCGGCGCTACCGGAAAGCTGACCTTCGTGAACTGGCGAGGAACCTGAATCTTCGACTTGCAGTGTTTCACTATGTCAACTTTATCGGCTTACTGGGATGGTGGTGGTTTGGAAGGATTCGTAAAGAGGCCCAGATCGACCCACAAAAGGCAAGGCGCATGGATCGTCTGGTACCATACCTTTCGGCCATGGAGTGTCTGGTAAGGCCTCCACTCGGTCAATCCCTTCTTGCCGTTCTGGAAAATCGACCCTATCAAGGCGGGCCTGTCAAGCCCTCATGCACCTCAGACTGATTTCACAAACGGCGAACGGGGACAAAAGGCCCAGAACCGTAGGATAGGGGACGTCCTTAAATAGTAAAATAACTGACATCGAGTGTTCTTGGCAGTATGTTGCGGCCATGCCCAGAAAAGCGAGATTAGACACTCCCGGCCTCTTGCATCATATCATGATCAGAGGGATAGCGCGCCGTAAGATATTCAATGACGATAAAGATTGCGAAAATCTCATTGAACGGCTATCTATTCTCCTGCCTGAAACTAAGCCCCAATGCTATGCATGGTCATTTTTATCCAATCATGCCTATTTGTTGTTTCGAAGCGCCCCCAGGGTATTGCCAACCTGATGAGACGATTGCTCACTGGCTATGCGGTATCTTATAACATGCCATCACCAGGAACAAAAGAACCCCGTTAGCAAATCCGGATGGACCCTCCCGGAAGTTGCCAGTTTCGATGTGAGAGTGAGGATTACACCGATTTAGAGACGCTTTAGTTGTTGAGAGAGAGGTGAATAGCATTGCTGGCATCCTGCTGTTAAAGAGAGTCGAAAACTTCGATACGCCCTGGGACATTATCCCGGAACGATCCTCGCCATCGATCCCAGGATCCCTTGGTTCTACGACTACAAACTGGACTTCCGATTCAAATAGTTGTACAATTCTCCGCAGGTAGACCAAGTCCAATAAATTCAGCCATACAAAATGGCTGTTAAGGCGGGAAATCACATGATAAGTTTCGGTAACACTGACGATTCCTAAAACGTGTCCTGAAATTCACGATCTTGGTATAGACTGTTAAAGAGGGAAACAAATCCAAATGGAAAATGAGAAGATTTTTTATATTGGTTTTCCAAAGACGGGAACCAAAAGTATGGGAGCGCTTTTTGAACAACTGGGATATAAAGTTAAATCCTTTGATGATAGTTATAAACAAGAGTTATGGGATTATGTTGTTGAAAAGGACCTAACTCCTTTTTTTAATATGGTTGATGATTATAATGCATTTGAAGATATCCCTTGGTGTTACATTTTTAAAGAAATATACGCCAAATTTCATGGCAGCAAGTTTATATATCATTATCGCAAAGAGGAGTCTTGGTATAGAAGTATTGTAAGGCATGGAAAAAGAGCACCTTTGAAAAAAAATATGTTAGATTATTTGTATAAGTATAATATCCCAGAGATTCAGGATGAAAAAGAGAAAAGAATTGCAATTTATAGATATCATAAAAAGGATGTTTTAAATTTTTTTAGAGATAAGAAGGATAGGTTTTTAAGCGTTGATTTGTTCAATGATGAAAATGTAGTAAAAGAAATATGCGATTTTCTGGGTAAAGATTCAGACATAAAAAATATGCCACATAATAATATAGGCAATAAATTCTTACGCGCAAAATCGAAAATTATGAAGTTAATAAAAGGCAGGCTGGGGGTCGGACCTCAGCAACTCTTTAATATGATTACTAAAAAGGTTAATGACAGGCTGTTTTAAGCCCTTAAAAGCCCCTTTTTAGGGTCAAAATGCAAGCTGGGGGACGGGCATAATTAAATAAATAACTGATATGAAACGATGACTTGATAAAAGGACCCCATGCCAAAGTTAGCCCGATTAGATGCTCCTGGGGTGCTGCACCACGTTATCATTCGTGTGATCTACGTGTGATCTACGGGACGCTGGTAGAAAACTAAGGTGACAATGTGCGGGGTGTTGTGCCAATGATATGCCATGCCAAGACAAGCATTGTGCTATTGTCAACTTATTTAGCCCCGTCCCCCCATTTACCATTCACACGTTGTTCTGCTTCCCACCCCTTGCAGGCCAAAGCGATATAACGCGGCACAAGACGATTGCGCGTACCGTATGCGCTTATTGTTCGGGGCGTGATCCCCAGGGCCGCCGCGGCGTCTTTCAGGGAGAGCCCATGTCTCGCTCGCCACCTGGCAAAAATACGGGTGTTTTCGTCAGACGCGTTCTGGGCTTGAGCGTCCAACCACAATGTATCAGCCCCGATTTGGATATCCAGATTGGGCCATTCTACGGTCCATCCTTCACCCGGAACAAGAGCCGCCTCGGAGAAGACGGCCGGATTTTTTAGCCGTGCAAGGCCGGGGGATTCAATGAAAAGTTCTTTAAAACTTACGGTGTAAACACTGTCGTCTATAAATGTAAGGCGCAATGTGTAATCCGCCAGAGCCTCAACCTTTTTGAGTCGCGGCCGTTTCATCTGTGCCATTTGCACCATTCCTCCATGAGGTTTTTGTGGTTCTGTTTAATCCATGACAACACGTCATCTTTTAATTTTTTGGGCCATTCGCCTTCTACTTGCAAGGTTTCTAAATCAATCACCACGTCATATTCACCACCAACAAGATGCACGTGCGGGGGATTGTGGTCACGTTCTCTGATTTGAAGCCGGTATTTATTGTTATGGAAGCGGTGTTTTGTTGTCACGGACGAATAGTATAGAAATATTTTCTATATGTCGAGTCTAAAATACACAGGGGGCCTATTATAACCCTCTGGGCCACACCCGAACAATTTGAATTCGTAAGATCCGAAGCCCCATACCCCGCCTTTGTGGCAGTGGGAATGGGCGTTGGTAGAAATAGTAAGCCATGAATCAACCCGATCAAGTGGCGGAAAGGGGGACGTTGGTGCTTTTGTTACTTTGTTGTGAACGCCGAACACAAAAAATGTTAGAAGTGTTTTTATTGGTTTGTCCTTATTCAGCAAGTAAGTTAGCCAAAAAGGTCTGAATGTGTACCGGTTCTCGTTAGATAAACGGCTTCTCTATCTGCTTTCCAGATCAGCAACCAATCAGGTCCAATATGACATTCCATATAACCTGAGTATTTGCCT
>Ga0222678_1000226_pt1 | contig 28477 bp, 22 predicted proteins | sample AntAcemetagen937_FD_179801 | JGI IMG/M metagenome (GOLD analysis project Ga0222678, IMG submission 179801) | Saline water microbial communities from Ace Lake, Antarctica - #937 | ecosystem: Environmental > Aquatic > Non-marine Saline and Alkaline > Saline | place: Antarctica: Ace Lake... | reverse complement strand
ATCCCCGGTAACTATATCGACAACAATTGAAGATCAAGTTTTGCATCTGAAGGATGTTTTGACAATAACCTAAGGTGGGTCAAAATTCGGTTATCACCGTGGGTCAATTTTTGGTTGTCATTTCGATTCATCCTTTTGGTATGCTTTATTGCATGATGAGTGGACAGGAAGGATAAATAAATTCGGATCATGTTTTTTTCTGATACCTTTTGCATAAAACTGTTTTGGCGGAACATGATCTCGGTCAATATCCTCATCTAAAGGTTCACCACACAGATAACAAATATTAATAGCTTCACACATAAATTAATCACCTCTACTAAGAAAAGGGGTCTACGTTTGACCTTTGGCCTCTTTATCCCTCTTCACTGCATCCAGTTTCTAACGAGGAATGTATATTGCTTGAACATTCCGGCTTGTGATCTCCGCTGTCTTTAAACTTCCGGGATTACCGTCCGGTAAGAAAATTTAAATTGTTTTGCCTGTGTTAAAGTATTTACAATAACCTATCTTGGTCAGACCCCGTCCTTCATATCTCCCTAGAAAGGAGGTGATTGAGAACAGGCAGGTATATGGATTTTATCCCAATAAAATCAACGATTTTTAAAGTGTAGCAGTTAGCTGGAATTAAAAAATTAGCGGTGTGAAATTACACTTTCATTGTACAGCATAAAAAAAATATTGCGAACCTGTAAAACTTTGCTATAAGGACAAATTTTTAATCTGTTTGATGACTTTCTTATTTAAATTTTTTATATCATTTATTGCCCGGTGTAACATTGTAAGAGTAGTAACAAATTTATCATCAACTAATGCCTTCATAGGAGTTTGACTTATCATGTCATAAGTTTTTTTCTTTTCAACATTGGCATGCGAAAGCGCTCCATAAATAAGTAGCTCCATTATTTTACGATAGTTGAGTTCTTCACCAAGAAAATTCAATCCCATTCCAGAATTACCATCCAGAAACTTATTAATGGCATTTCGGATTTTATCAAACTCTTTTCTGAATTTTAGATCTATCAAAGAATTACTATAAACTGATGCCAGATTACGGAAAGAACTTTTTTCATTGTCCTGTATAAAGAAACGGATAGTTAAAACAAATGCATCAATTGCTTCTTCGTCAGGGCCTTTTCTGAGCTGTTGCATCTCCCAAAAACCGTCTTCTTGTTTTTTGCATGATAAAGTTACTCCCGTATTGTGATTCAAAACGGTTTCAATAAAGCTTAACCGGTTTAATTTTTCAGCTTTTTCATTAAACAACTGAAGGGCATCTATGATCTTTGATTTGTCTGATTTCGACATATGCTTATAAAAAATATTGGGTTATTTACCAATCTGAATTTTTACTCGATATATCTTTTTCCCTTTCATATTTTTTCTGCCTTAAGATGAGTGGGAATGAAACATCTTATGGGGAGTTTCTATCAATAATATCTAAAAAATCATTTATTTTTGTTTTTAACTGCTCTAAGCCGTGATCATCACCAACATCGACATGAGAAGTTGTCCAATTACAAAAGGAATAAATTGATTTTATTTTATCTAAGTCTTCATTATTGATTTTTTTATTATTTTTTACTCCATCAATTGCAGCCCCAAAATTATTACCAACATTCCAGTGTAATAGGTTGTTTTTTATAAATCTTTCAACCTCATACCGCAAATATTGTCCATATTCGACAATTTTTAATTCGATATCAAAACCATCCGGATTTTGCGCGATACTTTCTAGGTGTGTTTCAAGAGTTTTTAGCTTATTAATAAACTTTTCTTCTTTACTATTAGAAATAAAACTGCCTCCAAACTCTTTTTTGTTTCTGATAATATTGAAAACCTTACAATCTTCATTAAATTTTTTCCTTAAAAACTTTAAAAATGTTCTGTGGTGAGTAAAGACAAAAGTTTGCGAAAAACTTTCTTGTTCTTTTGAAATCAAATCAACTAAATAATTCAAATTACTATTATCTAAACTTGTTATTGGATCATCAAAAACTAAGATCTTATTTTCCTTATCCCTTTGAATGTCAATGAAGGCAAAAAAGAAGCATAAAGATAAAACTTGTAATTCACCTTCTGACAACCCTTCTTTTAAATCCCTATCATTTCCTTCGAGATCTAAAACCTTAAAAGCAAAAGGGAATTCTATTCTGTTTCCTGTTCTTTCTGTTTTAAGTTTTAATTTAAAACCAAAGTTAAAGTTATCAAAATACCCCTCAATTTTTTTTAGTGGTTTTGTAAATACTTCATTTGAGCAATAATCATGATAGGCATCTTTTGCCTTTTTATGTTTTTCTCTTGCTTCATCAGATTGTTTTCTTATTATTTCTAGTTCCTTTTCTTTTTGCTCCTTCTTTTCTTGTTTTTTAATCTTTGCTTCATTAAAGAAGGTAAGTTGGTTCTCACTTTCTGTTATTCTTTCGGTGGTCTCAAGTATCCTTTTTTGTAGTTTCTCGTCAGTATTATCAGTTTTAAACGTTCGAATAATTGTATTTTTATCAGCAATAAAGATCTCTATGCCTTCAATAAATTTATTTATTGTTTCAAGTTCTTTTTTTGCTTCATTATATATATATTTAATGTCTTCGTTGTTTGGTTTCTTAAGTTTTAAAAGTTTATTCTTGAGCTCAATAATTTTCTTTGTCTGTGGTTTCTTATGTGATTTTTCTTCCTCAACTGAATAGATGTCTTTAATCTTATATTTTTGATCCAGTTCCTTAAGTTTTATAAAAATTGAGTTTAAGTTTAAATTGTCAACTTCTTCACAAATATTTTTTAACTCTTCTATTAAATCTTGTTTATCATCCGCAAATTGTTTCAACTGAGTTTTATAAGTATCGTCGAAGATATCATTATAGGTTTTAATAACCTTTTTAATATTCTCTTCTTCTTTGTCTGACTGACAAAAAGGACATTTATTGGGATATGATTTTCTTATTTCAAGACCAGTTTCAAAAAAATCTTTGTGAAAACGTAAATTTTCTATCAATGTTTGTTCAGCATCTATTTTAACTTGTTCTTTCAAGTCAAAATAGAAAATTGCCTCATAGTCTTCGTAAGGCGATAAGGCTATGTCTATTTCTTTATCTTCAAGTTCTTCAATTGAATTCTGGATGTTTTCAACCTTCTTTTTTGAGACTTGGTCTGTTTTCAGTTTACTATCAAGTTCTTTTTTTGCTTCTGACAACTGTTTATTTTTTCCAAGGGTTTCTTCTTTCGTTATATCTTTGAACTCTTTATATAAGGGTTTATCTTCTTCAGATAAACTAAATGCTAATATTTCTCTGTTGTCTGCATAAAACTTTTGTAAATTATTTTCTTCTTTTTCCTTTTCAATTTTTGCCTTTCCTTGAGCATCCCTCAAGTTGATTGCTTTACTGTCAAATTCAATGATCATTTTGCCTGATTCTTGTTCCTGGCCACCAGCTTGTGTGTCTCTCATATGACCAAGGTGTACATTTTTATCTACAAATTCACGATCAAAGAAAACCATTTCTTCTTTGTCTATACAAATATTCCAGGCATTGTTTGAGTATTTATGCTGATTAGAGTTAAAATTTAAGCAAATCTCTTTGGGAAGGTATGTTATAAAACTCTTATTTTCAGAAACACTCTTTAAAATATTAACTATAGATGATTTACCGCTTCCATTTTCGCCATAAATAATATTCATGGAATCGTGAAATGTTTCTGCATTAAAAAATTTATTCCAAGAAAATTCTTGAAATGATTTATAGTTCTTAATATTTGGAATTTTGTGTAATTTCATAGTTTACTACCAATTGCTGTTATATAGTTGCAATAATCACATTCTGGTTCAGCCTCTGGAATTTGATCACTGTTTAAACATTTATGAGCCTCTAAAATAGTTTCTTCAACCCAAGAATCTTTTCCGGTATATGGAATAAGCGTCACATCAAAATCCAGCTTGCTGTCAAAAGCTTCCCTGTCCGCTTTGCCGTTGCAATACACAAAGTATCCGGTGTCTGAAACCTTATAACCATTTTGACGAAGAAGCCATTGATAAACTTCCATCTGCCGTTTGTATCCATCCTGCCATTCTTTATTTAGCTCGGTTATATCCTCAGCTTTTGAAGTTGCTTTATAATCAACAACAATAAATTCTTCTTTTAAATTCTGCCAGAGGTCATCAATTAATCCAAAGATCAATAGGCGACCCCAGCCATCTTCTTTAAACATACTACACCACTTCAATCTTATTTCTCATGACATACCCCATAATGGCATTGTCAATCATTTTGGGGATAGAAGTGTTGAAACCTCCAAGGGGGATGATTGAAATATCAGGCACGGAGCAGGCTATTTTATGAAAATTCGCCATACATTCCAAGAAGACTTCCGACTCATCTCGAGTGATATACATATGTCCATAAAAAAACTTAAGTGTATGAGACCGATCGATCGGGGGAATTATATCGGGAAGCAGGTGATGCATCACTTTTGAATTGCCCACAAGCTGACTAGAACTAGTCATTATTTTTAGATTTTCAAATACAGATTTAAGTAGGGAATTAATCTGATTAAATTCATCATCAGTCATCATGTACAATTTATATTGTTGAAGTTCTAGAATCTGGTCTTTTACGAATGCTATACCAGTTTTAAAACCCTCAAAGTTAGCCATCTTGGGTCCATTTTTTCCCATAGTATGCATTCCCCAGGAAACAAGGGTGGCATAAACAAGCTCAAGAAAATAGTTGTCACTTAAAAGGTCACTGTAATCTTGAGCGGTTCGTACTTTTTCTATTGTCTTTTTATGAAAGTAAGTGCTAGGGCCAGAAAATTTTATATTGTCGTTAAAATAACCAAGATAAACTTGAAATGTCTCAGTCAAATCCTTTACTGCATTTGAGTACTCAGGATGGTTTCCTCGTCTTGATATTGGTTCTTGCACTGGTGACTGGTTTACGAGATTACCAGTTTCTGCCAAATACCAATCAAATAGATACTGAAAATTTTCAGGAATATCATTTCGTAGAGGAAGTTTTTGAAAATTACTAGTCCTTGATTCGTGTATAACGTCCCCTGGTAAGTAAAGCCTCCGAAAGCCTCTTCCTACTTCAGTTAAAAAACATTTATTGTACCCTGTACTTAATCTTTTTTGAGCTACTACATGCTGACTTATATGTGTTGCTACTCCAGGCCTTTCATCGTTAAAGAATTGCCGAACTTCATTTTTCAGCTCTTCAGTACTTGCACTATATTTGATATTATTGGTTTCATAGGCCAATGTTGCCATTGCTATCCATATTTCATTGGTAATAGTTGGCATTTTACTCCTTTATTCTATTAATCAAAATGCATCATCAAGATTTTTGGCATTTTGCAACTTTGCATAAGATGTATACCTGGAAGAGTAAGGAGGTTTTACTTTTCCCTTAGGAACAAGTTTTATTGGCCCAATTGCTTTTGCAGGCTCAGAGAATTTTAAAATATATTTATTAGTGTCTTTCCACTGTTTTATTGATTCAACAGAAGCAATATGTGTTATTGCGGATTCAGGAGCAACTTGATAAGCAGCAATATATTTTATTTTGGGAATCATACTACTATGCATACGAATTGCATACCAACAGTCTTCGCCTAAAAACACTTCTTGAAAGCCCTCTTCACGTGCCGGAACAACAATGGTATCAATCTCTGACAAATCTATTGTACTCTTGGCACCTTCGTTTATGTTTAAGTTAGTGCTTGATACATCACTTAAAAATGGATCAAAAAGATATACGGTTTCTTTGTCTTGAGATGAAAAGCGTTGCAGAGTGAGTATTTCTACAGGAAATCTAAATTTACTAATTAAAACATTTTCAAGTTCATCTGGCATTTCATCAATAATAACAAGTGCATTAAACGCATCCTTACCGTAAATAATTTTTTCCAGAAGATAATCAATATTCTCATATCCATTATCAAATGCATATTTTTGGCACTGCTGTTGTGCTTTTTTATCATCACTTAATGCGCCTTTAACAATTGATTTTACTTTTTGTGGTGAAGTTTCAAAAGATAAAGAAAACTCTAATATTTGAACAGCGATATGTTTCAAAGGATCATGTTTTGCCAGTTCGTTTTCAACAATATATAATTTTGGTTCTTTAATGCTGGACAGGTCTATCAAATATCCATCTGGTATATTATTTGTTTTACCCTTGCCGCCAATCTTCCTTTTTACATCTAAATATATTCTATGTTCCCCAAAGAGATCATCTACAACTTCAAGAATTGCCGATTCAAGTTCGGATTCCAGCTCAAAGGGATAAAACTGATATTTATTTTTAGCGGTCCAAAGCATTTTTATTCTTTCTTATTTTAGTAATCAGATTAACATACTCAGGAGAACGGTCATCTTGAGGTTTGTTAAAGCACTTACAGCTTTTATCATAGAACAACACTACATCGTCATATGATTTGTAATAATAACATTCTGATCCATCCCAAAACTCACATTGTCTATGTTGATTTTCCTTATACCATTCAAAGGATTTCTCATCATTATTAAAATCAGGTTCGCATTCTATAAGTTGAAATAACACATCATAAAAAATTGCTTCGTCGAAATCTCTTTCAACCTTCCAAAACTCATTTAACATTTCATCCATCATTCGAGCTAAACTTCGAGAGTCGTTATACTTTACAGCACCACATTCACCGCATTCAACATATTCCCTGGGATCAAGTTTATCCTTTATCTTTTTAAAGAGAATAAGATTTTTAATTTCAATAAAAGAAGTTTCCATAAACACACACTTTACAATAACCATCAGATTTAAGAAGGCTGTAAGTTTAGGGGCTACACATGAAATGTGAAATCAAGGCAGAGCTCTCCTTTTCATTCTATCACAGGTAATGTAGCAGCAGTTTGAAATCATTCTCTCTCAAAGCCTACCCCCATGGCTCACTTAAGACATCGACAATATTCTTTCGTGACAAAACTTCAGCACATAGCTCCCATTTATTGGCCTCGGGGTCAATAGAGGTGCGATATTTTACCGAGAATGCGTTTTGTGCGTTTTTCCGTTCATGGATGTAGCTATCCATTCTCTCCCGCAGATTCTCCTCATTTTCAATCCAATCATCTTCAATTGTATCTGGCAGGCTTCCAAATATATCATAGGTGTCCTGAAGTCTTTCCGAGAGGACAGTATAGACCTTTTCATCCTGAGTTTCATGATATACAAGGTTGAGCATATCGACATACTTCCTTGCCTGGCCGATGCGTTTAATACGGCCAAGGCGTTGCTCAAGTCGGGAGGGATTCCAAGGCAGATCAATGTTAATGAGGGTTCCCAGTGCCTGAAGGTTAAGCCCTTCACAGGCAGCATCGGTAGCCACGACAAGGCGAATTTCGTGAATTCTTACAGCCGTTTTTATTACTTCGCGCTCAACAGTATTGAATTGCTCGTTTCGATATAAACCACTTTTCCCTGCGCCTGCATAGACAGCCACTACCTCATCCTTAAATGCTTTTGCCAATTCACCCGCTATCCATTCCACAGTATCATAATATTGACTGAAGATGATGCAGCCATGTTCGAGCCAGGTTTTCCCATCTGAGTGGAATTCATTTAAAAACCATTTTACCGTATCAAGCTTTGAATCCGTTGCTTCCGGTCTTGATAGCTGATTTTCAATTTCTCTGAGACAGGTAATCTCTTCCGGCGTCATTTGCGATAAAATGTGTTTAACATTATCAATTGTATCTTCATCTTCATTGGAGATGGTATGCTGCAACATCCGTCGAGCCGTTTTTAAACCGGAGGCAAAACTGGAACAAATGCGCTGGAGCATCAGGGTCTTCATAAATCCCGCTGAAGGCGTGCGTTGATGTAAAAGCCGGGAAAACTCCTCGGCTTTCTCATAAGCCACTTCAAAGGGTGTATTGGTTCTGATACCGAGATCCACAAACCGTGACTGATAGAGCGCCTGCTTACCTTTAATAGGGTGGGTGTTGACCCCCACACGTTCCAGAAGCCCGTCATCCTCAAGTTGTTTGCGTTTACGGAGCACTACATGACGCAGCACTGGATTATATTGCCGGAAAAAGTCATCACTCAAACATTCTGAAAGCCACATATCCTTTACAAGATATTCCAGGTCATCATACTTATGGGCGCAGTAAAAGTCGGTCGGAGCGATACCCAAATTATCACGAATACGGGAAATCACATCATGTTCATTCGTGGGAGGAATCGGATTACGTAGTAAGTCCCACACCTCGCTTGTGGTAGCGAGTTGTTCTTTACCGGTTACAATCTGAATTGCACGCTCGAAGTCACGCCACAAAGACAGTTCATCCCCCAGAACAAAATCAGCCCCGCTGCTTAGTATTTTGAGAAGGTCCCAAAGTTCCCGGATATTCGTCTGTATGGGTGTTGCGGTACCAAGTATCAGGTGTTGTGTCCGCTTTGCTATTTGCAGCATAAAAGCAAGCAGGTTGTTGGGTTGTGCGGCTTTCTCGCCTAAACCGCCTTTGGCGCGCGCCTTATGAGCTTCATCAAGAATAACCGTTCCAAATTTTCTTTTCAGGAGCAAACCGGCTTCTCTTATGAAGTTCCCATCCTCCCGCTGGTGCATAACAAGACCTGTAGAAACGATAGCGATTCGATAGGGACATTTTTTTATAGATAATGAATCACCACGGGGAGAAAGAATCTGGCCTTTTACCCCAAGCCATACTTTTTTTTGTGAAGACCAGACTGCTGTGGGGATTCCTAGCCTGTCCATCATTTCAATCTGCCACTGAAATATAAGGGTTGATGGGGCGAGAATAAGAACGGGGCCATCGTCCAGCAGGGCACTCACCAGGGCGCTGGTGGCCATGGAGAGGGTCTTACCTACCCCGACCTCATCGGCAAGAAGCAGCCGGGCTTTCCCATAAATTTCGCGATGTTCCAGAAACAAGGTAACAAAAGAACGCTGCCAGGGCTGGAGCTGTTCCCCTCCCCGATAGATAGGCGCTTCCGCCAGGGCAGCAGCGGGAACATCAGCCGGCTTCAGGACGTCAACGGTCACCTCACGCCGATTGGCAACTCGGGAAATCTCAGCTAAAATGGTCTCGGGAAGCGGCACGCCTTCTTTCCAGAGCTCCCAAAATTCATCTTCTACCCAGTCGGCGCTCGCATTATCATCGTCCTGCCACACCAGCTCATAGTTGTGGACAAAGGCGCTTTTAGTCTCGTTGACCGAACCGATAAAAGCTTTGCGGTTGCCATCGGGATAATGAATGGAACCCGCTTTTCCGTGCAGAAAGAGCCGTTCCTTTGGAACTACCCGAATTTCGACATTACCCGCGTGTAACAGCTGGTCAAGAATCTGATAGCGGTCTTTTTTAAGAAGTGCTTCGGCCGAAACATCGACTTCGTTCCATCGTTCCTTGAGGGCAGTGTTGCGGCTGGTGGCTACCTGAAAATCCGCCATATCGAGTTCTGAATTACAAATAATCTTTACTTCAGGTATCTGGGCGATTTCTTCTCCAACCAACTCAAATATGGAACTGCGGAAGTAACCCGCAATGCGGAAATATTTCGTTGCGCCCTGCAGGGATTTTGCAAGAAATTCCGTATCAAGCCGTTCGGTGCGGGAAGAAAATCGACGAATCGTCATGACTATACCCTCTGATTTCTCATTGCTTCCGCCAATACCCGCGCTGCACTTGCCTCAAGGTCTGGACGGAAGGTTTTAGTCGCTTTCAGGTTCTGCCGTTTTTCGGCAAGGTAATCGGCCATTTTTATGATGAGCGGTTTTACCTGGAGATAGTTGGCGCAGTTCTGCATCAGGTGAAGCAGGACATCATCCACTTCAATTTCTTTCGTCACTTCGTACAGGCCGTAGAGTAGCGCCCGCAGCGGAGTCGAAGCAATTTCGGCATCCCCCGCCATGAGGGAACTTTTAAACTCGGAGGAGAGTTTGAGATGCGCGGCATTGGCTTTTGATTTGTCACTCATAAGCTGGTCAAAATGATGAACCTTGAAGGCCTTGGCAAAATTCTGATAGTTGTCGAGGGTCTTAATTCCTTGATGCTCCATCTCGGCCATCTTGAGGTAGAAGCGTTCCACCGCAGCCAGTTTTTGCCATTCGCTTTTATCGAAACCAGTAGGTACTAGAAACTGCACCGCGGTCTGCACAGCAAAATCTATGAGCTCCTCAACAAAGGTCTTTCTTCCGGGGATGCGGGGGGCTTCAGACTCGGTGACCATGTCCTTGCCGTCGATTCTTGAGTAGGCGGTGAGAACTTTAAGCGCGGCGGCATAACCCGCCATCTGCAAATCTGCATCTGTATATAATCCTTCCGCGCGCTGTTCCCGTACTGTTTTGTCGAGGCGAAGCAGAGATTCCACTTGTTCTTTGACTGCCGTCTCTATTTCCCAGCCCAGTTCATCACGAAAGGTTTCGAGCTGTTTTGTGCGCTTGCGGAGCACCAGCATGACCGTGCCGGTGACATTGGCGCCCTGGCGCAAAGCGCTATCGGTTTCGGTAACCACATACCAGGCAGCGGTTACCTGTAGGCCGCTGGCCCAGATGATATTTGTCATATCCGCCCAGATATTCCCGGATTGGTGGGTGAACATGAGCACCTGGATGCCGTGGTCGGGCATTTTTTCTGCCATTTTACGGTAGGCGGCTATCATACCACTACGGAAGCCTTCGTCTTCGCCTTTAATGGCAAGGGCGCGCCGGCTGTCCCAGGTCCAGTGAGCAAACTCCGGCGGAGGATTTTTGCGGAGCCAGGCAATGAAAAACTCGGTGATTTCTTCGTATTTGACGGCATCGCCGTAAGGGGGGTCGGTGATGTAGATGTCATTTTCGGTGGTAAGGTCTTGTGCAGGGTGAGAGTTGATGGCTTTATTTGTGTAGTTCGGTAGCTCTGACTCATTAAATACATCTGTTAGTAATTTGAAAATTGAACCAGTTGCTCTCACCGGATAATTGTAAAGCGTATTCAATGCTTGGTTGTCAAATGTTGCTGCCGAACCACCACCACCACCTGCTTGAGATCTCCATCTTGTCAATTTTGACATATGATTAACAACTTGGAAAAAATTAAATTTACCCGTTGTTGTAGACAATTTATTTACAAAGCTATGGAATAGCAACTGCCGCGCATTAAACAGATGGTGCCAATGGGTCCAGCCCCGTTCACGATAAAGCCGTTCGGTTTCATCACCCTTTTCAATCACCATATCCGGCACATACCCTTTTCCCTGCCACTCAGCAAGATGGGAACCCACATAATCGATCACATTCTGTTCCCGTTTCAGGTCGTCTGCAGTCACAGCACGGAACTGGTATTCATATCCCTTGCCCGATGGCTTTTTGCGCATCCACTGCACGCAATAGAGCCGTTCCTGAAAAATATCATCGGGATGTGGGACAAAATCGGATTTTTCCCAAAGACGCAGGCGGTTTTGATTCTCTTTGCCGTTTTTGTAATCACCGCGCAATGTGCTGATTTTAGTTCGATACACAGTGGCAGCATCAGGGGAGTGTACCATTTCGCCATTCTGAATAGTTCCAGCTGTTACCTTTTCGACTTCTTCATCAGTATTCAGATACACCACTTCAACGTCATACCGTTTTTCAGCAGGTATGGGTTTCAATTTGATCACAACCCTATAGCTATTACTGATTATAAAGCTCGGAATCAGTGGGACTGTCCAACCGCTATCAGGACAAACAACTTCCACACAATAGAGATATACTTTTGCCCGCCATCCCTTTCCATCAGATTCAACACCAAGTGCATCAATTTCATTTTGTACCTGCTCTGCCAGTTTTTTTTGCGCTTTGCAAATTTCCGCCCGGTTCTCTTTATTTGCCCCCACAATATTCAACGATCCCCAGGTGAGCATGCAGGCAATGGGATTTAAATCGCTTGCATAAACATCACAGCCCAGACGCGCGGCTTCAAAGGGAATCTGCCCGCTTCCGCAAAACACATCACCAACCCGTGGCCTGTGTCCAAAACGGGCAAAGCCCATCTGTTCCACCAGTTCAGGAAAGGATGAAGCCTCTGTTCCCAGATGGTCATTCACTTTCCCCCAAATATGATCAAATAGACAAACTTCTAGTTCTTCAGGTCGTTTGGCTGCTCTTACCTGCTCGTTATATGGGAGTATCAAATACTCCCCAACGGTATGGTGTTTGGATGCAGGCAGGTTTGCCTCAAGGCGCTGCAGCATAGCCTGACTGTCCATGCCCATGAGCATTTCAAAAATTTCGAGATCTTTGATACCGTTATCTGTGGCGGGAAGCAGAGAACCGAGAACGCATGCTTTGTTGAGAATCAGCGGTTTTCGGCCTTTCCAAAATGCACCTAACGATACAAGGAGTTGGCCATGGCTTGCCATACGCTCCTTAAAACTTTCAGCAGATATTTTCTGCACCGGAAACAGGTATTCGATGAGCGCGGGGCGGTCTTTCCATTCAAAGGGTTTTATTGTCATCAGATTTCTCCTTCATAAAATCAAAAAGACGCATGCTTTCCTGCTCTTCACGTTTTCTCAACTTGGGTTTGATCTTTGTCTTCACCTTGATGCTTTCACCATCGGAGAGGGCGCAGTAAAGGGCCTTTCGCCACCCCCGGTCTTTTTGATCCGCCAGTCCAGCCTCGGAGGTTGTTTTCGAGAAGAGCCACCAGCGTTCCTCCGGGCGAAGAGCCAGCCACTTCTGACAGATAACCGCGCATTCTTCCTGTGTTGCGTGTTCAGCCGCCCAGGCTAAAACACAAAGTTCCCGACCCAAAAACCTATCCAGCTTAACTTTGCCGGTACGCCAGGTGCCGGTACTCTGTTTTTTTGCTTTTAAGCGGTCATTAAAATCCCTGCGGGCGTCATCCCTGATTTTCGTCCATAATTCCCGCGCCAGGATAACCCGCCTTTCAGTGGTTTCCCGCTTTGTTTCATCTCCTTCGAAGCCATAATCTTCATAGATACTTACCGCAGCCTTTGGTTCTGCCGGAATATCAACATAAAAATGGTGTGCTCCAAAGTTTTTGGAAGCGCCAAAATCGGCTGTATCGCTCATTCCTGAATCACCTCCCCAATTTTAAGTTCGATACCAAGGGCTTCGGCGAACTGTTCCAGATCAAAGCCTGTGGGTGTATAGGCTTTTTTAAAGGACAGGATAACCGGCGCATCCGGAGTGAGGAGCGACTGCAAGTTTGCCAGTTCCTTTTCTAAAAATTCCGCCTGTATCTGCATTTCACCCAGGGAGAGATGGATAACTTTGGGCGAGGAGCCTATCTGTAGCGTCACCTGCTCAAAGGTTATTCCCTTTTCTTTCGCTAATTTAAGCCCTTCGTAGGTCTTCGCTGAACTATCCAGCCGTTTTGGCGTGGGGCTAAATATTTGGGCAGGTTTATCTTTTATGATCTCGATTTTCTGCTTGCCCTTTGCGGGAAACTGGAAGGTTCTTTTCTCTTCGATACCATCACACTCGGCAAACACATAGACCGCTTGTGCGCTGTCGTGCAACGCCAGCGGCTCTGAATAATCCGTACCATCCCTGGCCTCAGAACCGTCCAAGGTATAGCGTATCGTCCCCCGGGGGACTACTAGAAGTTCAAGTTTGCGAGTATTTTCATCAAAATTGTTGCGAATAATCAGATTATTGGTCCAGGTAACAGGGTCACCGGTTTGGTTTTTACCGGAAGGGTCAACAGCAAGAAACTGTACTCGCAGCGCCTTTGTGGACAGAACATTTTCGGACAGGACCGTACTGTTGGTGCTCACCGCCCCGTCCTCCTGATAATGAATACGGGGTGCGCTGCCGGAATTGACAGCATCAATTTTCAGCCTGACTGCTCCGGTGTCATCAGGAGAACTTTCTTCATTGAACACCACCTGTGTTGTTTTAGGCCTCGGCTTTTTGGTTATGTACCCGTTGCCCATATCCTCCCACACTCCCCGCTGGCAGGCTTCCTGGATAAGGAGGTCAAAGCCCTTTACAGGAAGCCAGGGCATTTGTGTTTTCTGCCGCAGCTTATCTACCAAATCGGTTTTGCGAGCATCATCGCTGCTGCCAAACAAAAGCTGTTCAGAGCGGGCTCGCAGCGTATCGAAGTTGTCCGGCACCAGCGTGTAAAGTTTTATAGGATCAGCTGTCAGGGTTTTGATAACCTGTTTTTCCCCATTATAGGACTCATTTGATGGATAGGTGCTGTCAAGCGCCTTGGCACGGAGAATATCTTCATTCTGCTGCGTGCCGGGAAACAGCAGTTTATCAAAGACATTCAGGACAGTGGACTGGAAATCCTGTTCGTACTGAGCTTTTCTGTCATCAAGTTCTTTACGCTGAGGATGGGTTTCGGACAGTTCTTTGTCGGCTTTGGTTATCGCATAGACATGCCTGGCCGACTTTTCCAGATTTGCCATCAGGGATTTCTCGCCTGTTAATACCAGAATGTTATTTTTATTCGTGATATTGGCGTAAAATTGCTTTACAACTTCCGGCGGCACTTTGCCATCCGGACTGATAATTAGCATGGCCCGAGATGTTTTTAGGGCAGCTGCGGCCTCATCCATCTCAGGAAGCGGCAGAACTTTTTCGTAGGCTTCCTTTGTGGTAGGCGCGTACATCTCTATAAGACGGTACCTTATCAGTTCATCAACTTTGTTCTGCGGGGCCTTCTCTGCATATCCCTGGAGTTTTTTTGTCAGATTTTCCTGATGATCAAAGTAGCATCTTCCTTCCTGGGTTTGGTGCAGGTACCAGGCGGATTTGTCCAGTTCAAGGAAGGCTTTCTTAAATTCACTGGCCTGATTATTCGGGTCTATCAGACACTCCAGCATTTCACTTTCCAAAAGTCCCTTTACCGAATTAACGGCTGTTGAAAGGCTCGCAGTTAAAAGAAGTGTGCCGACTTGTTTTGCATACTGGTTACCACTGGCAATGTCTATAATCTGAGCATGGGCGCTCTGGGTCGAATCCCAAAGGTCCTTTGCGATGACATCCCGCATTTCCGAAATATCAGCCAGTTTTTCCCGAACATCATGTATCGAGAGGTCAAAGTGCTGGGCACCGATCAGATATATGTCATCATTGCTCTGCCACACCGACTTTAAAAGACGAGAAACCAACTCCATGAGGCCTCGGGTCTGTTTGAACTTTTCATTCTCCTTGAAAAGCGCAACAATGCTTTTAAAACTCGGGTGGAAGGGATAGGTCATTTCAACTTCATTGGCAATAGACTCAGCGCTTCTATCCACTGATTTTGCTTTCGCCGCTTCAGCTAACCGACTGGCGTAAACTGACGCAATATCGGCAATTTCACTTTTATCTGGCAGAGAAACAAATAGCCTTTTTCGGATGATCTCATAGATTTCACTCGATTCAAGATTTACGGGGGTAATACTTATCTCCGCCCGTCCCAATTCCTGAGTGGCATCATCAAGCGCCTTCTGAATCAATTTACCACCAGTGTCGTACGCTGCTTCAAGATCAGAGACGACAATACACACATTCTTTTTTTTGGAAGCAGCCGTGAGCATATTGGAAAACGCCCTGGTGATGACATCAGCAATCGTTCCCTGCCCCAAAACTTGCGTGCTGTAATAATGAAAATACGGGGGCATTTCATCGAGCAAAATCAGAATCGGTTTATCTCCCTCAAACAGTTTCAGCCAGGCGCCCTCATCTGGGGCTTTGGCGCCGGATTCCCAATATTCTTTGAATAATGGTTCCTTGCCTAACTGCCGGGCTATTTCCCCCCACAGATAGGTATGAGGATTGTTACGCCCATTAAAAGCAGCAATTTTCGCAGTGGGAAATCCGCTTTGATGGGGTATTTCACCAATTTTCTGATTCCTTAGTGTTGCATCTTTTGCCAGGAGACCAAAGCCAACCATCAAGTGGGTTTTACCACCACCCATTGCTTGTTTAAGATGAAAAACCGTATCGTTTGATTTGCCGGCAAGACGTGCCATCCCCTTTGTAAGCAGGATTTTCATACCTTCGGTAATAAAAGTCTTTCCAAAATATTCACTTCCGTCTGTATCGTGAATAATTTGGTCTAATTGTTCAATCTGGTCACCGACACTGATTTCCAGAGCATTGGGCTGGAGCTTACAGGCATTGCGAATTGTTTTCATTGTCATCTCCTCTTCTTGTCTATCACTTGCTTCTTCTATTGTAGCTGCCACGGACAGATGGCACTATCTAGCCAGATCAATTTACCCATTTTGTTTTTCTATTATTTTACCAATTCTATTATAAGTATAAATATCACTACTTTAGTTGCTTCTATATAGACATACTCTTTAGTTATTTTATCCAGAAAAATTTTAACACTATCACATTAAACATTAGTTTGAAAAATTTAGGGTCATAATAGCACACTAGCCCATATTAAAAAAACAGAGGGTCAGTTCTTCATTCTTGACATATTAACACTTTGCCAAAAGTTATTACTTGCCTCTGCCTTACCCCCCCAGATTTATTACTTAGTGTACATTAAGTATTTTTTATTGATTTAAAGACATAACAAATTATTGCTCCCGATTTTGTCACATTCGGTCAAAAATGCAAAGAAAAAGTAAATTTATGTTGTTTTTATAATTTAACACCCTCTTACAACATCTTAATATGTATTGTCCATAGGGTAAGGCATCTAGATGACCAGGGGTATAGACCTTTATTAGGTAATACACTTATTTTTATATTGTGTTTTCCTCAGATAATCTTGAGCGCTCCGTTCGTTAAAAGCTTAATTATACCGTTTTCTTATCCTTTCCAAAAACTTGTCAAGAAAAAAGAATATTTTTTTTCGTAACCAGGAACAATCAAGAGGAAACTCACTCAAAATTTAAAGTAGTTGAGAGGAAATGAGAACAACTGAGAGTAACATGAAGTAAAATCATACACCTCATACATCAGCCTTTATAAAATCTTCAAAAAAACATGTGCTATTATTCTGAGCGTCAAGCAAAACCGGATTAAAGTCACCTCAGCGATAGCATTAATAATCTCTCTAAACAACTGAAGAGATTGAAAATTATTCATATGAAATTTTTATTAATAAACTTTTTTATTTATCAAAATGGAAGGAATTAAGATGGAGGAAACAAAATTTTTATCAGATGTAGAAGTAAGTTCACTCTGCAGGATCGGATTAAGCACTTTACGGAACTGGCGCTCACAGGGATGTGGCCCTGCCTATTCAAAATGTGGATCACGTGCTGTTAGGTATGAATTGAAAGATGTATTAGCTTTTATGCGAGAAAATAAAATTATACCCACAAATTAAACAAAGATCGCTCATGGATATTGTGTAAGTAAGCTAAAAATAGGCATTGAGACCCATAAGTGGAATTATAACGGAATTATAACGGGCAAATTATTTCTCATCAGGTACTAAATTGTTTTCATTTTTTAAATGATTGAAATATTTTGCAGCAAAAATAAGTCTCAAAATTCCGATTTTGTTTCCCCCTTTCCCCCTTTCTTTAATCAAGCAAAGGTCAATAGGAGAAAATAGTACGGGTCCTTCTGGAAGCCACAGTAATGCGGGTCGGAAATGAGCGCAGAGAGTCTCTAGTTAAAAATTTTAAAAATTAGCGGAAAATGGAATTACCATATGGAAAATAAAAATAAAGAAGCAACAGAGTATGAAATTAAAGTTAAGAGCAGTCCAACAGAACCAGACTTTGATTGCCCGCCTATTTCAGATGATGAAATAGATAAATACACTTGTGATTATGAGAAAAACCTTAATAATTCGGATCAAAACGTTATTGAAGAATCAACCAGCATTTCAACGGATCATAAAACGAGTCAAGAACCCTTTGATGAAGGGCCTGACTATTCAGAGGAAGAAATTGATCGTTATGTTGAAGATGAAGATTTACGGGAAGAGTATAGAAAAAAAATTGCTGCTAGAGAAGCAGAAGAAAAACAAAAATATCCGGATCTTGAAGAGCAAAAAAAAGAAATAACAGAAAATTTGGTTATTAAGTTTATGAAACTGGCTGAATATGGGGATGGCGTTTTATATAATAAAATGTTTCAAAGCAAATATTGTTTTAATAACAACTGGCAATCCTGGATGGTTTTTAATGGGCATAGGTGGCGTAAAGATATTATGAATGAAGCTCTTATTAGCGTACAGGACATAGCAAACCTTTATGAAAAAACAGCTTTATCTCTAAACGGGACAAGTAAAAAAACCAGCACAGCATTATTTAATAAAGCAACTGGGTTAAGAAAAGACAAAGGCCGTACAGCCTGTTTAAAGTTTGCCCGGTCTTGTGAAGACCCATTAGCTATTACCGGAATGGAACTTGACAGAAAGCCAGAACTGCTTTCTTTTCCAAATGGTGTTATGGATCTTACTACCGGAAAATTTAGAGAAGGTAAACCGAAGGATTATTTATATAAGGGTTGCCGCACGCCTTGGGGGGGTTATAAAGAGCCTTATAATGATCTTGTAGAATTTTTACTTTCTTCTTTGGATGGAGACGAAGAGAAAGTTGCATATTTACAACGCTTGCTTGGTTATTCGCTTTTTGGTGAAGTCGTTGAACAAGTTTTTCCAATATTCACAGGGAGGGGCCGTAATGGTAAAGGTGTATTGGTAGAAACGCTTCTTTATAATTTAGGAGAGCTGGCAGCACCGATACAATCATCAATGTTATTGGATCAAGGTGTTAAAAGATCTGCCGGACCTTCTCCTGACATTATGGCGCTTTATGGTTTAAGAATGGCCTTTGCTTCTGAAACCGACGATAACAGGAGACTATCCTCTGCACAGGTCAAATGGTTTACCGGCAATGATACTATTACTGCCAGAGCCCCACATGATAAAGAAGAAACAACTTTTAATCCTTCACATACGCTAATACTTATCACCAATCATATCCCTTATACTTCTGCTGATGATTTTGCAATGTGGGAAAGAGCGCATATTATAGATTTTCCGCTTTCCTTTGTTGACCGAGAACCCGCAAACAGCAAAGAAAGGTATATGGATAAAAATCTTTTGAAAAAGCTAAAAACTCAAGGACCGGGAATTATGCACTGGCTGGTTGAGGGGTGTTTGATTTGGCAAAAGAAAGTAATAGGCAAAGGGGTCAAATCTGCCATTGACCTTTGCCCTCTTTCCCCTCTTCACTTCATCCAACGTTTTCACCACCCCGCCAAGGCGGGATTTCCGCTACGCTGCAACAGAGCGTCACGCAGAGAAAAGCTGATGTTAAAATCTTATATATAAAAGAACCCTTAATTATTTTTATTTATAAGGTTTACAATAACCTTTATTATCATTTCTTTTTCTTTTGGTTTGCTTTCCGCGATCATTAACGTGAGAGCAACAAGAGCATTGTCACCTATCCGCTTGCTTCCGCCTTTTGTATACAATATGCCATTGGCATCCAGAAACCAAATGAAAAGGAATGCACCGATCCTTTTATTACCATCAGTAAAAGAATGGTTTTTTACAACAAAATACAAGAGGTGCGCTGCCTTTTCCTCTATGCTTGGATAAAGCTCCTTACTGCCGAATGTTTGATTAATAGCACCAAGAGAACTTTTAAACGACTTGTCTTTCTCAATCCCGAAAAGTCCAATCGGCTGGCCCCTCTTCCTTGACTGTTCCCCCAGTGTATTAATCGCTTTTCGTGCTTCTTCGTAGGTAATAACAAAATATTTCTTTTTAGTTGTTTTGGATATTTTTAAACTCTGATGGTCATACTGATCAAGAATTGATAATGCATGTGAATAGTCTGTTATCACATTGAGCAACCCCGAAGCTTCTGCCTTATCCAGCTCCTTTCGATCCACAAGACGGCCCATAAATTTTACAGCTTCCTGCAGTTCCTCAAAACGGGCATTTTGTTCTTTGAGCCGTTTTTCGTTTATTGAATAACCTTTAACAAGGTGATCTTTTAAAACCTGGCTGGCCCAGATACGAAACTGGGTTCCGCGTTGAGACTTTACCCGATAACCAACTGAGATGATAACATCAAGGTTATAATAATCAATCTGACGTTCAACCTGGCGTTTACCCTCAGTTTGAACTGTCCGGAATTTCCGGATAGTTCGACCTCGTTGTAATTCCTTCTCTTTATATACGTTTTTAATATGTTCAGATATGGTACGCCTATCCTTATCAAAAAGTTGGCACATCTGGGCCTGGCTCAGCCAAACAGTTTCCTGCTGCAGCTTAACATCCAGGGCCGTTTTACCGCCTTTTGAACTGTAAATTATAATTTCGCCTTTTTGATTATTTTCCATTTTTCTCTCATAAAAGCCCTAATGGTTCAAACAAAAGGGATCGGGTCTACCTTTGACCATTACCTTTTTTCAACTCTAACTAATAAAGATGTATTAAAATATTAGAATGTCTAATATGCAAGTATTATTTGATTAAAGTCTTCTCTTGACAAAAAATAAATATTTCATTAATTTTTTATAAGCGGATAAATCCTATAATGTGCCTCTGGTGCTCCCTTCCATCGGCTGGCAATGAGCCAGAGGACATAGGCGTTATAGGGGCCGCTTTTTTTATTGTCCAAATTTTATTTACCGTCTCAATAATAGGATGCATTTTTGCTTTTGGATCATATACAGTAAAAAGAAAATATTTTGAAAGGAATGCGTTGAAAAGACGTTGAACTTTTGCAATCACCTTTAACACTACTCCCCCTCAAATATAAAATATGTATCAAATTGTTCTTATTCATAATATTAAAATTATTTCTAATGGGTTCACCTTTTGATTAGAGGCTTAAAAGCCAGACCCGGAAAAAGCGATATCGCATATAGCGGATAGTTACAGATATTGCCATTGTGCTTTAGGTTTAAAAGAGAAGTGCGTGACAAGAACCTTGGCGAAAACTGAACTTCATAAGATCTGAGACTTTTGCTTCTTGGGTTGATACCGGATTTTACTTCCAAAGGAAAAACTTCATCCTCGTGCTGGATGAGAAAGTCAACCTCTGCCTTTCCACCTGAACTTTTCCAGTAGTACAGCTCATAATCGTAATGAGAGCAAAGCTGCTGTGCCACATAATTTTCAACGAATGCACCCTGAAATTCATTAAAAAGCCTTTCTCCTTTTACCACAAGCTCGACAGGGATATTTGACATTGCTCCGAGAATACCGATATCAAGAACAAACACCTTGAATACTTCTTTACTTGCATATCCCTTTAATGGCAGTTTTGCTGTAGATACATGATATGATTTCATTATTAGACCTGTATCCTCCAGCCACTGAAGTGCACTTTCGTATTCACGTGCCCGCGCACTCTTTTTTACCGCAGAAAACACAAATTTTTTATTCTCTCTTGCAAGTTGTGAAGGAAGCGAATTCCAGATGAGAGATAACTTTGGAATATCGGAAACAGGCGCATGCTTTGAAAAATCAAGAATAAAAGAATCGATAATCTCTTTCTGGATTTCTCTGACGCCCTGCAAATCACCCGAACCCATAAAATGCTTAACCGCCTCCGGCATCCCCCCGATAAAAAAATAATTCCTAAGACAAGCCATCAACTCGGCATGGAAAGGTAAGGCATAAGGCATAAACACTTCTGTGGTATCTATCATTTCACGAAGGCCTGAATGACCGGCAGCGCTAAGAAATTCCATAAATGTCATGGGATACAGGTCAAGGAAATTAACCTTCCCAACAGGAAACGATTTTGTCCCGGAAAGTTTTACTCCAAGAAGTGACCCTGCGGCAGCGACGTGATACTGAGGTGCATTTTCACAAAAATATTTCAGGGAGTTAAGCGCATGATTAGATGCCTGTATCTCATCAAATATAATTAAATGCTGCGCTGGTTTTATTTCCCAACCTTGTAACCGGGAAAGATCAGTGAGAATCCTGGATGGATCCAGATTTCTCTTAAAAATATCATCCAAATCAGGAGTTGCTTCAAAATCAAAATATGCAATTTTCTCATATTCATGTGATCCAAAGTCTTTGAGAATATATGTTTTACCAACCTGGCGTGCACCCCTCAGGATCAGCGGTTTACGCCTGCTGGATATTTTCCATTTTGTAAGTTTTTGATATATATCACGTTTCATAGTATGAATATGTATTATTTAGTTACCGTTGTCAAGTTTTAAGTCCTAATTATGTGATTAGAATCACATTATTGGGACGTATTATGTGATGATTATCACAATTATAGCCTTATAGCTTAACTCACGCCCTGATAAAAGGGGGCTAAATTTGACCTTTGGCCTCTTTATCCCTCTTCTCTCGCAGAGCCCGCAGAGTTTTGGAGAAAAATATAAATCAAAACTATATTCACCACCCCGCCAAGGCGGGATTTCCGCTACCTTTCGACTTGGCTCAAGACAGGCGCTACAACAGAGCGTCACGCAGAGGACTGCGTGGTGTTATTTGTTTAAAAACTTTCAAGATATAACTTCTTTCATCATTTTCTTTGTTCGCCCCAAAGCAAACGATGCAAAAGAAAAGGCGCCCTTTGCCCGGTCCCGGTCGGAAGCATGCCGCGCATATGACAAACCTTGGTGCGAAGTCTAGCGTGAGTTTATTATAAGATAACAATTTAGTGTAGAGACAAAAGCCGTAACTTGTTGAAATATAACATGTTACGGCTTTTTTTTGCCCCATTTTCTATGTATACACTGATAATGTTTATATATTACTTGACAAATCCTTTCTATATATGTATTATGTTGACATATTACAATAAGGTATACACCAATATGGAGGTTTTATGGCTACTATTCAAGCTAAGAAATCCCGGGGACATAAATACTGGTATATCGTTGAATCAAGGCGTGTAAATGGCAAGCCGAGGCCTATTGTTTTGGCTTATCTCGGCAAGGCCGACGATCTGTTGAAACGCTTGCAGGGAATTACTCAGGGGGTTCGGCTTAAATCCTATTCCCATGGTGCTGTTGCAGCACTGTTAAATGTTGCTGATAAATTAGATGTTTGCAGTTTAATCAATCAGCATATTAAGTCTTCACGCTCCTACTGGCCTGAAAAACCAACCAGAAATAACCTGACTGCCGGAATTTCTTTTTTAATGGCTGCTATTGGCAGGGTAAGCATGCCGACAAGTAAAAGAGGCTGGTGGAATTGGGCAAAGACAACCAGCCTTGAATATTTACTTAAATGTAATTTGAGCAAAATAGACAGCCAGCATTTTTGGGATTTAATGGACAGCCTCCCTGTGGATGCAATTGAAAAGGTTGAAAACGAATTACTAAAAAGAGTCTTTGATATCTACAAACCGGAAAGTGATACTTTGTTTTTTGACACCACTAATTTTTTCACTTATATCAACACCACTAATACTCGTTGCAGTGTTGCTCAACGGGGAAAAAACAAACAAAAAAAATATGATCTCCGGCAGGTTGGACTGGCTATGGTAGTTACGCGCCAGGACTTAATTCCACTGCTGCATCTTACTTATCAAGGTAACATAAATGATACAAAGGTTTTTGCAGAGATTATTGGCAAAATTAAAATCAGGCTCATTTCATTAGATTTGGATGTTGAAAAGCATACCGTAGTTTTTGATCGAGGAAATAATTCCAGGAAAAATCTGGCTGCGGTTGAAGAATTGAAACTGCACTATGTCGGTGCTCTGACACCTTATCATCATAAGGATTTAATAACAGACGCTATTGATAAGTTTCAAGATTATGATCTTGATGGTACCGAAATACAAGTTTATCGAGACAGACGAGTCATATGGGAAAACGAAAGAACCGTGATTGTTTTTATTTCTGAGAAATTGAAGGCGGGACAGATCCGGGGAGTTTATCAGGCTTTGGAGAAAAAAGAAAAACAACTCAGGCAATTGCAAACACAATTGCGCAATCCAAGGTCAAAACAACGAGATAAAGAACAGCTTGAAAATAAGATACTTGATATTCTCAAAGGTCAATATATGAATAATCTTATTAACTGGTCTCTGGAAGAAAAACTACAAGGTCTGTTCGATATTCAATTCTCAGTTGATCATCAAAAACTCAAAGAAATCGAAGATAATCTGGGTTTTAGAATCATTATGACAGACCGTCATCATTGGAACACAGCTGATATTATTAAAGCATATTATGGCCAGGCAAAGATTGAAAATGCTTTTAAAGACCTGAAAAATCCCTGTCATCTCGCACTGAAACCACAGTTTCACTGGACAGACCAGAAAATCAGGGTTCATTATTTCATATGTGTCATGGGATATTTATTGTCTGCAATTTTGTTGCGACAGGTCAGGGAGAAAACCGAATTTAAAGGCTGTCTTGATTCTCTTTTGAATATATTATGTAACATACGTCTGGCAACCTTACTGGAGGAGTCTAATACAAGGGGCAGGGTTAAAGCTGTGTATAAACTGGAAGAGATGAGTAAAGAAGAAAAATCAATTTTACAGGCGCTTGAAGTTGAGGATTTGCACAATAATCGCCCCAAGCTCAACGGGGTTGGTGTATACAAATGATTTTCACTAAAACTAACGTAATTTTAAAGAGTTAAGGCGTATTGGACCTTGATGTATAATAAACTCACGCTAGCGGAATGTATCTAAAATAATCCAATTTAATTGCCGAGAGACCCCGCAGCTTTTTGCGTGGAGGATCATTCCACCGGAATCCCCTCGTTTGATATTTTTTTGTGGTCGGCGGCACGAACTCATCCCGATCTGTCGGGACTCAAACATGCGCCGCCTTAATCCCCAAAAAAACCTCACCCTTCGGCACGGTCAACATGGGATTTTTAAAACCATAAAGGCAAAAACCTTATTCACCGCCCCGCCAAGGCGGGATTTCCGCTACGCTACAACAGAGCGGCATGCGGAGGTTTGCGTCCCGATAAATCGGAACTTCGAAGGACAGGCGGATGATAAGATCTGATAGATAAAATTAAACATAACTAATTTAAATTAAAAAAAGACTTGAAATATGTCAGATATGACATATAATATTACTATGAAAGCAGAAGAAAAACCAATTGTATGGCTATATGGTGAAATTAAAACACCACCTTTTTCATTGCCCTCCAGATTAGAAACTGGATATTTACTACGAAAACTTCAAATGGGGCATAATCTAACAATGCCGTCTTCACGTCCAATGCCTTCAATTGGGAAAGGATGCCATGAACTTAGAGTCAATGATGAAGATATAACCTGGCAGAATAATATACCATATTTATATTGATGCAATTATCATTCTTGATGTATTCAGCAAAAAAACAAGCAAGACACCAAAAGCAGTTGTTGATGTTTGCAAGCAAAAAATAAAAAACTACGAATCAATTAAATAGGCAGAGAGGTATTTAAAATGGATACAAAGAGAAAAAAGAAATTGGAAGCTAAAGGCTGGAAAGTCGGTTCTGCCCAGGACTTCTTAAATATAAGTGAAGAAGAGATGGCCCTGATCGAGCTTAAAATTTCACTCGGTGATACTCTGCAGAACAGACGCAAACAGAAAAAAATGCCTCAATCTCAATTAGCAAAACAGCTTCATTCCAGCCAATCCAGAATTGCAAAGATGGAAACAGGTGACCCTTCTGTTTCTCTTGACCTTTTATTTAAATCGCTCTTCTCTTTAGGCATTTCTAAAAATGAACTGGCCAAAGTAATTGCCTGATATCCCAAACCTAAACATAAATTGGAGAAATCATGGTTCGAATACCAACCCATCGGAAGCCCACACATCCCGGCGAAATGCTTTTAGAGGAATTCATAACACCTATGGGTATCACCCAGAGAGTATTATCAACGGCTATAGTAATGGTAACGGCCCTGCAGGGAATCCCCTCCCCTGCGGTAAACATCAAGGCGTGAACTTCCGGTTATAAGAAATTTATATTTTTTTCAGTTTATCATACTCACCCTTTATCAGGGTTTTCCACTTATTATATTTATGGATCTCATCAAAAATAAGAAACTCAGCAGAACCAGACCAGTCCGATGCGATTATCTTTTTCCTGAACTGCCAAATCAGTAATATATCGTTTTTTAAGCATAATATGCTCTCCCCCGGGACTTTTAAAATTCGGTTTTTTTTGCTTAAAAGCAAATATTATAGCTACTTATTTTGCTTACAGGCAAAAATATCAAGGGGAAACAATTAGACTAATTAGGGACACTTCCCTATTAAATCGTAAAACGATTTGTCAGTTGCTTGTTGTCAATGGTCAGTCGCAAAAAACGAACCCATTACGCTGACCCCGTTTTCTGCGTTTCCCATACTGATGCCACCCTGATTATCTTGCAAGGCGGAAACCAAAATTGTTCCACAAAACCTCGGGATTGTAGTTGATACGATTGGAAGACCTGCATTCTTTGGCAAGAGAGTACCAGCTGCCCCCGCGAATCACATTAAGTGAGCCGCTGACAGGACCGGTGGGGTCTGTTGTATTGTCAGATAAATAGTAGTCGTATTTATAAAAATCATTTACCCACTCCCATACATTTCCTGTCATATCATACAGTCCCCAAAGATTGGGATTTTTCTGCCCTACCGGATGGCTTCCTTCGGCGATACTGCGTGAATTTTCCGTATACCAGGCAATATCATCAAGGCAGGTGGCATTATCTCCGCACTCCCACCGGGTGGTGGTTTCTGCTCTTGCTGCATACTCCCATTCGGCTTCGGTAGGAAGCCGGTAACTCAAGTCCGTCAAATTGTTTAGTTCCTCAATAAAAACCTGAATATCTTTCCATGAAACAGTGTCAACCGGCCAATTATCCCCGCAGGAATCAAAATCGGAGGGATTGCTTCCCATCACAGCTTCCCACTGGTCCTGGGTTACTTCGTATTTACTAATTTCAAATGAAGAAATCGTTACGCCGTGCTGTGGACTTTCATCCGAATCACATTCCGTATCCTCTGGTGTACATCCCATTAAAAAGGTGCCGCCGGAAATAGAAACCATGTTGTCATTTATGCTTTTGATAATGTCTAAAACTTCCTCAGTTGCTGTTGCAGTAAAATCAATTCCTGTCGTATCACCGGGTACGGTTATGTTTTGGCTTGCAGGATCAAAGATATAACCTTTTCTACCTGGTGTAATCGTATAATTGCCGTTTGTAAGAAATCCGAAGCTGTAACTTCCATCTGATAAGGTTGTAGTTGTGACAGAGTTATAACTGAAAGTTGTGTTTGAGAGAAAAGGTGGTGTATCCTTTCCGGGTGGTAACCATCGAATTATCACCCAAGGAAAAAACCTTAAAGGAAAGGAAACACCGTGAAACACGATAACGTAATCCAAATAGAAAAACCAGAAACAATTACCAAGGATCTGTTGACGGAAATTTTACAAAAAGGCAGTCAGAGGTTACTGGCTATTGCAATAGAGGCAGAAATCGAAGGCTGTATAGATTTTTATAAAGATCTGAAAGATGACTTAGGCCGTCAAAGAATCATTCGCAACGGATATAATCCGGAAAGAGAAATACAAACTGGCATCGGACAAATCAAAGTAAAAGTACCTCGTAGCAGAGACAGACAGCCTGACGGAGAACCAATTCGTTTCACCTCCAGTATATTGCCGCCTTATTTACGTAGGACCCGAAGTATGGAAGAATTGCTGCCCTGGCTATATTTGAAAGGAATCTCAACAGGAGATTTTAGTGACGCATTAGAAGCATTGTTAGGCAAAAATGCTCCAGGGCTGTCAGCAAATACCATCAGCCGATTGAAGGTTAAATGGGTATCAGAGATGGAACAGTGGAATAAACGAAAGTTTATCGATAAGCATTATGTTTATTTCTGGGCAGATGGCATATATTGTAATGTTCGTATGGCCGAAAAACAGTGTTTACTGGTAATTATCGGGGTAACTGAATCCGGCAAAAAAGAACTTGTAGCTATTGAAGATGGATTCTGTGAGAGCGAGCTGTCGTGGCTGTCAGTGCTGAGAGGTTTAAAAAAAAGAGGCTTAGAAGTAGGCCCCAAACTGGCAATTGGAGACGGTGCTCTTGGTTTTTGGAAAGCCATTGCACAGATTTATCCTGAAACTCAATGGCAGCGTTGTTGGGTTCACAAGACAGCAAATGTTCTCAATAAGCTTCCCAAAAGCCTGCAAAGCAAAGCTAAAGAACACTTGCATGATATCTGGATGGCACCGGGCATTGAAGAGGCTGAAAAGAATTTCGATGTGTTTATTGAGCTCTATGGCGCAAAGTATCCCAAGGCGACAGAATGCCTTGAGAAAGACCGTGACAAACTGTTAAATTTTTACAGTTATCCGGCAGAGCATTGGAAACATATCCGGACTTCCAATCCTATTGAGTCTACTTTTGCAACGGTTCGCTTGCGGACAAAAAAAGTAAGGGGCTGCTTTTCAAGTCAGACGGTTGTTACGATGGCATTTCAGTTATGTCGCTGTGCTGAGAAACGATGGCAGAAAATAAATGCGGTTAAAAAATTAGCAAAGGTTATTGAAGGAGTGCAGTTTGTGGATGGAGTTGAAAGGATCGCCGCCTAAACCTCTAAACACAACATTTGACAATAACTC
>Ga0222678_1000225_pt1 | contig 28545 bp, 28 predicted proteins | sample AntAcemetagen937_FD_179801 | JGI IMG/M metagenome (GOLD analysis project Ga0222678, IMG submission 179801) | Saline water microbial communities from Ace Lake, Antarctica - #937 | ecosystem: Environmental > Aquatic > Non-marine Saline and Alkaline > Saline | place: Antarctica: Ace Lake... | reverse complement strand
AAAAAAACATTTACCAGGGAGATATTGTATTAGATTTTGATTGTTTCAGAAATTAATTTTTGCAAGATGGATAGATATTGTTCGTTGGGCGATTGTGAGGTGTCTCCGCGAAGCGGTTCAGTTCCATAAGTAACTATAACAAAACACAGAGTCAACAGTACGTGCCATACCTTGATTATTTTCGGAGTTTATATAACTATTGCTAATAGTAGCGTGCTAAGTGCTTAAAGACCTTGATTTTTATCTCTCAAAATTCACTTTAATACATGCTGTTTTCTATTTGCCATGCACTTTGCAGTTACATCCTCGATGAGCCCTTAAGTCTGTTTTCCATTAATTTCCTCTATTTTTATTTTCCAGAAACCTGATGTCTCAGGGGCCTGAAGCGTTTTTTCCAGCAGTCCGTTCCATGCGCCTTCAGGCATACCCATATGTTTTTCTCCGGATCTAACCGCCTTTTCAAGGTTTTCTGGATCGGTCAGATGTTCAAGTACACCGTTACATATTATTGATTCCCATGTGGGCATGCCGCCTTCGGGATTAGGAGACATAAGATAAACCACAAAGCAGACATTCTTGTTATTTTTAATGCATTCCATTTTTCTGCCGCTTTGCCCCATGGTGAGATAAATGTTTTCGCCATCATAGGAATAGGCAAGAGGAATCGCATAGGATGAATTTTTCTCACTCAAGGAAAGTATGCCGATTTTCTGATTTTTCAAAAAGTTACGGATTTCTTCTGTTGTCATGTTTTTTATTTCTGTTTTCATTTTTTTCTCCAGTCTTCAGGTCTGTCTTCTTTGTGTGTTATCCCCTTGTCAAGGTAAAGGTATAGTATTGAGCCGAATGGATCTTTCATGTTGTGCGCCCGGATAATGATTTTGTCGGCAATTATAGATTTAACATATTGTTAAGCGAAAAGAAATTATATTTTTCTTATACAAAATCCCGTTTGATGTTATACTGGGGCAGTATTTAAACAGGACTTGAAAGGAAGTAAAAAATGAAAATAAAAGATATGATCGGACAAGTTAGACATCTGGGTGTTGTGGTTGATGATCTTGACTCATCAATTGAACTTTATAAAGAACTCTATGATATTGAAGATGATCAAATAAAGATCGTTCCAGAGCCCGGTGATCCCAGGGAAAAGGATACCCGCTTTGCCTTTATCCCTGTGGGCGGTATGGAATACGAGCTTATCCATCCGATTTCAGATAGCTTCAAAAAGATGATGGGAAATCCAAAACCCGGCATGAATCATGTTGCTTTCACGGTTACGGATATTGAAGAAGCGGTTGAAAATATGAAGGCCAAAGGTGTCCGCCTGGGTCATGTGACGAAAGATGGCATCCTGGATATGAAACGCAGCAAAGTCGCCTACTTTAATCCGGAAGATACCGGCGGGGTACTTCTTGAATTTGTTGAGCCGGTTGAAGACTGATGATTGATTTCGGAATGCGGATTTCGAAATAAAACGAATAGTGCCTAAAGTGTTTTATCTTTCCTCAGCCTCTGTGTCCTCTGCGAGAGGAAGTGTTTTTGCTGTTTTAAGTTGTTTGTTTTTCCTCAAGTGTAGTGCTCTTCTGAAAGAAGAAGGTTTAACGATTTAAGCCATGCTCTATGCCTGCCCTGAGCGTAGTCGAAGGGCCCTATGCACTCTGCTTTTTTATTCATCTTCCCTGAACGAAATCTTTAACAGGAGATTACCGGTCCTGCCGTCAGGTCTTGATTTGCCAAGTCCGTTTAAACGCAGAAGTGCTCCCCTTTTGACTCCCGGAGGAACGGTTACAGAAAAAACTCTTCTTTTAAGATAAACCGGGATGTTAACCAGCTTTTTCGTACCCCTTACGGCTTCATACGGTGAGATAAAAATAGTGCCGTAAAGGTCCGGATCGTTTCCCGGGCCGATGGGATGGATGATCTGCAGTTTCTCTGCCCGTTTTTTCTTTGTAAATCTATTAAACAGTCTGTCTATTTTTCTTGAGGGTATTTTAAAGGTCAGGTTCAGGACGAACATTCCAAATATAAACCCGCCAATATGCGCCCACCATGCTATACCGCTTGAGCCGGCGGAAGTTGATGCTGCGCTTAAAAACTGAAGAACAAACCATAACCCGAGGAATAAAAAGGCCGGTATGTTTATAAAATAAGGTATAATAAATATGGGTATTAAAGTAAGTATTTTTGCCTTCGGATAAAGTACAAAGTATGCGCCCATCACCCCTGCTATTGCGCCGCTTGCACCGATAACCGGAACTGTGGAATTAAAGTTTAAAAAAAAGTGTGAAAAACCGGAGGCAAGTCCGCAGAGAATGTAGAAGATAAGGTATCTGAATGGTCCCAGCCTGTCTTCAATATTATCACCGAAAATATACAGAGACCACATGTTGCCGGCTAGGTGCCAGAAGCTTCCGTGTAAAAACATAAAAGTAAAGGGTGCAGCTATCTGCTGCGGGAAAGAATACCAGCTTGAAAGTACCGGGTCGGTATATCTTGCGGGCACAAAACCGTATGCATAAAAGAAACGGTTCAGCTCAGGTCCCAGATTAGACTGGAAAAGATAAACCAGAATATTTACAGCTATGATCAGGATGTTGACAATAGGATAATTCTTACAGGGTATGGTGTCTCGGATGGGGATCATTTTATCTTTAGTACATTATTATTTACTGTTTCCGGTGTATCGTAAAGCTTCTTGTGCAGCGCGGGCATTCAATTTCAAGTTTTTCCTGGTCTTTCCACAGCTCTTTTCTTTGTTTTTCCGGGAGACGGGTGATCATGTTTAATATCATCTCATCATTGCACCTGCATTCGTAAAACAGCAGGACCTCCTCCAGCTTTTTAATTTCATTGTTTTTTGACAATTTAATACACAGCGCGATTAGATCATCATCAGGCAGGGCGTTTATTTTTTCGAAATTCCCGCCCGGCAAAGCGTGTATCAGGACACCGTCACCATTCGGGTTAATGGCTATCCGCACAAGGTTTTGGTCGGATTCTTCAAAATACTGTTCCACCGCTTTAACCGGATCGCTGCTTTTTACCGTAAAATTACTCTGGGTCATTTCTGAGCCGGGTTTTTGACGCTGTACAACGGCGACATTTTTGTCTTTATCCGTCTGAATGACACGGCCGCTGACCATACCTTCGGGTTCGATTGAACAGAAAAGGCCTGTGCCTGAACCGGGTAGAGACAGGGACCATCCCCAGGATTCCCGTTCAGGAAGAGATACGGCTACCAGGCCTGCCGCTGCAAAAATACGATTTAGTTTTTCAGCCGCACTTTTTTGGGGATTAATTTTATAGTGCGTATTGTAGGCATGGTATCCCTTGATTATTTCTTCAGAGTTACCCATAATGACAATAAGATTGGGTTCTTCCCACAGGTATCTGAAATAGTGTGCCAGGTTCATCTGTTTATCCATTTAAAGCTGCTCCTGATGTAGAAAATAAAAAATTATTCTTGGGCAAAAATTGTCCGGTCAAGATTATGTGCAAGTCCCGGGACCAGTTTGAACGGGAAACAGGTCAGTATTTCATCATGGCCAAGACGCATGAATGTTCGGCCCCCATGATCTCCGGGTGCAAACGTGGGAGTGTTATCCGTTAAGGGAAAAGGAATTGTTGTAAGACAGGCCGCTTTACCGGCAAATCCTTTAAGCACGAGCCCGGTCTCAAAGCCGTATGCGGTTGCAATTGCACCCAGCTGCTGACCGTTTATTGGGAATATGATCAGGTCAGGATTCGGCACATGCTCTAAAGATCCTATTATTACGCCTTTATAGATCTTTTTAAACTGGGGGAAAAGGTTGCGGTTTACGGCAAGCAGATCTTTGCAGATGTAGGATTTCCCTTCGCCGATGACGCTTGCTTCCATTGCGGCTTCAAACATTTCTTTGGGTGCTTTCTTTGCGCCCAAGGCAATGTTAGCTGAACCGCCGCAGGCGCTTGCTTCTTTGGTGAAATATACCGGTTGCTCTTCACCGTCAAAGACATCACCGCAAAGACCGCACCAGAAATGAGGGCCCTCTTCGATTCGAATACCTTCGGGAGGCTTGTCCGTATATTTCATTGCCGCAATATTTTTTTTGAGCCCGAGTTTCTCTTTTAAAGCTTTGTTCAGTTTTTTGTGGTTTTTTTCAGCTTTTTCAGGGCCCGGGCCAATGGCACCGGCCGGGCAATATTTGATACAGATTCCGCAGTCAAAGCACAGATTCGTAATTTTTGTAATGCCGTCTGTTCTTATTATGGCTTTGTTGGGGCAGTTTCCAATACAGGAGCCGCATTTAGCACAGTGTTCCTGATTAACGATAAAAGGCATATCCATCCTTTCGTGAGGCGTTTTTGAGACAACAGTGTCTTTTCCTTAATTATTGAATGTATGAAATTTTAGAATAACTTGCAAGGAATAATCAAATAATATATTTATCTTATGCCGCAACTTTTTTTTATGAAGCCTTTATAATTTACAGGCAATAATCCCTGAATGATCAAACCGGTAAATAGAAAACTGGAGAAAAAGATGGGTGTTTTATTTAAAAAACTGATTGTGCTTTCAACGGTTTTTGTTCTGTTGTCCGGGCTAAAAGCATATGCCTCTTCAGCGGACCGGGAGGATATGGAGCTTGGCAGGCAAAGGATAATAAAAGAGCTTGTCATTCCCGGCTATGTTGAAAAGCTTAAACTGACAAAACAGCAGGAAGAAAAATTTGTACCCGTTATTGAAGAACTTTTTAAACGCAGGCACGCACTTATGAGGAAAGCAAGAGGAGGCGGCCGGGAAGGTATGAAGATAATGAGAAAAAACATGCAGGCTTTAAGGAAAAATACAGAAGAAAAGCTGAAAAATGTCCTTACAAAAGATCAGCTGAAAAAATTTAGAGAACTGGAACAGAAGCAGCGTGAAAGTATGAGAAAAGAGATGCGCGAAAAAAGAGGGGTGGGCAGAAAAGGCGCAGGGCTTTAGATGTTTTTTAAACTCTTTACGCTTTGTTTTTTTACAGGTATGTTCAAGCCAGTCCTGTTATTATTTTTTTGCCATTTATCAATAGACGTATTTTTAGCATTTTTGCACACTAACCCTTTCAAATATGCACATTCATGTTTAATTAATAATTATAAATAAATATAAAAGACTATCTTTAATGAATTATATTTATAATTATTTATAGGTACAATTCTTGCTTTAATTTATAAATTGTTAAAATATAAATTTATTTTAATTGTTGCAGAAGACGGGTCGAGCTGGCAAAGGATATCAGCAGAGGGATTTGGAAACTCAAATAATATCAGTATTACCGCTTTATGTGAGTATAACAGCAGTCTGTATGTCCTGACGCGAAATGATGTCGAGGGGTTTCAGTTGTGGCGGGCTAATTCAGAGAATTGGAATCAGGTGAGTGTTCCCGGTTTTACCGATGGTATGCGCCATGGGTTTGTCAATAGCGGCTATGGAAATATGACGGTTTTTAACGGTCGGCTGTATGTGGCGGTGGGCTCCGGGTATGAGGGAGACATGCTTTACCGGTCGGTTGGAATGGAAATGTGGCGCTTTGACGGCAGTGACTGGGAAGCGGTAATTAGTGATGAAAGAACTGACTTGGAAAAAGATTCAGGAACGATCACCGGCCTGAGTGACTGTGCGGCTGATGATACAGCTGAGACTGCCGTGGTTACGGACTCTGCCCAGGCCTGGACAGCGAATCAGTGGGCAGGAGGTGTTTTGAAAATAACCTCGGGTAACGGTGCGGGCCGTGTCTTTGATATTATCAGTAATGACAACACCACCCTGATTATCCAGCAGAATGAAGCGGCCGTAGAGGACCCGGATGTTCCCGAATACGACCCGGAATATACAGTATGTGCCTCTTTTGCGCCGGATGAGGGTTTACCTGAGATGACCGTGGGTACGGTGGCATCAGGAGACAGCTATCTGATCACTCTGGGCTGGAAGGCAAACGGGTTTGGTGAGATCTGGAACAAGAATTTGGTGGGTTTTGAAGAATATCAGGGTGAGCTTTATCTGTCTGTAGCTCATAATTATGCAGATGGAACCCGTGTGTGGAAAAGCACTGACGGTCTTGCCTGGGAGCCTTCCTCAGATTACAGCTTCGGGCTGAAACACGGTTATGACATGGATGGGGCTGCAACCGGATTCTGTCTGGTTGACGGCTATGAATACCGAAATGGCGGGCCGGTATGTTCCAGCAGTACCTACCTGCATGTCACGGATATTACCGGTACGGAAAGCCTGTTCGCGGGCGGGACCGGTTCAACCGGCTGTAACGGCCGCGGTTCACGGGTTGTCAAATATGATGGTACCGATTGGGAGTTTTTGGTTGACTATTTTGTAGACGATGATGAAGAAGGAACAGATGAAAACGGCTTTGGCGACGCATCCAGTTTTTTAACTGCCAATTTTCAGGCCTGGTCCTGGGCGGACTATGATGGCCACCTGTTCGTTGGCGTTGCCCGTACAGTCGGTGCCCGTGTGATGTATACGGCTACCGGCGGCACGGCTAATGATGCCTGGAAATATGCTGTGGGCGGCGACGGTCCCATGCCTGAAGGTTTTGACAATACTGGCGGACTGATAGGTTTTGGTATAAATCTCGGCTCCCATATCTATACCTATAATGATGCTCTGTGGGCAGCGACTTTTGTGAATAATTATGTTCCGGGTTTTCCCTCCCGTTTGGACGGCGCTGATATCTGGCGCGCAACCGGGCCTGCAGAGGCGCTGGTCTGGACGCGGATCACTGACAATGCTTTTGGTAACCGGGGGATTATTACTTTCGGTCCTCCTGTAGAGTTTGACAGTACTCTTTATGTTGCCGGTTCAAACATTTTTGGAAATTTTACAGAAGATGTTCCTGATGACGGTAACGGATGTCTGGTATTCAGGATGGTCAGCCGTTCAGACTGGATAGCTCTTGACAGTCTTGAGGCGGATGAGAAAAAGTTTTTCATCGATCTTTCCTGGACAGCAGATACGGCAGCAAGTATCAGCGGATATAATGTTTATGCATCACGTAATTCTGATATGACCGGAAAACGTAAGTTAAACTTGAGTCTAATCGAGGAAACCAGTTACACCCATGGTGTTGTCTGGCCGGGCAGTGCGTGGTGGTATGTGATCGAGGCGGTGGCTTCGGATGGCAAAAAAGCAACATTCGGGCCTCTTCCGGCAACGGCAAAGAAATTTTTTAAAAAGTAAAAAGTTGCACCGGGTGTAAAATAGGAATATTATAAAAATTGTTATTTATTAATCATAAACTTTTATAAGGGGGATTATCTATGGTATCAAAAAAAATCTTAAGAGCAGTTCTTGTAAATCTGTTTGTTTTCGTATTTTTTATAAGCATACATCTTCCAGCTGTATTCGCACTGGATAACAGTACCGTGCCTGAAACGGTCCTGGTGGAAAGCGGTTCATTTTTTATGGGCCAGAACATGTTCGGTAGACCCTATGGTGATATAGATGCTATCAGCCGGGGCGCAAAAGCAACTGAAGCAGATGCATTTACCGGAGCCACGCCTTTTAAAGAAGGTCCGGCCCATCGGGTCTATATGTCTTCTTATTATATCGGGAAATATGAGATCACCAATGAACAGTATGCAAAATTTATTGATGCCGGCGGATATGATAACGAGATCTACTGGATCATTGACTCTGAATATAACGAAGATCCTGACTCCGGCTGGGAATGGAAAAAGAACTATGAAGAGAACGTGGATGGGGTGGTGAAAAAGGGTCTGGACTGTCCCCGGTTTGTGGTCAGTTACAGTGATTATCCATTTGAGGTCGGTGGCTGGGACCTGTCTGACACACCCTACTATAAAAACTGTGCCTATTCAAATCAGGCGGACACCCCGGTTCTTGGTGCGTCCTGGCATGAAGCCTATGCATACTGTAAATGGTTAAGCTCTGTCACCGGAGAGAATTACAGGCTGCCCACAGAAGCTGAGTGGGAATATGCTGCAAGAGGCCCTGAAAGCCTGATCTTTCCCTGGGGCAATAAATATTTGAGTGAATCGGAAATGTGCGGCGCACCGGGCAGCGGTGCAAAGGCGAACTGCTTTTATGATGAACACAAGAAAACAGAGCCTGTGGGAAGCTATCCTGAAGGTGTTTCACCCTGTGGTGCATATGATATGGCTGGAAATGTTGCTGAGCGTACTTCAGACTGGTTTCGGTTTCTAAATTTCTATTCAAGTATTAAGGAAGGTGATGTGATCAATCCGTCCGGTCCGCAGAAAGCACTTCCTCCGTTTGGTATTGCCATTTGGCCTTTCTGGATAGAACCTTGTAGGGTGATTAAATCAAAAGGATTTAATACCGGAGCAATGGATATACGGAAATTACAACCGGTTCGGTTCATCCTATCCCTTGAGAAGTTCTGCCAAGATGTTTAATGTGCAGTATGGGGGGCATTATTTTGTAGGATTGAGAGTAGCTAAGGATATTGACTGATAACGTCTTTTAAATAGCGCCTGCATTTTTGCGGGCGCTTTTTTTTTGTGTTTTAAATAGGGTTTAAAAGATTCTACTATGGGAAAAAGAGCAAGGATCTCTGTGCTTAATTTAAACCGGGTGTCTGGAAAGATCAGCACAATTCTGAAATTAATATTTCTTACCGGGATGTTCCGCCTTGCAGGCGGTGAGCATCAATTGACGAGATACTCTGTAGCTTGTTGCGGGGAGTATCATTAAATATATTATAATCTTGACAGCGCTGACTTATCGTTTTACATATTAGCTATAGGCAGGCTGATTTTTCGCCGGAGGTTCCGGGGAAAGAACCTGTTAATCTCAATAAATGGGAGGAAAATCTAATGGCAGCTAAAAAAGCAAAAATTTTCTACCGAGAAAGAACTAAGGTCGGAAGCGGTAAAAAGGCTCCCAAGTTTAAACTGGTTGCCATTGCCGGAATCGAAATGAAGGTCTATGCGAAACATGTTCGCAAGCAGGAGCTTGAGCAGATGGCGAAAGCTGTGGGCGCAGAGCTGGTTTTTTTACAAGTCGATAAAAAGAAAAGTCAGGATGAAGTAGAAGTGTAACTGAAGGCCGGAACTGTTTGCATGATAGGACGTGTGCCGCGCATATGTTGCATTTTGATGCGGGGCGTATCATTAAAAATGTGAGTAGTCGTGATCTGCAATTTAAGGTGTATAGGCACTAGAATCATCAATTTGTTGTTCTGCGTCAAGATCCAGGACTGAAAATTACTGCTTTAGCTGTAAACGATACTAACAAAATAAGGAATTCTTATGGCTCTGATACGTGAAAAAGACGGCAAGCGACTGCATGTTAAAAGTAATCTGATGGGCGAAAGTCTGGTCAGTAAATCACTGATGGATGATATTAAGCTTTCGCCGCAAAAGCGGATTTTCCCCGATCTTAATATCTTAAAAGTGGGCGGGCAGTCGATCTGTGACCGGGGTGCTAAAGTACTTCCGAAGATAATTGAAGAAATTGTTGAAAATAAGTCAGAATGCAAAATGCTGCTGACTACGGGCGGCGGTACCCGCAGCCGGCACATCTATTCTATTGGTCTTGAGCTGGGCATGCCCACAGGCGTTATTGCGCGCTTTGGGACGACCATTTCTGAACAGAACGCACTGTTGGTGACTATGCTTTTGGGCCCCTGGGGAGGGGTGCAGATTGCGCATGATGATCTGATGAAATTGCCCAACTATTATTCCCAGGGCTGTATCCCGGTTACTCACGGCATGCCGCCTTATGACTACTTTGCGATTCCTCCTGTAAAGGGGCGTATCCCAATGCACCGTACTGATGTGGGCACCGTGCTTCTGGCTGATTTGACCGGTGCCAGATCCTGCATTTTTATCAAAGATGAAAAGGGCTTGTATACGGATGACCCTAAAAAAAATCCGGATGCTGAATTTATTTCCGAGATCGGTGCAAAGACTCTGCTGGAAAAAGATCAGGACGACCTTGTTATAGAACGCCCCTGTCTTGAAATACTTCAAAACAGTGAAGTGATCGATAAAATTTATATTTTAAATGGAATGAAACCGGGTAATATTACCCGTGCCCTTAAGGGCGAAAACGCCGGGACTGTTATTTACCGGGAGTAAGCCTGTTTGATGCAGATGTTCCGCCTTGCAGACGGTGAGCATCAATTGCCGAGATACCCCGTAGCTTGCTGCGGGGAGTATCGTTTAAGCGGTGAATCCATAGTTGTTTCTTTCACATAATAATTCCAGAGGTCACTAAGACAGAGACGTCAAGGTTGTTGAGCCGTTAATTAAATTCCTACAAATATGTGATCTAAGGAATTACTGCATAAAAAATTAAGTGATTAAAAGGTGCTTATGCAATAGCTTGATGAATATAATTTTGGGATTGAAGAAATAGACAGTCAGCATAAAGAGCTTTTCCGGATCCTGATGCAGCTGAAACAGTCTTTTTCGAAAGAAGAGGATGCTGTAAAAACGCTTAAGTTTTTGGTTGATTATACCGGCAGACATTTTTCAAAAGAAGAAAAATGTCTGCAGCAGAACAGTTATCCTGACCTTGATGGTCATAAAAAAATTCATGAAAAACTTATGAAACAGATCGTTGAGATTCTAGCCGGGATCAAGCATGGCAGGAAACTTGATGTTTCTTATCTTACCCGATTTCTGACTGATTGGCTGATTACTCATATCGGGGATGAGGACAGCAGCATAGGGGTTTTTTACAGGAAGAAAAATAGTTAAAAGGAAAAAACATGAAATTAGATAATGTCTCTTTCGCAAAGATAATTGACTCGCTGCATGACGGTTTGTATTTTGTTGATAAGGACAGGGTGATAACCTACTGGAACAAAGCGGCTGAAAATATCTCCGGGTTTACGGCAGGGGAGGTTGTGGGACATTCCTGTTCTGAGAATATCCTTACCCATGTGGATAGTGAGGGCAACTGTCTTTGTATCGGGATGTGTCCGCTTGCCGCTACTATTGAAGATAAAAAACCCAGAGAAGCGGAAGTGTATATGCACCATAAAGATGGACACAGGATACCGGTCTCTGTTCGTGTGAGCACCTTAACCGATGACGCAGGAGAAGTTATCGGAGGTATTGAGCTCTTTACAGATATAAGTAACCAGGAAGCCAATGAATTGAGGGTTAAAGAACTTGAGAAGCTGGCTCTTCTTGACAATTTGACGCAACTGGCAAATAGACATTATATCGAAAAAGAAATTGAAAACAGATTTGATGAGAAAAAACGTTTTGACATGCCTTTTGGTATTTTATTTATAGACATCGATCACTTTAAAACGTTTAACGATACCTATGGTCATGATGTGGGGGATAATGTCCTTAAACTGGTCGCAAATACTTTTGTTGCCAATGAAAGACCTTTTGACCTTTACGGCCGTTGGGGCGGAGATGAGTTTATAGGGATTATACGTAATATCGGGGAAAAGGATCTTGAGAATATCGGGAACAGGGTAAGACTTCTGATAGAAAATGCGTATCTGGTCCAAAATAATGAAAAAATTAAGGTTACAATTTCTGTAGGGGCAACCCAGTTTAAGGAAGGGGATACTGTTGAGACTCTTATAAAAAGAGCTGATACACTTTTGTACGAAAGTAAAAAAGCAGGAAGGAACTGTCTTTTAATAGGCTGAAGGAATGATGAACAGGGTTCAGCTTAAGCGAAATTTTCTTTATGATGTCGAAACAAAAGGAAATAAAACAAAAAGGGAGGAGCTTCTGCTCCTCCCTTTTTTACAGGTGCTTAGAACTTTACATTCAGATCGACCTGAAGGTGATCTTCGGACCGTGTCTTACCCCGGATGTTTTCTGTGCGGTAATAATCAAAAGCGACATTTATGTTTCTGCACAGTCCGTACTGAAAAATAAATTCATGGCCCTTTGCGTTTGTTCCTCCGTACGCATCTGAATCAGGCCATGTGTCCAGCCAGGCATCGGTCTCCAGTCGTCGGTAATTGTATTTGAACTGCCACTGGCCTTTTGTCTTAACTTTTTTTGCACCGAATTTGAATCCAAACAGATAACCTTCATCATCGTTGCTGACTTCAACATTATTGATGTAATCAGCAAAAAGTGCGAAATAGGGGAGGTCTGATCCAAAGGGATTTACCATTCCCAGCTCGCCGGTTAAGCCGAGAGCATCATAATCGTGTTTTAACACACCGCCTTGAAGGGTGTTTGTGTTCTGTGAATAGTTGAGGGTTGTTCCCTGGACATTAGAAAAACCATAATAGACCGCAGCGGCCTTGAAAATGGTTTGATCCGTAATTTTAAAACTCATTCCCGGCTGTACCACAAACATCACCGGATCGTTGGAATCGGAACTTCGTTCATCAACGATCCAGAAAGCGGTTGTGAGGAAAAAACTAAGGTTGTCTGAGGGATCGCAGGTCATCTTAGCGGTTACACCTTCCGGCCTGATATCACTGTCCCAGAGCATGTCGCCGACTCTCCAGATGGGGTTCTTAAATTTTCCGCCGGTCAGGGTAAGCAAGGAATTCGGTTTGTACTGAACGTAGGCATAGTCCAGTCTGAAGTCCGGAGATTCAAAAGAGTTCGTCATGTTCTGGTTTGTTGAGCGCGGGTTGCCGCCGCCGGTTGCAAGACCGAATCCCACAATGAAATTATCATTAATTTCTGTGATGACCCCAAGCCTCAGTCTGTAGCGGCCCCAGTTACGGTCAGACTGTTTTTCACGGTTTTTATATTCATATCGAAGCCTGAAATCACCGGTCAGTTTCATTTTCTGAACCCACGGGGGCAGTGCAGCAAGTTTGAAGCCTGCGTCACCCTTTAATAAAGCTTCTTTTGTCCGCTGGATAGTCTGAATCTGTTCTTTTTTTGCTTCTTCACGGGTTTCCTGAAGAATGGCTTTACCTTCGGTTTCACTCAAAACACCTTTTTCAACCAGTTTTTTCAGCAAAATCTCCATTTCGGATGCAGCCGTATTACCGGGAATTGTTGAAACAAGCAGCAAACATCCGAGGAATATAACTGATAGTTGCTTTAGTAGCTTCATTATCCTCCTCCTTACTTTTAACTGTTACTATATGACTAACGGTAAAATTTCATTAATTTGTATAAAAATTTCAAACTTTCTATGCTTTATGCCTCCCCTCTTTTTTAAAATTGTCAGGGTTTGTTTGTGCTTGATGCCATCTCTTCCCGGGATGATGAAGGTTCTTCAAGGGATGAAGCCTGCTCAGATGAGCCCTCAGCCAGCTGCTGACCTGCAGAAGCGGAGGCCCACGGTAAGATTTTTAAAAAAGTTCATCTTTTTTCCTCCTTTGTGTGACTTATCTATGAAATCCCAGTAAAATCCTCATGGTTTTATTTTGTAAAAAAGGTTATTCGATCTTATTAACATCTACACCGAGGGTTATCACACCGATTGTTTTTTCACCGTCCATTACCGGTACAGATACATGAACAAGGTATGTCTGGGTACTGTCGTCAAAGTTGACATCACTGATATAGATGGTGCCTGATCCGTTATTATATGCCTTGGTAAATTTTGGCTCGTCTCCCTGCCAGTAGTCAGAGGTCTTGTCTGTCATGGCAACGTTTGCTCCCTGGTTATCCATGATAAAGATCTCGGCAAAATAGGGCGCTGAGTCCTGAACTTTCTGCAAGTACATGCCGCAGGCTGATCCTATGAGCGCTTTCATGTTATCGGAAACTCCCGGGGTAGAGACCCACTGTTTGTCCCTTTTCTTGATCTGTGCCAGGGTCTTGCCTTTTGCATTTTCTGTTTTTACCGCACTGATGATCACCGGGTTTTCCCCAAACTTTGTCAGGGAGGAGTTTGCCAGGTCAACGACTTTTTGAGGTGCTTTTTTCCCGGCAAAAACAGTTCCAACTGTAAAAAACAGTATAATGATTAAACACGAGACCATTGTTTTTTTCATGTTTTTCTCCTTTTAAGTTATTTATTGACAGTAACATCCGGTTAGGTTTTTGCATACGTTAAATTTTAATTTTTAAGGGGTAAAAAAAATTAATAAAACACAACTTTTTACTTGACATTAGAAATACGCTATGAACGCTCTGCCTTCGTAAGTGTATAGTTTTACGGAGGAAATTTATTATGCCCTGTTCATTGCACCCCTGGAAAAAACTTAAAGCAACTGCATTTTACAAACTGTATAAACCGGCTCAAAACATTTTAGCCGGTATGCCGGAGCTCAAAGCACGAGGAGACAATTTTGCACGCACTGAAATAGCACCACCTGACGGCATTAAAAAAAGCTCATTTTCCGAAGCTATAAATACCCGTGGGCTTGAGCAGACCTTTCACTCATCTGGGATGTAACTGAAGACTGGAAGCCGAAGCCTGGAATTGAATTGAGTCTGGTGGGCCAGAACCTGCTCGACAGTCAGAATGTGGAATATGTTGACCGGGCGAGCAGGCAGGGAAATGAGATTGAGGGGAGCTTTTAGGTGAAGTGCGTCTACCAGTTTTAATATCTAATTAAGATCAAGGTCCCTGTTGTTCTATTTCACCAGGACGCAGAGAAAAGCGGATTGATTTTTTTAGCCGCGGATTTACGCGGATTTTCACGGATTCTTTTTTGTTTTATTGGGTAATTGCAAGATCCAGAACAATGTATCTGTGCTCATCTGCGTGTAAGTAAAAGCAAAGTCAAAACCTTTTTTCTCACAGAGTCCGCCTGCCTTTGCTAAAGCTACGGCAAGACAGGCAGAGCACACGGAGAAAGGCGGGTTTGAAAGTCAAAAGCATTTCTCTCACAGAGCTCCCAGTGCGCAAAGAACATCAGTGAAAAACAGTTTGCTGTCTCCGGTAAAAAATTATTTGGTGTCATTCCGTGTTTAGCACAGAATCCAGGAACCCTGTTTTTGTGCTTTAAGCCAATGGTTTTTTCCAAAGTGCAGTGTCCTCTGTGAGAGGAACAGAAAAGGGCAGACGTTCAATATATGTCATCATGGTGTCCGACATTAACTAAAACGATTTCTTTGTCATTGAAATAAAATTTCAGGGTGATGTGGTAGGAGACATTAATCGAAATTGAATGCGGGTCTTTTAATTTTTCTTTTAGCTGATGCAGTCTTAATGAAGGGTGATGAGGGTCGATTTCGAGTATCTTTAGTGCTTTTTCATACTGAGATATCAGCTCCGGGTGTTTTCTGACAAACTTAACGGCTCTTTTAATATAGCTATCCGTGTAGATAAGCCTGTATCTCATTTTGTTACCCGCTTGATATGCTTTTCAACGCTTTCAGTAACAAATTTTCCCTTCTTATAGTCGGACCTTGTTTCATGTAAGGCAGTGTCAAGTTCACATCCGCGTAAATAGTTGTAGTGCTCCATATCCATGACCACATATTTTTCTTTTCCTCGAACGGTAATCACCAGCTCCTGTTTATCGGCCAAATTGTTTTCAATCGCAGATACGCCCTTGGTTTTTAATTGGTTTGCTGTAATCGTATTCATAAAAACCTCTTTGAAAAGATTCTAAACAGTATTGTAAATAGTACTATTGTAGGATTGTTTCAGGACTTAGTCAAGGATGAAGATAAACGGCTGGTTGAGGCTGAAGTTGAAGCTTTGTTTCCGGGGCAGTAAGCTGATCAGCTCGCTGATAAAAATAATCAATTAATTTCTTTATTGTATTTTAGGGGGCTTTTTATAGCCCCTTTTTTTTACGCAGTTTTTAAATGGATTCTTTATGTTTCAAAAGATACGACCACAAGTACTTTGTTGCCGCTAACTATATTTACTTATTGCATAAACCGTTTATTTACGCTAATGATTAAATAATTCGACTTTCGTAATAAAAATATGTTTTTGTATTAATAATAGGGTAAAGGCTGCTGTCTGCTAAAAATTGAAATATTAAGTACTTCTTACTATTAGCCATTAGCTGTGCATTTTCTATGAACTGCTGTTATTCGGGGGATATTATGGAAACATTGAAAGATATTCATAAAGAAATTGTTATCGGGCTGGAAAAGCACTTTCCCCTTGATAGAGTAAAGCTTACATACCCTTTGCCGGTGCGCCCTGTACGTATGCTCGGTTTGCTCGGTATGGACGGTGAAGTTTACTCGACGGATAAGATCATGCGCGCTGTCTGCTTTCGGATCAACTTCCCGGTATTTTTGAAAGTATATACTACTTTTATCCGGTCAAGGATAGAATATGATTTGCCGGCCCTGATCTGCGAAGTAGTATATGTGGGGAAAAAGATCATCCTTGTGCTTGATGTTCACCGTACCGGTGATATGGCTGAGCTTGAACAGGACAAACCTTTATTTGACAAACTTTCAGAAATTAAAAGCAGATACGATGACCTTCTAGCTTTTCAGATGAAGGCCAAAGGCGTTCTTGAAAAAATTGTTCAGTCAAGGGCCATGTGCCGTTTGAAAATTGGCGCTTCCCAGGAACAAAGGGTTGCAGCGCTGATAAAAGAATATATTGATGCGTTTGGAGAAGCTGTGGTTGCTTCCCCAAAACTTTCAGGGGATGCCCTTGCCTGTGCCCGGAAAGATTTTAATGCTTATCTTGAAACGGTTGTGGAGCATGATCCGGGAGTTAAGGGAAATAAAATATTTTTTGGCAAGAAGGAAGGGGTAAAGCGCGCTCTGGAAATGTTTTATGGAATTTAACAACTTCTAGATAATAGCTATTAGCTAACTGCTGAAATCATTAACCTCGGAGGGGAGGAATAATGAAAATAAACAGGACGATCTTATTTGTACTGATTCTTCTTTTTGTTTTAACGGCTGCCTGCACAATTTTCTTTTTCAAAAGTTCCGGGTGCGGGCTGGATAAAGGTTTTATAACAGGTGTCCAGACCATCACTTCAAATGAAGTTGAAAGAGAATACTATTTAAAACTTCCTGAAAATTACGATTTTAACAATTCCTATCCCCTGATTTTCGCCTTTCATGGATTTACCAGTGATTATACGGTTTTTAGTGAAAGTGAGTATGATTTGCAGGAGGCGGTGGGGGATGAAGCAATCCTGGTTTATCCCAATGCGATGAAAGTAAAGGGAGAGACCCTGTGGAATACTGAGAATGAATCCGACCTGAATTTTCTTGATGATCTTTTTGATGAACTTGAAGCAAATCTGTGTTTTGATAAAAGAAGAGTTTTTGCAACGGGTCACAGTAATGGTGCTGTTTTTACCAATATGCTTGGGTGCCGGCGGGGTGATGTGCTCAGGGCGATCGCTCCTGTTTCCGGTATTTTTTTAGAAGATTATGACGAGGAGGCATGTGTTGGCCAGGTTGCTTCTATTACAATGCATGGAGACAATGATACGACGATTCCAAAGAACTCTGCCCTGGCCGGACTGGAATATTGGGTATCCATCAACAGCTGTAGCAGTGAAACGGATAATGCTTCGCAGGGGTTTGGTTTTGACTGCGAAGTTTATGAAGGCTGTGATTTGAAATATCCGGTTTCCTATTGCGAGTTTAGCGGCGGACATATCTGGCCTGATTCCGCAGGAGAGATTATCTGGGATTTCTTTAACAACCTTCCTTCTGCAATACCGTCGAGTTTTCCTGGTTTCGGAAAAGCTCCTGAGACCAAGGGTATTGCAAATATAAAAATAGAATTCCCAAGTGATATGATAGGTGTACCGTATATGATTTCTCTGGGTTTGTATCCGTCTGGTTCGACCACGTCACTGTCCGGTTCTCCAGATAAGATGCTGACACTGCCCGGTTTTCCTGTCGGGGCTTTTACCCTTGGTGAAGAGAAAGAATATAATGATATTGATGTTAATCTGGGAGGTGTGGAAGATGGAGACTATGCACTTGTTGCTCTGGTTTATGTTGAAGGGGGTTTGTTTCCCATTCCACTTTCCGGGAAAGATTATATAGGTGTTCAGGAGATTACTTTAGCTGATGTTACAATCAATATTGAGACACCTTTTGAACTGGAACTGATGATTTATTAACTAACAAACGACTGAGGTATAAAGCAAAAGGTTAGTTGTCAGAAGTAGAGAATTTTATAACCGCAAGGCGCAAAGAACTTCTTAAACTATGTTTTTCTCTGTGACTCTGTGGTTAAGAAGCGGTTTAACGATTTAGCGGTTTTCTCCAAAACTCAGAGAACTCTGCGAGACGAAGGGGCAAGTAATGGCAAAACTTAAAACACATTCAATGTTTTTGGAAAAAGAAAAGATAGTAGAGCTTCTTAAGACCCACAAAGACGGGGTGCTATGTTTTACTGATAGTACAGCTCCCTACGGTGTTCCGTTGACCTATACCCTGTATCATGATGAGAGTATCTATTTTGGTCTTGGTTTAAGCGGAAGAAAATATGAGTGCTGGCAGAAAAATAAAAATGTATGTTTTACCCTGTTTAAAACCTTTACGTCCGAAAGTGATTCGGGTAGACGGGGCTGGTGGAGCATTATCCTGGACGGAGAGCTGATGCAGGTAACTGATCCGGTCGAGATAAGCTCAATTGGAGATTTGCTGGAAAAAGAAGGGCTATTTCCTCCGGGTCTTAAGGAAAAATTTTTGGGCGCCATGTTAAAAGATCCGGAGAACTCCAACTTTTTCAAGATGAAGATAATACGTTTTGGGGGAAAGGAACTGCCGGAATATCAGCCTGAAAAAGAAATTGATTAAATATGTAGCTATTTATAATTCCATTTTAATTATTGCAGGAACACTAATTTTAAAAGAGGGGAGTATGATGAAAACAGCAAAAGTTTTTTTAACTCTGGCAGTACTGGCCTGTATGATCTTCACTGGCTGCAGAAAGGACCCTTATGAAGCCGCAGGGCTGCTTGATAACCAGACGGTTGAAATGGCCCAGAAAATGACAGCACATCTTGAAGGAACAGACATCGAGGTGAGGTCAACCCATGTAGATAAGATTACTTTCGGCGGCTCTTATGCTGACATTAATGCTGTTGAAGGCTGGGTTAAGCCCTACTTTACCATTATTCCGGAAAGTATGTTTATTGAGTCCGACAACACAACCGTGGAAATTAACGGGTCCATTCTGGCAAAGATGAAATCAAAGGACAAAATAGATCTTGATTTTAATATTGTCGATAATGAACCACAGGGGATCTGTGTCGATGTACAGGAGGAGATTTATGCCGCTGTCCTTGACCTTTTAACAGTTAATGAGAAAGAAAAATATCTCGCTACAGGCAAGCAGCTTTCATTTAAAAAAGATGATCACCCCGGAGATAATCCCGGAGATAATCCTGTTACTCTTGGAAGTACCTGGCTGTCTGCTGATCCTGCAACTATGGTAACCAATGATGGTAACCAATATTTTTATGAGCCGATGAGTCTTTACGTTACAATTGATGATCCCATTTTTCAGGATGGCGGCGATGAAAGATATCAGGGGGTCCGTTACTGTAAATTTTTGAGTCATCAGGCAATACTTAGCTGGATGCTGACCAAAAGTTTTCAAAATGATCCTGTTTTGATTACGGAGTCACCTTTCGAGTGTACGGAACCTGGCTCCCTGATAACAACAGCTGGCAGTTGTATCTTTAATTTTCCCCTTGCTCAATCATATTACTGTTCTGACTATACCGGCAGTGGTTTTACACCTGTAAATGCTGAGGAAAAATGTTTGAGTCGACCAACTATACCAACGCTGAGTCCAATATACAGCCCTGATCCATGCAGTGAAAGGACAGCTGAGATTGAAGCTTCTATACCCGGCTATCAGGGTCTTACTGGCCTTTGTGTTGCCCATTGTCAGGAAGAAAATGAATTTATCTGGAATATTTATACGGATGATCCCGAATCCAGTTGTATAGGTTATGATCTGTTCTATCCTGAAGATTTATGAGCGCAGGTGCTAGTTAAGCGTATTATCCAACCTCCGCTTGCTTTGTCGTCGCTTTTTACCCGTTCTCCGTCCCGCTCTGATGGGTCGGAGGATGGGTGCTCTATGCACGTTGCGGTCTGCAACTAAAATTATGTTTTTCTTTGTGTACCCCGTGGATAGGTGGTTCACCCTGTGATACTAATTCTTATTAGTATCGGAATTGATTTTTGAACGTTTCACGGGGTGAAGACGAGGATTAACGATATAACGCTTTTTTTCCAAAGCTACGCGTTCTTTTTAGAGAGGAAAAAAGGAGTAAAAATGGCAAAATCTAAAATTCGAACATTTGTCTTTTTATTGTTATACATTTTTATCTTGTCAGGGATACTGTTCATAACTGGATGTATTGAGCCCGGCGGATGCGTCAGTTCTAATCCTCTCAAATCGGGCAGCCACTACTTTACAATTGATTATGATGGCCTTAAACGGAATTACTGGGTCTATATTCCTGTAAGCTATAACAACGAACCGGTTCCGGTTGTGTTTGACCTGCATCCCGTTTTGACTTCGGCATCGATCCAGCAGCTTTTGTCCGGTATGCGGCAAAAGGCCGAGGATGAAAATTTTATTGTGGTACAGCCGAATGGAAGCAGTGTCGTTTTCGGTTTGTCCGGTTCATGGAACGGAGGCCCTTCCTGCTGTCCGCCTGCGAATAATAAGGATAATCCCATAGATGATGTGGGATTTATTCTCAAAATTATTGAAGATCTCAAAAACAATCGTGTCTGTGTTGATGAAAACCGGGTTTATGCTGATGGAATGTCAAATGGAGGTTATCTGTCTCATCGTCTGGCATGTGAAGCGTCTGATGTTTTTGCCGCCATCGGTCCGGTAGCGGCAAGCATTGGATATGATAATATTAATGAATGTCAGCCTGACCGTCCTGTCCCGGTTTTTATGTTTAGCGGCGGGGAGGATCATCTTGAACGAAAGACAAAAACTGCTGATTACTGGGCTTATGAAGTTAATGGATGCGATGAAGTGCCTCCCGTAGAAAGATTGCGGAAAGGAGACGTTGTTTGTTACCGGTATCAAAATTGTTCCGGTGCCCCGGTGGAACATTGTATCGGCGAAGGAGTAGGGCATTGCTGGCCATCGCCTTACGTTAATATTCTTCCATGTACTACGGATATAAATGTGACGGATCTTATCTGGGAGTTTTTTGAGCAAAATCCTATGTAAATGCCGTTAATGGCTAAAGGTTAATAGAAAATAAAAGTTGAGGCAGACAGGGCTGTAACACTTATAAATAAAGGGTTTAATTTAAGGAGGATGCAATGATACTTGGGATATGCGGGAGTGGAAGAAAAGAGGGAAATACCGGTGCTCTTGTTGCAGAGGTATTAAAGGCATCCGGCGTTAAGTCTGAGTTTGTATGGCTTATTGATTTAAACCTTGGGTACTGCACAGGCTGCTGGAGGTGTGTCTCAGAAGGGAAATGCTGGCAGGAAGATGGAATGACCGAGCTCTATAGCAAAATGATAGACTGTGATGCAATGGTTATCGGATCACCCTGTTATTACGGAGAGGTGTCCGGTCTTGTGAAAAGCATGATGGATAGGAGTATTGCTCTTGGTTATATGGGCATAGGGAAGGAATCGGAAACATCCATGCATGGCAGAAAGCCGCTGGCAGATAAACCGGCTGCTGTGCTGTCGGCCGTTGCGGGTCATGGCGTTGAAGGCGCTCTTAAAACAATGGAAAGGTTTGTTAATTACAGTGAGATGAATTTTGTTGGAAAACTGGGAGCCGTTGCAGGGATGGGAGATGTCAGGGAACTTGATGATATTATGGGTGAAGCACGTGCTCTTGGAATGAAAATCAGCGAAGCTGTGAAGCAGGAAAGAATGCAGGCTGGTCAGGGGTAATGGGCAATGGATTTCGGAATGGGGAATTCGGATTTTGGAATAGCTTTAATAAAGATTTATCGAATGTTAAATTTAGAATTTAACGGTTTTCTCCAAAGCTCTGCCTGTCCTTTGTAGTCTTGACGAAGTAGGGTGTTCTCTGCGAGAGGAAGATTTAACTTTTCATCAGAGCAGAAGCAATGCGGTGTGCCAAAGCCTTACCTTTAAAAAAATGTAAAAGCTTGGACTTGATCTGACAGACCTTGCAGCAAAGTTCAGACCTCACCTGACAACAATTCATTATTCTATGCAGCAATCCTGAAAATTAAAAAAGTAAAAAGCATATATTGTCATAAGCAAACTCAACACCGGTCATATTTGACTATGTGGCACGTTATGTAGTGACTTTGCGGTTTGTTAAAGGTACTGATGGTTATATGAAAAATATAGGGCTTTACATCTAGATATAATTTAAGTTTCAATATCTTTCAAAGCTTCATAAACCGTTACAAGGAGATCATCCCGGTCAAAAGGTTTTTTAAAGGTATAGTTTGCCCCCAGCTGTTCGGCTGTTTTCAGATAACCGTCAGGGGCAAGACGTCCCCCTCCGGAAATGGCAATGATGGGAATATCCGGTAAAAGCTTTTTTAACTCTAAAATGATTTCAATTCCTTCTTTTTCCGGCATCACGATATCTGTAATAACAAGATCAACCTGATTTTTATTAAAAAGCGTCATTCCTTTTTTACCGTCATCAGCAGTGAGAACATTGAACCCACGCCTACCGGGACAGAAAAAAATTAGAGAAATTACTGAAGTGGCTAAAAAGAATTTAGGGATCGCTTGGAAAAAGAAAAAGCACACTGATTACCTCAAATCGTCCAGTTGAAGATTGGGGGGAAACTTCTTGGTGACAATGCAGCGGCTTCTGCTATGCTGGATAGATTGCTGCACAGAGGACACCTTCTGAAATTTGAAGGTAAAAGCTTTCGGTTAAAAGAAGCTTCTAAAAGACTTGCTTTAAATAAATAAAAAGCTTAACTTACAATCGTTCTGCTATCTGGGGGTGGGGGATTTTGTTCTGGCCATCGGGGGAGACTCCGAAAAACTTGTTTTTTTATTGCAAGGTAATATAAAGCAGAGTTAATTGTTCCTGTTTGGTTTGCCAGAGGTTTCCCTGATCGTTGCAGTGTATCAATGCTTATATTATAAATTATGGGGAGTTCGGACATATGAATCGCGGCTTATGGAATTCGGGAGAGATATGGCGCAAATAATTTCAATCCATTCATTTCGTGGTGGCACGGGCAAATCAAACACATCGGCCAATCTTGCGGCGCTGCTGGCAATGCGGGGCAACCGTGTGGCTGTAATTGATACGGATATTCAATCGCCGGGAATTCATGTGTTGTTTAATCGCCAGGAATCTGATTTTTCATACATGCTCAACGATTTTCTCTGGGGAAAATGTTCAATTGAACAGACCGCTTACGATGTGTCTTCCGTTCTCCCCGAATCTGCCGAAGGTTCGGTTTTCCTCGTTCCATCCAGTGCGAATGCAACCGACATTGCCCGGATTATTAATGATGGCTATGACATGACTTTGCTCAGTGACGGGTTTAGAAAATTGATTGAGGAATTGGGCCTTGATTACCTGATTGTCGACACTCATCCCGGGTTAAACGAGGAAACCCTGTTGTCGCTCGCCATTTCCAATGTTCTGGTGATTGTTTTGCGCCCGGATTATCAGGATTATGAAGGAACGGGCATTACAGTTGAGGTTGCAAATGAACTGGAAGTGCCGTCCATCGTTTTGCTTGTAAACAAAGCGCCGGCGGTTTTTGACGAGGAGGATATTAAAAAACGGGTTACAGAGGCTTATCATAAACCTGTTGGCGCCATTATTCCCCACAGTGACGAGATTATGGCATTGGCAAGCCGTGAGATTTTTGTCTGCCGTTATCCAGATCATAATGTGACAAAACGATATCGTGAGCTGTTAGATGCTTTGTGAAAAAAAACAACCTGTGGAAAATCGTTTTATCTGGTTGACTCTTGCAGTCCTTGGGTATGGGGCGGCAAACTATCTTTCCGGGAAAAATTTCATGCCGGGCTGTTCCTTTGCCGAGTTGCGTCCGCAGATTTGCCTTCCGATTTTTATTGGCATCTATTTCGGCCCTTTGTACGGATTTGTTTCAGGCGCTTTTGGCGACAGTTTTGGTTATATTCTGAACGGCAGCAATCCCTTTTTATTGTGGCATTGGGCATTGGCAAACGGTCTGGTGGGGTTTATCCCCGGATGCGCGCATTGGTTAAAGGTTCGGCGGATAGAAACCCTTAAAGAACTGCAGTTTATGTACGGTCTTCTTTTGTTGTCCACCACACTGCCTTTCTTTTTTTCATGTGGGATGGAATGGTTTTTGGGCCATATGCCGTTAAAGGATGCGGTAATGCTTTTGTTTCTGCCAATCGCCGTGACCGATGCGTTGTTTGCGATTATGCTTATTCCTCTTTGTTTGATTGCGGCACGCCTGCTGGTTTTCTCACTTCCCATCATTACTTTTTTGCTGACTTCGTATTTGACGGGTGTGGTCGTTCTCATCACTTTCACTGCAAGTCTTTTTGCCAGTTTCGGGAGCGACGCACTGGCCGAAATGGCGCCCGCCAATTTGTATACCCTGGGAGTTGTTCTATTGCTTGTCGTTACTTCCGGATTTGCGCTTTCCGCGTACTTTGCCAAAAGAATTACCGGGCCAATCACCATTCTCACCAAAATATCAGACCATATTGCAGTGGAAGAGTATGACCATGGCGTGTCGTTAAAGAAGATGAAAAAACGGAGTGACGAATTGGGGCGGCTGGCAAATGCTTTTGATTTAATGCTGCAAAAGATTCAGCAACGCGAAGAGAACTTAAAATCGGAAGTCCGCAAGCTTCATATCGAGATTGACAAAAAAAAGCAGCGTGACGAAGTTTCTCGAATCACTGGGAGCAAGTATTTTAAAAATTTGAAACAAAAGGCAACGGCGCTTCGGATAAAGGAATCCTGATATGAAAAAGGCTAAAAATATCGCCAGTATACTTTCACAGTTGAAAAAAACCGATCGTTTTGAACAACGCAAATTAAAAACAGACGACGATGGACATATTCGCCAAACCAGCTTTGGGTCACAACTGATTCAATCTTCTGACCGTGCCTTTACCATTGATATGACGGACATTGATACTTTCTCCGGTGTCTCGGAATACATCAAAATCATATCCACACGGTTTTTTGAGGCGGCCCGGAACAACCTAACGGATCTGCACATCGAACTGCCCGTGGCTCCGGAGACAACACCGGAATTGGCGCAATTGAATATTTTGCATTTTTCATTTCAGGCTCGAAGCAATATCGTAAAAGACATCATCGGCAATTCCGACGTCTTTGTGCATGGATTGCATTTAATCCTTGGCGCTTTGCAAAGTGTCCTGGTGAGAACAACCCTTTTGGGCGCGGGTGAATCCCCACCGGTTGCCTGGCTCATCCCCTTTGACAGGTCTTTTGCTTTGAAGGACTTTTTTTTTCTGCTCGAATATGAACCTGATGGCAGGTTCCTGCGCATTACGATTGAAGACCGGGAGACCAACAGGCTTTTTTTAAAGCGGATCGCCCACAGAACAATCTCCGAGCTTGATAGAAGTTTTTATCTTTGCGATATTCACGCCTTGACGGATCGACTGCTCGTCGGGATACACAGCTCCTGCCAGAACCATCATGAGGCGTTTGTCGAAGAGCCCTACAGCCAGCCGGCCCTGTTCGAGATGCTGACCCGTGCCGGACTCTCTCAACTGGCAATCATTCGATTTAGCTGGAGCAATCGAAATATGGCGGGCTTTCGTCAGGGTGAAGACGATTCCGTTAAAAAGATCATTGCCAAAGCCATAATGATGTTTGAAGATTCCATGGTGCTTAAAACACTGGCTGAATATAATGTGGTGGAAATGATTTCCGGAGATCAGCGTCTCTATCTTGATCTTTCCCGACGTGGGGCGTGCCTGAACATTTCTCTTGCACAACAGCGGGTGCCGCCGGATCTTTCAAGCTATCTTCATCGCATGCCGCATCTTGAGCGCACGGTTTTAGAAAATCCAAAAGCGCTGGCCGACACGCGCATTGTGTTTATTCATCATCTTACCGCTGAAACCCTTGGGTGCATTTGCGCCCTTCAGGCGGCGGGATGCGAGCATTTGCACGGCCTGTTTATTCGTTACAAAGGCGTAACGCCCGACAGATATATGGAAGCTTTGTTTTCACTGCCTGCGGAGAATTATTTTTTTCACAGCCTTTATGACTTGGGGGATGGGGAAAATCTGAAGGGCAATTATGTGCTTTCCCGGTCGTTTTCACCCATCGCCATGCTGGGAAAGCTTGGGAGATGCCTGCAGCAAACCCCCCATGAATATTTTTCCGCAATGTGTCTGACTTCGGGAAATATTTTTTTTCGCCAGCTGGTTCAGGCAAAAAAAAAGAACCAACAGGTTCTGCTGATTGAAGATGGCGGATACATGGCGCCACTGATAAATCGCTGGGTTCAAAACAATATAACCCTTGGAGAGGCTTTGGCCCGATGCTGTATTGATACTGGGGAAATTTTGCGGATATTGCCGGATCAAGCCTTTGAAATACCTCTTCGACAGTGGCTTGCAGATGTTTTTCCAGCCAGCATTGAGCATACTCGCAACGGCTATGATCAGCTTGGCAAGGTAAAGCTCGAATATGGAGCGCTGGCTTTTCCCGCCTATACAATTGCTGTGTCGGATTACAAGAATTTTGAAGAAGGGCAGGGGTCGGCCATGTCGATTTTAATGTCCGCTGAACATATTTTAAACGGTCAGGGCGATTCTTTGTTTTATCGAACGGGATTGATCATTGGTTCTAGAGGATATATTGGGCGTTTTCTGCTAAAACATCTGAGCGCTCGAGTGGAAGACAATCAGTCCGTTGGTGTTGATATATGTGTTGATGGATCGGGCAGGGGATTGATTTGCGATTCACTGGAATATTCCGCTTTTGAGAATATTCCGGAACAGGTGCGTATGGATCTTGATTTTATTGTGGGTATTACGGGTCTTCCCGTTTTACAGGCAAAACAGATGCAGGAACTGCTGCTTTGCGGCAATAAACAAAGGATTTATCTTGCAAGCGGCTCCACCAAGAATATTGAATTTAGCGCGGTTCTCAACTGGCTGCAGGAATTGCGCGAATTGAAGACTCCAAAGATAGGGGAATTTCCGATTGATTTTGAGACGGCGCAGATTGTTGATCCTTTGACCGAGCATAGCCAGGGAACGCGTATTCGCATTCTTTTTACCGGAAAAATCCTGCCCCGTGGCGTCACGCCAGCAGAACCTTACAAAGATATTTTGATTCTGGCGGACGGCATGCCGCTTAATTTTAGTTTTTTTGGTGTGGCGATGGAAATTATCGACCAGGTGATGAAACAGCTTGTGCAGATGAGCATTGTAGGTGCACGCCAGGGACGGATTGAACATCCGATGCCGCCGGACATCTATGCCCTGGATTGCAATATCGATGAAAACGGCAATCCCATAGACGGAAACCCTTTGCCCTGAATCAAAGAGGAGGATTTAACATGCGAAAAAAAATATCGATTCATCAAATGTTTTGGATCATGCTGCCCGGCATTCTTCTGTTGATAATCAACGGATGCGCCGCAATATCTTCACCACGCCCATTGCCTGATCGACAGGCTGTGGTGAATGCCCTTGGGCTTGTTCCGATGGACGACGGAGTCTGCATCGGTTTTTACAAGGAGATGTACGCCAGTGAAATCAAGGCCGATCACGCAAAACGGCGTTCGGCATCATCACTGATATACTATCTTATGACAGGGGGGCTTTTTGATCCCTGGCACAAAATCTCATCCGATGAAATACTGGTGTATCATGCGGGCGCGGCAATGAGTCAGTTGCTTGTCTATCCTGATGGGCGCATGGAGGAATTTGTTCTTGGTCCTGATCCCACGCTGGGGCATGTGCTGCAGGTGATTATACCCGCCGATGTCTGGATGGGCTTTCGCATCATGAACGACAACCCCGACGCATGGGGTCTTTACGGTGTTTTTTGTTCGCCGGGCTGGCATCTTGATGACATAAGCCTGATCACTGGACAGGAGCTTGGCAGACAATTTCCAGAGGCCATTGAGGCCATGAAACGATTGCGCATGTATCAATGAATTGGAGTGCTGGTAAATAAAACAATTGAACAGGTTGTTTCACTATGAATTAACTCACTAACAGGTGTACAGGTCAGATCAGGAGAAGTGTAAAATAGGGCGAAATATTATGTTAACAGTTTTTCTAAAATTATGTTGTCACTCTGAATAAATACTTGTATTTGCTTGAGTTTTTGCAATCCCGGCACTCACCTCAATTTATCACTCTTTTCAAGAGGTTAAGGCAACTCGCAACATAAGGCACGTACTGTTGACTTTGCGGTTTGTTAAAGGTACTGATGGTTATATGAAAAATATAGGGCTTTACATCTAAATATAATTTAGGTTTCATTGTCTTTCAAAGCTTCATAGACAGTCGAGAGGAGATCATCCTGTTCAAAAGGTTTTTTAAAGGTATAGTTTGCCCCCAGCTGTTCGGCTGTTTTCAGATAACCGTCAGGGGCAAGACGTCCCCCTCCGGAAATGGCAATAATGGGTATATCCGGTAAAAGTTTTTTCAGCTCTAAAATGGTTTCAATTCCTTCTTTTTCCGGCATCACGATATCTGTAATAACAAGATCAACCTGATTTTTATTAAAAAGCGCCATTCCTTTTTTACCGTCATCAG
>Ga0222678_1000221_pt1 | contig 28720 bp, 21 predicted proteins | sample AntAcemetagen937_FD_179801 | JGI IMG/M metagenome (GOLD analysis project Ga0222678, IMG submission 179801) | Saline water microbial communities from Ace Lake, Antarctica - #937 | ecosystem: Environmental > Aquatic > Non-marine Saline and Alkaline > Saline | place: Antarctica: Ace Lake... | reverse complement strand
AAGTCGGTCAAGAAAGTCGGCAGGAATGAACTGTGTCCGTGTGGTAGTGGAAAGAAATATAAACACTGTCACGGAAAGTAATTAAAAATTTTTCCAATTAAACACAACAAGTATCTAAACGGACAAAAAAATTGAATATCCTTTTGAAATTACATCAAACCACAACCGTCAATCGGTTTTTGAGAAAACAAACCTGATTGCCGAAGTTCATAATAAAGGGACTTTCCATAAGCACTCTCAAGTAAACCAGAGTCTAATTCTGTGTAAACCTCAAAAGAATGATTTCAATTTCTCTTTGATTTTATTCGTATTTTATAGAATCAACAGGATTGTTTAGTGCTGCTTTAACAGAATGGAAACTAATTGTAATCAGTCCTATCAGTAGTGATAATAATCCTGCCCAGATAAATGCCTGAAACGAAATTGATGTTGAATAAATAAATGTTGTTTCCAGCCATTCTGATAAGCGCCACCAAGCAATGGGAACAGCAATTACAAATGCTATTCCAATCAACAGTAAAAACTCATTATATAACAGCATGAGAATGTTTGGTACAGTAGCACCAAGCACCTTTCTGATACCAATTTCTTTTGTTCTTCGCTCAGCAATAAAAGAAGATAAGCCAAGTAAACCAAGCAATGCAATAAATATAGTCAGCAATGTAGCTATCCTGAAAATGACAACTAATTTTTTCTCAGATTCATACATTTCATCCCAGGTGTTTTCCAAAATGCGATAGTCGAAAGGACGATTTGAGCCAAATTCACTCCATTTATCACCAATTACTTCAATTGTTTGCTGAGGGTTATTTCCTGTGGTTTGGAGAGTAAGTAAACGGCCCGGAATTCCCTCATGCATAAATAACATCAGAGGTTGTATTTCGTTATGCAAGGACTTAAAATTATAATCCTCAATAACACCAATAACTTTCATTATCCTGCCGGGATTTCCTTCAAGATCGAATCCCCAATTTATTTTTTTCCCTAATGCCTTATCGCCCCAGCCGAAAGCTTTGGCTGCTGTTTTATTTATCACAACTGCTTCTTCTAAATCTGTCCCCATATCTTTTCTAAAAAATCTGCCTGTATCAAGTGCAATTTCATAAGTTTTCAAATAATCATAATCAGGAATGCAAATACATATTGTTTTTTCAACCATCGCAGTATCCATTTCCACTTTCACAACCTGAATCCATTGGTTTCGACCGGGAACACCGGTGGAAAAACTTGCATTAGTAATATTGGGATTTTGTAATAATTCTTCTTTGAATGACTCTGATTTTCGAATAAAAGTAGTATCCTGAAGTTCCAGAATAATCATATTATCTTTCTTAAAACCAACATCTTTATTCATCAGAAATTTAATCTGATCAGAAACAACAAATGTTGCAATTATCATTGAAATAGCAATCCAGAACTGAAAGACAACCAAAATTTTTCTTAATCCTATACCTCTTTTCTTACCTCCTATTATGCTTCCTTTTATAACGGTAACCGGCTTGAATGAAGATAAGTAAAATGCAGGATAACTCCCTGATAATACTCCTACAAATATTGTAACACCAATAATTACCATCAGTAAAACAGGATCGGCAAACAGATTAAAAGAAAGATCTTTTCCTGACAAATTAATAAAATTTGGCAAGAAAACATAAACCAGAATAATTGCAAACACCAGTGCAATAAATGTTATCAGTAATGACTCGAAAATAAATTGTATAATCAACTGCGACCTGTAAGCACCGACTACTTTTTTTATACCTACTTCTCTTGCACGTTTTGCAGATCTCGCTGTAGCCATGTTCATATAGTTAATGGCAGCAAGAATTAAAACTAAAAGTGCAATAGCCGAAAAAATAAAAACGTAGGTCATATTCCCTTTTGGCAAATCCATATCCAAACCTTTTACAAAATGAGTTTCTTTTAAAGGTGTTGAAAGTAAGTTGTAATCTCCATTAATCATATCTCCGATTGGGCGCATATATTTGTCATAAAATCCACCAAACTTATCGTGAATAGATTGCATATTTGTGTTTTCATTTAAAAGCACATAAGAAAAAACGCCAATATTCCAAAAACGACCAGGCTCCAAACTATTAAAGTTTTCTTCTCCAACAATATTTATTAAAGTACTTGCAGAAATTAATGCTTCGAAACGTAAATGAGAGTTTTTGGGAAGATCCTCAATTACACCGGTTACTTTGTATTTTCGTCCTGATTCTGATTCAATAATCTGACCCATAGGATCATCATCTCCAAAATATTTTGTTGAAACCGATTCTGTTAACACAATTGTATTTGGCTCAACAAGACATCTTTTTGAATCTCCAATAAGCATTTTATGAGTGAATACTTCAAATACCGATGAATCGGCATAATAGAAATTATCTTCAAAATATTCTTTTTCACCAATAGTAAATGAAGTACGATCAACAGGATTAAATCTAACAAAATTTTCAATTTCAGGGTATTCAATCTTTAATGCATGACACATGGGCACAGGTACAATGGCAAAAAGATCTGAATTTCCGGAAATAGTAAAATGAGATTCTATTCTATAGATGCGGTCAGCTTTTTCATGATAAGCATCGTAGCTAATCTCACTCTTAATATAAAGAAAAAGGAAAATAAAAACAGCTAGTCCTATTGAAAGTCCCAGTATATTTAGCAAGGAATAAAACTTGCTTCGGACTAAATTTCTTAATGCAGTTTTAATAAAGTTTTTAAACATGGTAATATAATTTAGATCCTAAGTGATTTTAATGATAAACTAATACTTTATGGTTCTGTTAGTAAATTAATTTATAATGATAAAATAATGCAATGCTTAAATATTTGTTTATATTCCACTATATCTGAAATAGTGACTTAAAAACAATTATTATTATATAACGCTCGCACGTATGTTTTCCGTAACAATCTGACCATCGAAGAGTCTTACAATCCTGCTTGCATATTCTGCATCACGCTGAGAGTGAGTCACCATAATTATTGTTGTTCCATTATTATTAAGCTCCGAAAGAAGATTCATTACTTCTTCGCCATGCGCAGAATCGAGGTTTCCTGTCGGTTCATCAGCAAGAATAAGGCTTGGGTTTGCAATAACTGCTCTGGCTACTGCCACTCTCTGTTGCTGACCACCGGAAAGCTGAAGCGGAAAATGTTTTTTCCTATGGATAATTTTCATCTTTTCAAGAACTTCTTCTACTCGTTTTTTTCTATCAGCTGATGACCATTTTAAATAGATTAAGGGTAATTCAACATTTTCATAAACATTTAATTCATCAATCAGGTTGAAATTTTGAAATACGAAACCTATGTTCTGTTTCCTTAACATTGCTCTTTGTTTTTCAGAATAGTTTGAAACCTCTTTGTCCAAAAAGAAATATTCTCCTCTGGTTGGATTGTCAAGCAAACCAAGAATATTTAACAAAGTTGATTTACCACAGCCCGAAGGCCCCATTATAGCAACATATTCACCATTTTCTACTTCAAATGAAACTTTATTCAGTGCTGTAGTTTCTACCTCATCTGTTCTGAATTCTTTGACTAGATTATTTGTTTTTATCATGCTTTTTAGTTTTTATATATTATTATTTATGACGCTTCTATATTTATAATGTTACAATATATTTTGTAAATTATTATTCTACTGAGATTTTATTGAAAATTAATTATTCAAAGTAATGTTTTTTTAAACACTTATATCATTAACCATTTATTACAATTATCAATATTTTAAATATAATATTCTTTAGTTCCAAAGTTTGGAACTAATTTATGTTGTTTATTTATCAATTAAGCTATTCTTTTTTTTAAACATCAGAGGAATATTTTCTTCTTTGTCAGGAGCTCCGATTTCAATAAGTTCCCAATCTTTATCGTATTTTGTAATTTTGTGACGCAAAATCGTAACTTTATCATTTATTTGCATTTGCTCCGATCCTTCAAAATCCAGAAGTTCTACTCTGTATTGTAAAGTTTTTTTGCGTCCGTTTATCCGAACTTCAATTTCTACATTTTGTTCAGGTTCAACATCCGGAATTAAAACAACTATTTCTCTCATTTTTTCATATTTTTAATTATTCACATTTAATTGAATCAATAGGATTAGAATTTGCTGCTTTATATGTATGATAAATAATTGTTAGCATTGCTATTATAAGTGTTGAAAGTAAAGCGATCACATAAATATACCATGAAATTTCGGTTCGATAAGCAAACCCATTAATTAAGTCATTCATAAAATACCAAGCTAAGGGCAAAGAAATTGCAGCAGCAACTATAATTAGTATTAAGAAATTTTTAGCAAGTAAAAATACAAGATGGGAGACAGGACTACCAAGTACTTTTCTTATTCCTATTTCTTTACGTTTTTGTTGTATTAATAATGAAGTTAGTCCATATAGTCCCAAACTGCAAATTATCAATGATAATATTGTAAAATATCCGAATAGCTCCATCATCCTTCTTTCGCCACGATAATTTTTTTCAAGAATTTCATTTACTAAATTCATTTCAAGAGGTTTCCCGGGAAAGATTTTCTGCCAGGACTCTTCAATATATTGAGTAATATTTTCAGTATTCTTTACACGAACAACGAGATTTCGGAATTCCTCAGGATAAATAAAATAAACTGCTGGTTCTATTTTTGTTCGAAGAGAAAAATAATGATAATCTTTAACAACACCAATTACTTTTCTTTTATGAAGAGTATCCATGTAAAAGGGTTCAAATACTTTATCCAAAGGATTTTCCCAACCAAGAGTATTAGCTGTCGCTTCATTTATTATAACAGAATTTTCTTTATCAAGAGAATATGATTTGCTAAAATTTCTTCCTGCAATTATTTGCATTTCCATTACATCAAAGAAATTATAATCAACATAGCCATATCTCATCATAAGAGCTGTATTTGCCGTATCATCAACCATAACTCCTCCTTGAGTCCCTGCTACTCCGTTGTAATTCGAACAAACAGCAGCACCAACAATATTTGGATTTTGAAGCAGATTTTCTTTTAGTTGTTTCAAATCATCAGAATCATTATTGTTCTGTAAGGAAATATTATAAACATTATCCGGATTATATCCCAAATCTTTATTTAACACAAAATTGATTTGTTTGTTTAAAGCAATAATCGAAAATATCAGGGCAATAGAAACTATAAATTGAAAAACAACAAGGATTTTACTCATGACCCCGGACTTAATTTCTAACTCTCCAAGATTTCCTTTTAAAACTTTTATCGGCTGAAAGCGAGTTAGGTAAAATGCCGGGTATGCCCCTGCCATTATACTAATAATAAATAGCAATACTAAAAGTCCAATATTTAACATCCAATTATTAATTAGATCTATTTGTAGTTCGATATTTAAAATATCACTAAAAAATGGAAGCAATAATTCTACAAGTAAAATGGATAATACAACAGAAATAAAAGTAAGAATAAAGGATTCAGATAAAAATCTATAAATTAAACTTCTTTTTGTTGCACCCATTACTTTTCTCATACCAACTTCCCGTGCTTGTTTCATTGAACGAGCAATGGCAATATTTATATAATTTACACAGGCAATAATTATTATTAAAAGAGCAATTATTGAAAAAATGTAAACTGTGTTTATGTTTCCCTGATTAAAATTCAATATCTGAAATTTAATATGACTTGATTTCAAATGAATATCTTTTAACGGTTGCAAATAGAGATCAAAAAACCTTTCCTGTTCATCATCAGGAATTTCACGATACTTTAACAAAAATGGTTTGAGTTTTTTATTCAGTTTTTTATAATCTACATTATCCTGAAGTTTTACATAAGTTGCAAGTGAATTTGAACCCCATGAATCCCACCATGGAAATAAATTTTCTCCTGTAGTCATTGAAATTAATGCTTCAAATGGAAAATGCGTTGTTTTAGGTGAATTTTCCATTATTCCGCTAACTTTAAAACCTTCATAGCCAAAAATCGTAATTATTTGGTTCATGGCATTATCAATCGATCCGAATATTTTTTTTGCAGCTCTTTCAGAAAGTACTATATTTTTTGGATTAACTAATGCAGTTTTTTCATCACCACTGATCAGTTTAACACCAAACATATTAAATACATTACTATCTGCAAAGCTGACAAAATCCTGATTAATAACTTCACCTTTTGCAGTCATAATAGGCATTTTCCAAACAAACCAAAGTCTTACCATATCTGTAATTTCCGGGAAATTTTCCACCAAAGTTTGCCCAAGGGGAGACATTGTTACTGCCACATGCTGATCATCAATTCCTTCAGGATACTGAAGTTCCACACATCTGTAAATGTTTTCGTTATTTGGAATATTTTTATCAAAACCAAGTTCATACTGAACATAAAGCATAATCATAATAAATGCGGCAATACCAATTGTTAAGCCCAAAATATTTATTATGGAATATTCTTTTTGTCTTAACAGGTTTCTAAATGCTACTTTAAAGTAATTTACAAGCATATCTTTTTATTAAATTAATTGTTTTTAAAAATGAGTTTGTCTTTGTCACCAAAGGTTTTGTATGAAGAAACAATAACTTTTTCTCCTACTTGCAAGCCTTCCATTATTTCATAGTAATTGGAATTTTGTCTGTTGATTCTGATGTTACGTTTAGTTGCAAATTCTTCATTTGCATCAACAACATAAATCCAGTTACCTCCGGTTTCCTGGAAGAAACCACCTCTTTTAATAATTATTTGATCTTGTGCACTACTAAATATCAATTTGATTTGTAATGTCTGACCACGTTTTATATGTTCTGGAACTTCTTCATTAAATAACATGTCAACTTTAAAAGAACCATTGGTAACATCAGTATATATTTTATTGATAAAAAGTTGATAGGTTTTACTTGCGAAATCGAATTCTGCAGATTGCCCTACATAAACTCTTGAAATATATCTTTCATCAATATTAGCTTCAAGTTTATAACCATCATCTTTATCAATTTGTCCGAGATGTTGACCAACAGATTTTGTTTGACCTATCTCAACATCAAATGAAGACAACACTCCATCGGTTGGAGATTTAACATAAGCATTCTCCATATTTTTTCTCAACAACTTCAGATTATCATTCATCCTTTTAAGTGATGTCTGAATATCCATAATTTGCTCAACAGTTGCGATGGAATCAATTTTCTGAAGTTTTAAAGAAATTTCAAGTTGTTTACAAGTAAATTGATAATCTCTTTCTACATCTTCGAATTCTACTACCGGGATAACTTTTTCGGAGTATAGTTTTTTCTTTCTCCCAAAATCTCTTTTAACCTTATCAATTTCATAATTAAGTTGTACTATCTCTTTTTGTCTTAAATATTTGTTTTGTTCTAAAGTAAGTCGGTTGGTTTGAAGCCGGTTCATTTCTCCAAGCATTCTGGTTTCCTGCTCCATGTAATTTAATTCCATCTGGGTGTTTAAAAGTTTTAAAATTGTATCACCCTTATGAATATTATCACCATCTTCCATAAATACATTTTCAATAACACCACCCTGAACCGCATCGATATAAACTATGGTTTTTGGATTTACCACACCATCAACAGGAATAAATTCCATAAATTTATCAAATTTGACTTCTGAAATTGACAATTGGTTTCTATCAACATAAAGTCTCGAAGACTTATCTCTAAAGAACAATAAGTAAATAATTAAAAATCCAAATATGCTGATAAACAAAATGGTCAAAATCTTTTTTATTGTCCACTTTTTCTTTTCAATTATTCTATCCATAATATTATTTATTCTTTGTGATTGAAATTAATTCTTAACGAAATGTGTGCCAGTGATTATAAAGAACTGTATATTAAATCAGTAAATATAAGATATTATCGCAAGCTGAACAAAACTGAACAGTATCGTTCAGTAATTTGTACACATACGAACAATTTATTTTGAAATATAAAAGAAGATTAAAAGTAATTCTTTTGTCGAGGATAAACCTAATATTTTACTAAAAGGAATTAGTTTATTAACATCAAAAATAAAATTATATCTTAAATCTTCAAGGTTTCCCCTTCCGATTTGGCAATAACAGCTGCACCTGTGGTGTCGCTCCATACATTTACTGCAGTTCTGAACATATCCAGTATCCTGTCAACGGCAAGGATTAATCCTACACCTTCGAGAGGTAATCCCACAGCAGTTAAAATTATTGTTATCATTACCAAACCTGCCATTGGAACTCCGGCAGCTCCGATAGAAGCCAGTATGGCTGTAATTACAATAATTATTTGTTGTCCGATGCTCATATCAATTCCATAAGCTTGAGCAATAAACATCGTAGCAACACATTCGTAAAGAGCGGTTCCATCCATATTTATTGTTGCACCGAGTGGCAATGTAAAACTGCTTATTTTATTTGACACACCTGCTTTTGTTTCAACAGCTTCGAGAGTTAATGGTAGTGTTGCACTTGATGATGAGGTTGAAAATGCTGTTATCAGAGGAGTTTTTACAGCATGGAAGTTTTTCAAAGGATTGATTTTCCCGACGTATTTAGCAATCAATGGCAAAGTAATAAAAGCATGAACTGCTAATGCCATCAACACAACTCCCATATACAAACCCATGCTCTGCACCAAAGCAATAAGATTGTCTTGCTCAGCAACTTTTTCTGCAACCAAACCAAAAATCCCAAAAGGAGTAAATTTAATGATAAACATTGTTACTTTCATCATTACTTCAAAAATTCCATTAATAACATCTGTAAGTAAAACTTGAGGTTTTTTATTAATACGTGTGATGAAAAACCCAAATAAAAGCGCAAAAAAAATTACAGAAAGCATTTGTGTGTTTTGAGAAAAAGCTGAAAAAACATTGTCGGGAACAATTCTGATTAGAGTATCGCCCAAAGTGTCGGGAGTAACTTTAAGGTCTATTGCACTTTCTAAATTTAAATCAGCGCCAACGCCGGGTTTAAAAATATTAACTAAAACCAATCCTGTTATTATTGCCAGAAAACTTGTTGAAATATAGTACAGAATTGTTTTAAATCCCAATCGTCCGAGATTTTTAGAATTTCCAATATTTGTAATCCCCGAAACAATAGAAGTAAAAATCAAGGGAACGATTATCATTTTTAATGCTCTGAGAAAAACCTCTCCCATCCAGGCAATATAATGTACATGCTCTTTAAAATATATTCCAAAAAAAACAGCTAAAATAAGTGCTATTAATATTTGCCAGTGCAGTTGGATTTTTTTCATAGTATAAATTTTAAAAAAACGAAATTAGAAAAATTTTAAATAGCATTGATTTTAGAATTATTATTTCTTACTTTTATGCTATGATTTGGATATTTATGATTTGAAAAGCATAATTTTCGATTTCTAAGCTCAACTTCATAATTAATCAAAACTCAAACAAATGAAACGTATATTTCTATTTTGGCTTTTTTTCTCTTTAATAAATATTTCGTTTTCTCAGCACCCGAATGTTTTAATTCATTATGAGTCGGCTTATAATGCACCTGAAGAACCATCAATAATTATTGATCCATTAAATACAAATAATCTTGTTGCAGGTGCAAACCTCAATAATTATTATTATTCGACAGATGGTGGTATTAACTGGCAAACAAATACATTATCATCAACTTATGGAGTTTGGGGAGATCCTTGTATTATTGTTGATACTGCGGGACATTTTTATTTTTTTCATTTATCATATCCTCAGTCTGGGAGCTGGATTGACAGAATCGTGTGTCAGAAAACCGAAGATATGGGACAAACATGGAGCAACGGCTCTTTTACAGGTTTGAACGGAACAAAAAATCAGGATAAGGAATGGGCAATTGTTGACAGAACAAATAATAATATTTACGTTAGCTGGACTCAATTTGATGATTACGGAAGTTATAATCCTAATGATAAAAGTAATATTCATTTTTCGAAATCGATTGATGGTGGAGTAACATGGACTGATGCTCTCAGGATAAACAAAGTTTCGGGCGACTGTGTTGATGAAGACAATACTGTTGAAGGTGCAGTTCCTGCAGTTGGTCCGAATGGAGAAATTTATATTGCCTGGGCAGGTCCCGATGGAATTGTTTTTGACAGATCGCTTGATCAGGGCGAAACATGGCTCAATGAAGATATTTTTGTTTGTGATTTTCCCGGTGGATGGGCTTATTCAATTCCCGGAATAAATCGTTGTAACGGACTTCCAGTTACAATTTGTGATCTTAGTACGGGCCCTAATAATGGAACAATATACATTAACTGGACTGACCAGCGAAATGGTGAAGATGATACTGATGTTTGGATATGTAAATCAACTGACGGAGGCGAAACATGGAACGAAGCCGTGAGAGTTAATGACGACCCTCCTGGAAAACAACAGTTTTTTACATGGATGACAGTTGATCAGACAAATGGTTATTTGTATTTTGTTTTCTACGACAGAAGAAATTACGATGATGAAAATACTGATGTTTATATGGCTGTTTCAAGAGATGGCGGCGAAACATTTATTAATTTTAAAATTAGTGAGTCTCCATTCCTTCCTTACAATACTATTTTCTTTGGAGATTATACAAATGTTACAGCACATAATGATATTGTCCGACCAATATGGGCAAGATTAAATGATGGAGAATTAAGTGTTTGGACAGCAATAGTTGATCCTACCTATGTTGATATTCAAGAAAATAAACCTGAGCTATTTAGCCTTGAGCAAAATTACCCGAATCCGTTTAAGGAAAGTACTTATTTTAAATTCAAAGTTAAAAATCCTGCAGTTGTAAGCCTTCAAATACATGATGTTTTTGGTAGAGTTGTGGCAACTCTAATTAACAAATCATTTCGTAAAAGGGGTAAATATGTTGAGTGTTTTAATCCATCAGATTTTAATTTAAATGCCGGTGTTTATTATTTCTCGTTATTCGGTAACGAAAATTCTATAAAACATAAAATGATTTTTTTGAAGTAATGAAAATTTCAATTATTACTTTTTCTATTCTTTAATCATTTTATATCCTAATTTCTCAAAGAACAAAAACTATGGAAACATTTTATATGTAATTTGTTTCTTTGAAGTTTTTTTTATTACATTTGCCGCCATTAAAAATCAATAGAATTATTTTATGGATGAAAAACTAAAAGAAATCCTTGAAAAAGCCCGTGATATATCTTTTACTTATGGCATCAGAAGTATGTCGATGGATGACATCAGCAGAAAATTAGGAATATCGAAAAGTACACTTTACAAATATGTAAAAAGCAAAACAGACCTTGTAGCAAAGGTTATGGAATTTGAAAGATATGGTTTTAAAAATATTTTTGACAAATATGATTTTGAAGGTGTAAATGCAATTGACATTCTTTTAACAGTAAGTAAAGAAGTTTCCAATAACTTCCGAAATGTTAATCCTTCAATCACATTCGAGCTTAAAAAATATTATCCAAAACTTTATCAGGAGCATATTGATATAAGAACAAATTTTATTTTCAAAAAGATAAAAATCAATTTACAAAAAGGTATTAATCAGGGAATATACCGCGAAGACTTGAGTATTGAGCTTGCTGCACGTTTATATATTAGTCGTTTGCTTGATTTGCATAATCCTGATTTTTTTCCTCCTGAGGAATTTAAGTTTCAGACATTATTCGATTTTATGTTTGAAAACTGGATAAGGGGAATATCAAAACCTGAAGGTATTGCACATTTTGAAAAACAATTTGAAAAAGAAAAGAAAAAACTTGACATAAATAAATGATAGAAATATAATGAGATTAAAAATTATTTACTTAGCATTTTCAATTTTATTTCTTGTAAGCAATAAAATTAATGCACAATCACAAAGCACTTTTACTTTAAAAGAAGCACAGGAATTTGGATTAGAAAACAATCATGATATTAGAAATTCGAAAACTGATATCGAAATAGCAAAAAAACAAGTTAAAGAAACCATAACAATTGGTTTACCACAAATAAATGCATCAATATCTTCAACAAATTATATAGATATTCCTACAACTCTGATGCCTGATTTTATTTCTCCTGCAGTTTTTGCTGTTAATGAAAACTATTTTGGACTCACACCTACACAAAACCCCGGAGAGATGACTTTTTTCCCGGTTAGTTTTGGGACTGAATTTAATGCATCGGCAGATATTTCAGTAAATCAATTGATTTTTAGTGGAGATTATATTGTTGCTTTAAAATCGGCAAACACATATCTGCAAACAACAAAACTCCAGAATAAAAAAACTGAAATCGATCTTAAAGAATCCATTGCTAAAGCATATTTTATTGTTCTTGCAACAGAAAAAAATTCCAAAATACTTAAAGAAACTTTGGAAGAACTAAAGAAGATGTTATACGAAACAAATGAAATGTATAAAGCTGGTTTTGTTGAAGATACTGATGTTGTGCAACTCGAATTAATGGTTTCTGATCTTGAAACATCATTATTAACAGTTGAAAAACAACTCGATATTGCATATACATTTTTGAAATTTAATATGGGATTTGACCTAAACTCTGAAATTGTTTTGAGTGAAGATTTAAATAGCCTTGTGAGCAAAGCCGAAAGCGATCTTTTTGTTAAAACAGGGTTTCAAATTAATAAGAATATTGATTTCAAAATATTTCAAAGTCAGAAAGAACTTGCATATAAAGAATTGCTTCTTGAAAAATCTGCATATTTACCTACAATATCAGCATTTTTTAAAGCTTCAACAAACGCAATGCGTAGTGAATTCGATTTTTTTGATGCAAAAAAAGAGTGGTATCCATCAACAATTTGGGGAGTTCAAATGCAGGTACCAATTTTTAGCAGCGGTAAAAGAAAATATAGAGTACAAAAAGCAAAATTAAAACTTAAAAAGACGAACGAGTTTCAGGCAAAAATTAAAGAAGGCCTTCAGGTTGAAGAAAAACAATCAAGAGCCGATCTTAATAATGCTTTTCTTGTTTATAAAAACAAAATTAAAAGCCAGAAAAACGCAAAAAAAATATTTAAAAAAACCGAGTTTAAATATCTCGAAGGAATGGTTTCAAGCATGGAACTTCTTCAGTCACATAATCAGTATCTTTCTTCTGAGGGAAATTATATCAAGGCTGTGTTAGACCTATTGAATGCAAAACAAAAAATGATAAAATTATTTGAGAAATAAAAAATGGATCAAAAAGAAATACAAATAGTTAAACAGGTTCTGGAACTTTATAAAAAGTATGGAATAAAAAGTGTTACAATGGATGATGTTTCAACTCATATGGCTATTTCTAAAAAAACACTTTACAAATATGTTTCTGACAAAAGTGATCTTGTAAATAAAGTTGTTAATTATGATATGGAAAAGAGGGGAGTTGCATTCAAAAATATTTTTTCAAAACCTATGAATGCCATTGAAGAACTTCTTGAAGTAAACAAACTAATTACTGAATTTGTTGTTAATTACAATTGTTCAATGGAATATGATCTTCAGAAATATTACCCTGAAATTTTTATGAAAATAAAAAAAGTAAAAAGGGAAAATATGTTTTCTGCGATTATCAATAATCTAAAAAAAGGGAAAAAGGAAGGTTTGTACAGAAAAAATCTTAACGAAGAAATAATTACTAAGCTTCATGTTTTCAGGATTGAGAACAGAGTAGAACCTGATCAGTTTTCACCTGATGAAATTGCATCGCCGGAATTTATTAACGAGGTTTTTAGTTATCATATTCGTGGTATTGTTAACAAAACCGGTCTTGAATTATTCGAGACATCAAATTTTGAACTTATTAAAAAATAAAATAAAATGAAGAAAATATTAAATATTGCAATCATAGCATTATTAGCAGCATGTAGTTCACCTACAGACAAACCAATTAGCAAAAAAGATAATATTATTAAAACTCCTGTTACAGTTGTTACACTTCAAACCAAAGAGTTTAATCATTTCTTTAAAGTCAGTGGAACAGTTGAAGCTATTAACGCAGCATTTATCAGCCCGGAAATAAATGGTCAAATTAAAAATATTTATGTTGAAGAAGGAGATCGTGTAACAAAAGGACAAGCACTTGCTAAACTTAATACCAGTATAGTAGATAATGGAATTAATGAACTTAAAACTTCTTTAGAGCTTGCAAAAACTGTTTTCAAAAAACAAAAACAATTGTGGGAAAAAGAGATTGGTTCTGAAATACAATTTCTCGAAGCAAAACATTCGAAAGAATCGTTGGAAAACAAATTAAAAACTCTTACAGCTCAGAAACAAATGGCAATTGTTAAAGCTCCTATTGACGGAATTATTGATGAGATATTTCTGAAAGAAGGTGAACTTGGAATACCAGGAAGGCAAATGATGCAAATTGTAAATTTAACTGACCTTTATATTAATGCAGACGTTGCAGAATCGCATATTGCCGATGTAAAAGCAGGTGATAAAGTCGTTCTTAGTTTTTCTTCTTTCCCTGAAATAGAAATGAAAGTTCCGGTTTTTAGAATAGGAAATATTATTAATCCTGCAAACCGAACTTTTAAAGTGCAGCTTAAAATCAAAAATCAAGAAAATAAACTAAAGCCAAATCTTATGTCTCTTATTATGATAAATGACTTTACCGAAGAATCAGCTTTAGTTGTACCTACAGAAATTATTAAGCATGATATTAATGGTTCGTATTTATATGTTGTAGAAAATTTCGACAAAAAAAATATCGCACAAAAAAAATATATTCAAACAGGATTATCATATAACCAGGAAACAATGATTACAGACGGAGTAAAAGCAGGTGAAATTATAGTAGTTAAAGGTTATTCCCAGATTTCTGCCGGTGTTGAAGTTTTAATAGTAAATAATTAGAAAGAATATTTGAAATATGAGTAATATTAAAGATAAACCCCAGAAAGTTATCAGAGATTTTAAGATAACAAGTCTGGCTCTGAAAAATAAAAATACAGTTTTTCTCCTTACATTGATTCTTTTGGGCTTCGGAATGTTTTCGTACATGAAACTTCCAAAAGAATTATTCCCTGATATTAACATTCCAACAGTGATGGTTCAAACCATTTATCCCGGTAATCCACCTGTTGATATGGAAAATTTGGTTACACGTCCTCTTGAAAAAGAAATCGAAAGTGTAAAAGGGTTAAAAAAAATGACATCAAATTCAAGTCAGGATGCCTCAATGATTTTTGTTGAATTTAATTCGGATGTTGAAATCAAAGATGCACTTCAGGAAGTAAAAGATGCTGTTGATAAAGCAAAAAAAGAACTGCCAAACGATTTGCTTGAAGATCCATCAGTCACAAATATTGATTTTTCCGAATTCCCAATTATTAATATTAACTTATCAGGGGATTTTAGTATTAACGAGCTGAAAACCTTTGCCGAATATCTTGAGGATGAAATAGAACCTATTTCTGAAATCTCAAAAGTTGAAATAACAGGTCTCGACGAAAGAGAAATTAAAATTAATGTAGATCCTTATAAACTCGAATCTTTTGAACTTAGTTTTAATGATATTGAAACTGCTATTGCTCAAGAAAACATTTCAATTTCAGGTGGTGAAATCAAACTTGGCGAATCGCGTCGTTCGATTAGAATTCTTGGAGAATTTAAAAACACCAATGAAATTGAAAATATTATTATAAAAAGTGAAAAAGGAAATATTGTTTATTTAAAAGATGCTGCCGAAGTGATTTATGGATTTGCTGAACCGGAAAGTTTTGCTCGTCTGAACAAACATTCAGTGGTAACTTTACAAGTTATTAAAAAAAGTGGAGAAAATCTTCTTCAGGCAACGGATAAAATTTTTAAAATACTTGATGATTCACGTAAATCAAATGTGTTGCCAAAAAGCCTGAATATTTCAATTACTAATGACCAATCTGATATTGTAAGAAATCAGCTAAGCAATCTTGAAAACAGCATGATAATGGGTGTTATTCTTGTTGTTTTGGTTCTTTTCTTTTTCCTTGGCAGAAGAAATGCTCTTTTTGTTGGAGCAGCAATTCCTACATCAATGTTTATTTCATTTATGGTTCTTGGGCTTATGGGCTCAAAAATCAATATGATTGTTCTTTTTTCATTGATACTTGCACTTGGAATGTTGGTTGATAATGCTATTGTTGTTGTTGAAAATATTTATCGCTTTATCGATAGAGGGTATAAAAAAACTGAAGCAGCAAAATTAGCTGTTGGTGAAATTGCCATGCCAATTATTACTTCTACAATCACTACACTCGCAGCTTTTATTCCACTTATTTTTTGGGATAGTATGATGGGAGAGTTCATGAAGTTTCTGCCAATGACATTAATAATTGTACTTACATCATCGTTATTTGTTGCTCTTGTTTTTATTCCGGTGCTTTCGGCAACTTTTATTAAACCGGGCCAGCAAAATCAATATATTAACAAAAAAAAGCTGTGGATTCTTGCTATTGCCATGATTATTATTTCATTCGTCTTTTATAACTTTTCTAATAACATTATTGGTAGCCTTTTATTAATTTTTGCCCTTATTGGGATATTAAATATTGTATTTTTAAACTCTGCATCAAAGTGGTTTCAAAATGTTTTTCTTGTTAAATTAGAATCAACATATCTTAAAGCTTTAAAATTTGCTTTACGGAAAAAAAATCCACATTATGTTATTTTGGGTACTGTTGCTTTATTAGTTTTAACCATTGTGTTTTTTACAATCAGAAAACCAAATATAGAATTTTTTCCTTCCGGAGATCCCAAGTATGTAAATGTACTTGCCGAGTTACCTACCGGGACTGATATAACCGCAACTAATTCAACAATGAAAATTATTGAGCAAGATGTCTATAAAATTGTAAAACCATACGAAAATATTGTTAAGTCAATTCATACAGTTGTTGGAAGTGGTGCAGTTGGCGAATTTTCAGGTTTCTCAGGCAGAGGTGGAGGACCAAATAAAGGTCTTATTACTATTTCATTTATTGATTACGAGAATAGGGGCGATATAAGTACTTCGACAGTTCAAAAAAAGCTTAGCGATAATTTGGTAAATAAATACCCCGGAATAGTATTATCTGTAGAAAAACAAACTAATGGACCACCAACAGGAAAACCCATAAATATTGAGATCAGTGGAAACGAATTTACCAAACTTCTTTTCCTGACAGACACTCTTCAAACTTATATTCAAAATTCGGGAATAGAAGGTATCGAGAGTTTAAAAATTGATCTTGCTATTGGTAAACCTGAATTGATAGTTCATATCGACAGAGAAAATGCAAGACGGTTCGGACTTTCAACCGGACAGATAGCAATGACTTTGCGAACAGCTCTTTTCGGAAAGGAAATTTCTAAATTTAAAGTTGGTGAAGAAGAATATCCAATTCAATTAAGGTTACAAAAAAAATATCGGTATGACCTTTCCGCATTAATGAATCAGAAAGTAACATTTAGATCTCAATCAACAGGGAAAATACATCAGGTACCAATTTCTGCTGTAGCTGATATCGAATACAGCTCAACTTATGGCTCAATTTTGCGTATTGACGGAAAACGTGTTATTACAATATTTTCGAATGTAATTGAAGGATATAATGCAACGAATATCAACAAGGAGCTAAAAGATCTTCTTTCAAATTTTGATATGCCTGAAGGTTATAAATATAATTTTACCGGAGAGCAACAAGAGCAGGCAGAATCAATGGCATTTCTTATAAAAGCATTGCTTATTGCGATTAGTTTAATTACGCTTATTCTGGTAACTCAATTTAATTCGGGTGTTAAACCATTAATAATTATGGCAAGTGTGCTTTTTAGTACTATTGGGGTTATTGGCGGAATAGCTATTTTTAATATGAACGTTGTAATAATTATGACAGGTATTGGAATTGTTGCCCTTGCGGGTGTTGTTGTGAATAATGCTATTGTTCTAATCGATTATATTGATCTTCTGAAAAAGCGTAAACGTAAAGAATTAAATATAGAAGAAAATGCAATTCTTAATTATGTAGATGCTACAGAATGTGTTGTTGAGGGTGGAAAAACCCGTCTTCGTCCTGTACTTTTAACAGCAATAACAACAATTCTGGGTTTGCTTCCAATGGCATTAGGAATGAATATCAATTTTGAAACTTTTCTGTCAAGCTTTAATCCTCATATTTATTTTGGTGGAGATAATGCAGCATTCTGGGGTCCCATTTCATGGACAATAATTTTCGGACTTACGTTTGCAACATTTCTTACATTAGTTGTTGTTCCTGCAATGTATCATGTATTGTATATAATAAAATCAAAAGTTGTTAAAATAAGAGGATAATATAAAAATTAAGACAAGAGGTGTTTTAAATAACTACTTGGGAAATCCAAAGAGAATTTATAACATTTGAAAATTTCACAAACAAACTATAAATTTTATTGCTAAAATAATTGTTTTATAATCTATAAAAATAATCTCTGGAATGGAATTTAAATCCTGGGTTTTATAGAAATTTAAATCAGTTAGACTAAATGTTTGCTCCACAAAATTAAAGTCTAACTGATTTAAATTTCCTTTTTGTAAATTCTATACTTTTTATAAACTTTACCACCCATCTTTTCCATTTCAGCTCTTACTTTTGTATTGCCTTCTAATTCAAGATGACTGTCAATATTAGTCATCCCTTTTTTTTGAGCTGAACGTAAAGTCTTTATCCCCAAAATTGAATCAAGCCCAATACCACGGTATTTGGGATCGATGGCACCAAGAAGAAGAACTAATTTTTTGGTTTTCTTTCCCGAGCGTAATATTTTCAATATTCCAAAAGGAAATAATTTTCCTTTTGCTTTTTTAATTCCCTGACTAATGTCTGGCATTGCAAGAATAAAAGCTACTTCCTTCCCATCCTTATATACTAGTTTAACAAATTTAGGGTCAATAACCGGTAAATAAATATCTGCAAATTCAATAGCCTCCTCATCACTAATTGGGGCAAAACCATAAATATCAACGAAAGTTTTATTTACCATCCTAAATACGGGAACAATATAAGGTTTAAGCTTTTTGCGACTTGTAAATTCTAATACTTCAAAATCATTATTTTTATTTACTCTTTCAAATATTCTGCTATAGAATTCAGGTATTTTTTCCGGAACAGGAATATTATATGCAACGAGATCAGTTTTTTTTGTAAATCCCTCTCCCTCCAATAATCTAACAAGATATTTTTCATTATATATTGTCGAAATAACAGGGTGATGTTCATAACCTTCAATAAGTAAACCCTGAGGATCTTTATCATTAAATCCAAATGGACCAACTAACTCATTCATGTTTTTTTCTTTTGCCCAATCTTTAATTTTTTCAAACAGAAGTTTAGCAATTTCAGCAGCATCATAACAAACAAAATGCTCAAAACGAGCAGTTTTTTCATTTTTTAACAAATTATACTCTTTGTTGATAATACCCATAATTCTACCAACAACTTCTTTTCCACGAAAAGCAAGAAATAAAATAGTATCGCAATATTTATAATGTTTATATTTTTTTTTATTAAAATATTTCCATTCATCAGAATATATTGGAGGAACCCAAACAGAATTATTTTTATAAATCTTTGCCGGAAGATAAATAAACTGTTTTAATTCATTTTTACATCTAACTTCTCTTATTTCAATTTTCATTTTATTAATTTTGATTTCTTCAAAAATAATGAAAAAGAATTTATGCAATCTTTTTTCAAAATTTTTTGTCTTATAATATATTGAGACAAAAAGTTATTCGTCTGATTTTATGAGCGTTATATATTGAGCTGCAAACTCATTTTTTTTTATTTCAATAAAAAATAAAATAATTTGTAAATTTTTTGCAATCTTTTACTAATTTATCTTGTTAAATTTACTTTAACTAAAGTATCATTATACTTCTGAAAGTTTGTAGTCAATCTGAATGCACTCAGAAAAAAAATCATAGAAAAGTGTCTAAAAAATGACACTAAGACACAGGAAAAACCAGTTAAACCCCCAAATCACAACTAAAAAGGCAACTGTAAATTTTAACTCAAAGTCTGAAGTAACGATTTTTAATACAAACGAAAGGAAAAAAGGAAATTTCAACTTAGGAGTTTTTGTTAATCCTGAAATGATATTTTATCCATCGGATGATATTCCAAACAAAACTAATCTTAATCTTAATTTAAGTATATCTTATAATTTCTCAAATTTATTCTTTGAAAGCGGATTAGGAATTGGATTGGCAAAAGACAACGGGTATTATAATTTGCACATTGCAACACCCGATAATATTAGATTTACACAGAAGTTAATTAAGCTATAATTTTAATTTAATTATCACAAAAAAAACGCCTTGTAAAATTTGCAAGGCGTTTTTTATAATACAATTTTTTCTATTCTTAATTATCATCTGCAAACCATTCAACATAAGAAGTAACTGTTTCTCTGAATTTCATACTAAAAAGTTTAACTCCATTAGGCAAACCATATTTAATTCTGTCAACAAAATCAATAAGTAAATTTTCGGATGTTGGTTGATATTCTGTTATCACAATTCTTTCGTATTGCAGCTTTAATTCTTTTAACAGAGTTGGGGATGTTTTGTTGCTAAGAACAAGAGCATGGTCAAATTGGTTAATTATTCTTTCTTTAATAAGTGATTTCAAATCCTTAAAATCAATTAACATCCCATATTTGGGAGAAGATGAATCTGAAATGGGGCTTCCTATTACTGTAACAAAAAGCTCATAAGTATGCCCATGTATGTTTTTACATAGTCCATCATAACCCTCAAGAGCGTGAGCCATTTCAAAATTAAATTGCTTAGTTAATTTTAATACAGTCATTATATTTTATTGTTTGATTTATTAATTAGTCGTTTTTATAATTTAAAGCATTGTTTTTTCTATAAAATTATATACTTTATAAAATATTCAATTCCAACACCAATAATCATTAATGCACCAAGAAATTCAAGAACATTTGCAAATAAAAATTTTCCGGAACTTTTTCCTACAAAGGATCCTGCTAAAGAAAACAACATCGCTGCCAAAACAAATATTACTGACAATTCTATAATCTTAACATCAAGAAACGCAAATCCAATTCCAATAATAAAGGCATCTGTGCTTAAAGCAATTGATATCAATAATAAAGAAAGTAGTTTCTCTGGATTAAACATTATTTGATCAGGTCTAACTCTTAATGAACCTAACATCATCTTTATCCCAAGAATTATAAAAAGAACAGATAATACCCAAAACTTGTAGTCCTGTATAAGATGAACAAAAGAGGAGCAAAGTTTCCATCCTGCCAGAAACATTAATGCTTTGAATAAACCAAAAATTAATGATATTTTAAACCTCTCTGCATGACTCAAGCATTTGTGAATACTGCAATTCAAAGACACAGAAAACGCTGAAGTTGAAAGTGCTATTGTTATTAATATTATTTGTATAATTGACATTTAGTTTTGCTTTTCTCTTTTTATTGATCTCACAAAATACACAGGAAAACCAATCAGCAAAACTACCGAAATTATTATTAGTGCAATCCCAATTCCGTATTTATCAGCAAAAAACCCTATAAATATTGCTGACAAAGCTGCAACAATTGTTTTTATTTGGGAATCGACTGATAATGCTGTTGCATATATTTTTCTATCGAAAAGACCACTAACATTTGAGACACCTATTGGTTTCCGTAAATTCTCAACAATTATTATGAAAATAAAAAACACAATCGAAATAAAAAACATGTCCAAACTATAAAATAATCCACTAATAATCCCAAACAGATATCCGGCAAACAGAGTAATATTAAGAGGTTTATAAATGTTTGTAAATTTTATGGCTACTTTTCCTGAATATCTTGAAGCAAAAGAATTTATTATAAAAATAATAAAAAACACTAATCCAACCACAACAGATGTTCGTTGAATATCATCAAGATAAAGTAAAAATGGGACAGACAATGCAACTGACTGAAGTATTGGTTGAAGATAATCTTTTACAGCTTTGTTATACCCACTATAAACTGAGAGGTTCAAAACAGCTTTAATCACATTCTTTCTTTTAAAAGATTCAATTAAGATTTTTACCACTGATCTAAATTGTTCACCAATTTTTGCTATTTCAAATTTATTAATATTTCCATCAAGCTCTTTTGGGTATGAAGCAACATTAATCAAATCCAGTAAATATGGAACTATTGAAAACAAAAAAATATTTCGATAGCTTCCTGAGTAAAATACAATTAGCCCACCAATTAACGAAGCAATTGCTGAACCCATTTGCGACCATGACCTGGTATGTCCATAATAATGTACTATCTTATCTTTCCAATTATGGATAATCAAATACTCCAAAATCATTGCTTTATGAGTTCCGCTTCTTAATGCATCAGCAATTGAAAATACTATCATAGCAATCAAAAACAAATAATAATCCAAAGCAACATAAAAGACAACAAAAGAACTAATATAAAGCAAAAAAGCCATTACCATAGTTTTTCTTCTGCCAAATGAATCTGTAAAAATTCCGGTAGGTATTTCAAGAACATTCCTTGTTATTTCTCTAAATGCATATAAGGTTCCTACTTCAAGGAAACTTAATCCTTTTTCTAGAAAAAACAATATTAGAAATGCTTCAAAAAAACGAAGGTTTTTGAGAAAGCCGTACAAGCAAAATTTATAATATTGAATATCTTTTATGAAATAATTATTCATGCAAGTTTTTATTCTTTTCTCAAAAGTAAAAAAAATACCACAGATTTATAGATAATCTTATTACTATTCAATCTGTGAATCTGTGTCAAATTTATTTACAATTTAGTCAAAATAGCAGATGTTTATTAAAACAAAAATCCTTCAAATCTTTGAGATTTGAAGGATTTGACTATCTAAAAGCAAAATTAATAATGTTAAATTTTGTCCAGCTCAACAGTAAAATGTCTTAGTAGTGGAGCTTCGTTTAATATTTTAAGTCCTGATTTAATTTCATTTCTTCTTTCATAAACATTAGCAAGTGCAACTGCCACATAGTTCATGTGATTGTTTGTATAAACTCTTCTTGGTATTGCCATGCGTAATAATTCGAGTTCGGGATATCTGTTTTTACGAGTTACCGGATCGCGGTCAGCCATTAAAGTGCCTATTTCAACAGCTCTAACTCCACTTTCGATATAAAGTTCTACCGCTAATGTTTGAGCAATATATTCTTCTTTGGGAACATTTTTTAAAAATTTCTTTGCATCAATAAAAATTGCATGACCTCCGATTGGAACTAAAACAGGAATGCCAAAACTTTTTAATCTATCTCCCAAATATTCAACTTGTTTAATTCTTGAATCCAAATAATCGAACTCGGTTCCTTCATCCAGTCCCTGTGCTAATGCATTCATATCTCTACCGGACATTCCTCCATAGGTAATATATCCTTCAAACATAATGTTGAACATACTAGCTTTTTGGAACATTTCTTTATCTCTAAGACCTATAAATCCACCCATGTTAACAATTGCATCTTTTTTACTGCTCATTGTCATTGCATCGGCATAAGAAAACATTTCTTTTACAATTTCTTTGATTGATTTATTTTCGTAACCTTTTTCTCTAACTTTAATGAAATAAGCATTTTCCGCAAAACGGGCAGAGTCAAAAACTACCTTTATTCCGTATTTACTTGAAAGCTTATGCACTTCCCGTAAATTTTGCATAGAAACAGGTTGTCCACCGGAAGAATTACATGTAACAGTAATTATTACCATCGGGATTTTTTCTTTTGGATTGCTTTTAAAAACATCCTCCAGTTTATTTAAATCAAGATTTCCTTTAAAGGGATGCTCGATTATAGTATCAAAAGCTTCGTCAATTGTACAATCAATGGCACTGGCTTTTCTAAATTCTATATGTCCTTTTGTTGTGTCAAAATGTGAATTTCCTGGAACAATATTTCCTTCTTTTACTAAAACGGAAAAAAGAACATTTTCGGCAGCCCTTCCCTGATGCGTAGGTAAGAAATACTCAAATCCAAGAATTTCTTTAATGGCATTTTTCATTTTATAATAAGAAGATGCACCTGCATAACTTTCGTCACCCAGCATCATCTCTGACCATTGTTTGTCGCTCATGGCACCGGTTCCGGAATCTGTTAAAAGGTCTATAAATACCTGATCACTTCTTAAATTAAATAAATTGTAGTTTGCGTCTTTAATCCACTTTTCTCGTTCTTCACAAGTACTTCTTTTAATGGTTTCAACCATTTTTATTTTATGATGTTCGGCATATGGTAATTTCATTAGAATGTATTTTTATAATATTAGACATTTTTAAATTGCATATTTGAAAATATGTATAATTTAATTTTAATCTTTTACTTTGAAAAGAAATTGGATGGGTAGAAAACCTTATTAAAAATCGTCTCTATTTTTAATATTTAAATAATTCCTGTCTTTTGATAATTGAAGTTTCATTTTTTTAGAATTACTTATTAGGCATCAAAGATAATAAATATTTTTAATTTACAAATTAAACTAAACAATTCATTTACTGTTAATCATCAGGATTTAAATAATATACGCTTTTAGATATAGTTCTGAAATTTTGAATTATTCCATTTCTTTACCAATTAATACCAATTGAATTTCTAAATTGCTGATAAATTCAGTTGGTATAATACTACAGATGATTTATTTCTAGATTTTACTAATTTTGCAAAAATTAGTTTTTTAACATCCATTCTTATATGGAAATTAATTCATAAAAAATGAAAAAAATAATACTATTATTGTTAGCTTTATCTACCCTTTCAACAAATGCACAATTCAATAAGTATTTTCAGGATAAAACTTTACGTATTGATTATTTCCATTCTGGAAACGATACAAGTGAGTTTTATTCTTTCGATGAAGTTCTGATTGAACCAAATTGGGGAGGATCAAAAGTAAATTTGATTGACACTTTTTTTTACGGAAAATATTTCTATAAAGTTTTTGATGTTGCCACAGATTCATTAATCTATTCGAGAGGCTACTCAACATTATTTGGAGAATGGCAAACTACATCCGAAGCAAAAAAAACTTGGCGTACACTATCCGAATCTGTTGTAATGCCTTATCCAAAAAATGATGCAAGAATCGAATTTTACAGCAGAGATAATAATGGTGAATTTATTAAAAGTTTCGAATATTATTTCACCTTAAATAATTATTTCATAAAACCCGAACGCAGATTAAAATATCCTTCGTTTGATGTTTTAATAAACGGAGACGCTGCAAAAAAAGTCGATATTGTAATTCTACCTGAAGGTTATACTAATAATGAGATGGGCTTATTTATTAAAGATTGTAAGGACTTTGCACAACATCTCTTTACTTTTTCGCCCTACAATAATAATAAAGATAAATTTAACATCAGGGGTGTTTTGGCTCCATCAGAAGAATCGGGCAACGATATTCCTGCAGACAGTGTTTGGAAGAAAACATTATTAAACACAAGTTTTTACACTTTCGACAGTGAACGATATTGCATGACCTTTGACAATAAAAGCGTACGGGATATGGCTGCTAATGCTCCTTATGATCAAATCTATATTTTGGTAAACAATGAAAAATATGGCGGAGGAGCAATTTATAATTATTATTCAGTAAGTGTAAACAGCAATATCCAGGCAGCAAAAATTTTTGTTCATGAATTCGGTCATGGATTTGCCGGATTGGCTGACGAATATTACAATTCTTCTGTTGCGTACAACGATTTCTACCCGCTTGATGTTGAACCATGGGAACCAAATATTACTACTTTGGTTGATTTTGATAGTAAATGGAAACATCTTCTGAAAAAGAAAACTCCAATTCCTACACCTTTAGAGAAAAAATATATTGATAAACTTGGTGTATTCGAAGGTGGGGGCTATTCAGCAAAAGGAGTCTATCGTCCTTCTTATGACTGCCTTATGAATTCATTTAACGACAACAAATTTTGTGAAGCTTGTGAAGAAGCAATTCAAAAAATGATTGATTTTTATTGTGAATAGTTTTTATCAATAATCGTTGTTAAACCGATGTTCTATTACAAAGAGAATAAGTAATGATAGAATGATTAAATAATAGAAAAAACAAATCATTATCTATCATAATGAAAAAAAATATTTATTGAAAAAAAAGAAGTAAAAAGAAAATAACATTTGTGTATTTAATCTTTTATGCATTTAATCATTTACACATTTGCGACTTTAATTTCCTACCGTAAAATTATTACAAACACTTGCTTAGCTTGCATTATATTTTATACTTTTGCAAAATATTTAAACTCTGCAAAAACACATAAAAAATGATTAAACATTTAAACGAATTAGTTGGAATAGCAAAACAAAAAAAGACCAGAAAAATAGCAGTTGCTGCTGCCGGTGATCAGGATGTTCTTGAAGCAATAAGAAATGCAAGTAGCGAAGGCATTATTGAGCCAATATTGGTTGGTGATAAAAATAAAATTGAAGAAATTGCCAAAAAAATAAAATTTGATATTTCAGGAATTCGTCTTATTGACGAAGAAGATAAATGTAAAGCCTCACAAAAAGCCGTAAAACTTGTAAAAGACGGAGAAGCCGAAATTCTCATGAAAGGATTAGTAAGTACAGGTATGCTTTTAAAAGCTGTTTTGAATAAAGAGTTTGGGCTTAGAAAAGGAAAAACACTCAGTCATGTAGCACTCTTCGAAACTCCGTTTTATCACAAATTACTTGGCGTTACAGATGCAGCTATGAATGTTGACCCTGATCTTGAAAATAAGATTGCGATAATTAAAAATGCCGTTGAAGTTTTCCACAGACTTGATAATCCGAATCCTAAGGTTGCAATAGTTGGATCTGTTGAAACCATTAATCCAAAGATGGAAGCAACAATGCACGCTGCCACAATTTCGATGATGAACTACAGAAAGCAAATCACAGGATGTATAATTGATGGACCTCTTGCAATTGATAATGCCGTTTCAAAAAAATCTGCAGAATTAAAAGGAATCACAAGTGAAGTTGCAGGTGATGTTGACATAATTTTAGCACCAAATATCGATGGTGCAAATATTCTTTATAAATCATTAAACTTTTTGGGTGGAGCATCAGGCGCAGCTATAGTGATGGGTGCGGCAGCTCCAATAGTTCTTACTTCAAGAGCTGACTCTGAAAAAAGCAAGTTTTTGTCAATAGCATTAGCAGCAGCAATTAGTTAAAGCCTACCCATAAAGTCTTGCTCTAACATTTTGTTTTAAATTTAAGCACTTTTCCCAAAAACTTTTGGGATTAGACATTTATTGTTAAAAAGGGGTTGATTTTTTTTATAATTTTGTTAAGCTTTTTTATGATATAAAATTTATCGTAAGTCAACAATATCTAAATGGAAATAATTCGAATTATAGCAATTAATCCAGGATCAACTTCTACTAAGATCGCTGTGTTTCAAAATAAAGAACCAATCTTTATTAAAAACATAAAACATAGTGCCGAGGATTTGGATAAATTCGATAAGATAAGCGATCAATTCCAGTTCAGAAAAGAAGTAATTATTAACGAACTTAATAAAGCAGAAATTTCTGAAGATAATGTCCTTGCTGTTGTTGGTCGTGGAGGCTTGGTAAAACCTATTGAATCGGGTACTTATCTCGTTAACAAAAGAATGATTCACGACCTCAAAAATAGTCCGATGGGTGAACATGCAAGTAACCTTGGCGGTTTAATTGCTGATGATATTGCTAAATCTCTTCCCTACGCCAAAGCATATATTTCTAATCCTGTTGTTGTTGACGAACTTTGTGATTTGGCGCGTATTTCAGGACATCCATTGTTTAAGCGAAAATCAATCTTTCATGCTCTAAACCAAAAAGCTGTCGCACGACAACATGCTAAATCCATAATGAAAAAATACGAAGACCTTAATCTTATTGTGGTTCATTTGGGTGGAGGAATAACAGTTGGTGCGCATTGTAAAGGGCGAGTTATTGATGTAAATCAAGGTTTAGATGGCGAAGGACCTTATTCACCTGAAAGGAGTGGAACTTTGCCGGTTGGTGATCTTGTTAAATTGTGCTTCAGCAAAAAATATACTGAAAAAGAAATAAAAAAAATGATTACCGGTAAAGGTGGTCTAATCGCTTATGTTGGCACAAATAATGCTTACGAAGTAGAGCAAAGAATGGAAAAAGGTGACAAAGAAGCCGAACTTTATTACGAAGCTATGGCGTTTCAGGTATCAAAAAGTATTGGTGCCTCAGCTGCAGTTCTTAAAGGTGATGTTGACGGGATTTTGATTACCGGTGGAATTGCACACGATAAATGGTTTGTCAATAAAATGATTGAAAGAATTTACAAGTTTGGACCTGTTCATGTTTATCCCGGTGAAGACGAAATGCAAGCTCTTGCAATGAATGCTTATATGGTGCTTACAGGTGAGATTGAGGCTAAGGAATATTAATAATATCTGTCTTTAAAATTCGAAAGTTTAAATAATTATTATAAATTACAAATACTAAACAATTTCAGTTGACGTATAGACAGCTGTTGTTATGAGTGTACATGTTGCTTAAGTGTTTTATACCAACTGAACATCCAAATTACCGATATATTTCGTTTCTTTTTTACTTTTTCTGCGTTAAATATTTATCAGCAATTTAGAAACTCAATTGAATTGTGTTAAAATCCAAACATAATTAGAATTATTTTTCTAAATTTGTACTGCGAATAGGAAAACTTTAGGTGATTTTTTGAACCGAAGTTTATCTTGTATAGTGAGGGTTTTTACCCTC
>Ga0222678_1000218_pt1 | contig 28892 bp, 24 predicted proteins | sample AntAcemetagen937_FD_179801 | JGI IMG/M metagenome (GOLD analysis project Ga0222678, IMG submission 179801) | Saline water microbial communities from Ace Lake, Antarctica - #937 | ecosystem: Environmental > Aquatic > Non-marine Saline and Alkaline > Saline | place: Antarctica: Ace Lake... | reverse complement strand
GGGGTCCTATTACGGAGTGACCAAGTTGGCAGCAGAGGAGGCTATCCGAAAGATAACAGACAACCACATTATCTTGCGCACTGCCTGGATGTACGGCATCCAGGGGCAAAATTTCTTGAAGACCATGCTAACCCTGGCCCTGAAAGATCCTCAAAGAGAGATAAAGATAGTGAATGACCAGTTCGGGTCCCCCACCTGGAGTTACCGACTCGCCTTGCAGATTGCTAAACTGATAGAATCGGGAGGGAATGGAACCTTTCATGCGACATCCGAAGGATATTGTACCTGGTATGAGCTGGCCACCCATTTCCTTGGCAAGATGGGTGTGCCCCATTCCTTTGTTCCCTGTACAACGGAGGAATATCCCACGCCGGCCGTAAGACCGACAAACTCAATCTTAGAAAATAGGCGGCTAAAGGAAGAGGGCATCAATCTGATGCAAGGCTGGAAAAGCGACTTAGATGAATTCGTTTCTAAGTTCAGGGATCGATTGATAAACGAGACAAGAGAGGCATGACATGAAAAACATGTTAGTGACAGGGGGATGCGGTTTTATAGGGACCAATTTTATAAGGTATCTCCTGGAAGAATCTAATTTTAAAGGTCGTGTAGTTAATGTGGACGCCCTTACCTATGCCGGGAACCCGCTGAATTTGAAGGATATAGAGCAAAGGTTCTCAGACCGTTACGCCTTTATACAGATGGATATATGCAATAAGGCGGATATGTCCCGGATTTTCATTGATTATGAGATAGATACTATCTGTCATTTTGCAGCCGAATCGCATGTTGACAGATCTATTGTGGGCCCCGATACTTTTATCCAGACCAATATTGTTGGAACCTTTAACCTGTTAGAATTAGTAAGAGAATGTCAAAACCAACTGGAGCTCTTTCACCACGTCAGCACGGATGAGGTGTTTGGCAGTCTGGGAAAGGAGGGCTACTTCACAGAGGAGACCGCCTACAAACCCAACAGCCCCTATTCGGCCTCAAAGGCCGCTTCCGACCATCTCGTCAGGGCCTACAATAAGACCTATGATCTCCCCGTGACTATCTCCAACTGTTCCAACAATTACGGCCCATACCAGTTCCCTGAAAAACTGCTTCCCCTCATGATCTTGAATGCCCTTGAGGGAAAACTCCTTCCTGTTTACGGGGATGGCCTTAATGTACGGGACTGGCTCTATGTGAGGGACCACTGCACGGCCATATGGACCATAATGAAAGATGGAAAAAGAGGCGAGACTTACAATATCGGTGGCGACACTGAAATGGAGAATATCAAGATTGTTGAGATGGTTTGTGATTTCTTGGATGAGCTTCCGGTGCCAAAAAGAGATTACCCACGAAGAGAGCTAATAGAATTTGTCAAAGACCGCCCGGGTCATGACCGCCGGTATGCCATTGACTTTACCAAACTGACACGAGAACTCGGCTGGATGCCCGAGGAGTCGCTTGAATCGGGTATTCGTAAGACTATCAGGTGGTATCTCGATAACCAGGAGTGGGTTGACCGGGTAAGGAGCGGAGAATACCAGTCCTGGATCAAGGAGCAGTATGGGGCAGGTAATTGAATATTGATTATTTCTGTTACGCCCTTGTGCCGAGTCACCGCAGGCTGGGCGGGCTGCTATTGTGTGGACGATGAAGAAAAGCCCAGGAGGCGGCCTAAGTAACCTAACAGTAACCTAAAATCGTGCCCGATTCCGGCTGAAACAGAATAGAAAACCTCTGATGTATAAAGCTCGTCTTCTGTAGGGAAGGCCCCGTAATTGATGAAGGCCTCTGTGATGACTCCCGGTTTGGAGTTTAAGTAAAGGGCCTGCCAGTCTTTGGGCAAGGTCTTGATTTCATCTCTTGTACGGGGTAGCACTCCGACGAAACGGAGTTCACCCTTTACAATATTGATCAGGCCGGGAAGAAACCGGAGAAAGAAATGCCTGATAGCCCCCCCTTTCCCTCCTTTTTTATCGTCAGGCACAAAACTCAAGAAACCGAATGTACGCCATAGTACCTCATCTGTTTGGGCAGGGAGCTGAACCGCTTCTTTCTTGAATAGAACGGGGCCGCGCCGGCCAAGTTTCAGAACTAAAGCTGTAGCAAGCAGGAATGGCCATAATACAAGAAGCAGGCAGGCGGCTGCAAAACGCGAGAAGATCCTGGCGAACCATGGCCCCAAATGGGCCTTAGAGAGCCCCCCTAAAATAAAGCCCTCGGAAATGGATACGGCAGCGCCAAATCTGACATTGATAAGTCGATTTTTATCAACAAGGACTTCATCTAACTCCAGACCTTCTCCCACGTAGCTCCCAGGGAAGATTAGCGAGCCGGTAACGGTACAGCCTGAATCAAGCACGCAATCTTTTCCGATGACCGCATCCGGGCCCAGCCTTGTCCCTTTGCCGATACGGCAGTTTTCCCCTATATAGACAGGCGAGTCTAGTGTTGCCGTTGGATGGAGAGTCAGATTTCTGGATAGCCAGATCGACTCATCTGCCTCATTGCCCCCAAGAAGAAGGCCCCTGAATTCTTTGCCTAAGACCGCCGCCTGAGATGCAAGCAGATCACCGTAGGAGCGCACACTCAGGGAGCTTGAGACTTCAACGGAAGGTCTCTTGCCTTGCCCTATGGACGCGAGATGGGATTCCAAGGCCTCCTCATTGAGATCCTTTGGCAGGTTTTTCAGGATGCCGGTCGGAACCCATGCCCAGCCCGTCCATTGCTGGGTATCCTGGCCTTTTTCGGCAGAAGGATCATTCCTTCGGATCGGAGGCGAGAAAAACATTAGCGGTTCTTCTATTTGGTTTGCTGGTCTGGTCTGCTCCAGGTCAATCTGGGGCAACCGGTCTGCATGTGCTAACAGAACAGACCCGGCATCATTATCAAGATTAATGATCTTCAGGGAATCATAGGGTTGTGCGGGGTTGCGTGTTAAGTGGAATCTGAACACACTCCCCCAGCGGGAGCCATCGCCTAACAAATCCTCGATCTTTTCCGGAAGATGACTCAGGATAAAATCAAACCGAGTAATTCCGCCCTCTACAAGGAACTCCACCACGTGCTGGATGAATGGGCGGTCCACGAGTGGGAGTAGCGATGTTGGATATCGTTCGTTCAATGGTTCCATTCCGGGACTGAGACCTGGTGCAATAATGACCGCTATCATAATTTTAGTCCTCCTTCTGTTCTGGTATAGGTTTTCAGATAATTAATTTCACAAGGCCAGAGGGAGGAATCCGAGTAAGTCGTACAGATTAGTACGTCGTCGAGGATTCCGACTGATAACGCAGTGAAATTATTTAGCTGAAGTTCTATGGTTGAAAGCGTGCAGGCCTGATCTTTTCAAGCATGACCCGGTAGAGAAAAACACCATTACCCACAAAATACCTTTTCCACAGCCTACCCGGTTCCTGTGTAAACCGGTAAAGCCACTCCATCCCCATCTCCCTCACCCATAGGGGGGCGCGAGCAGTCTTGCCGGAGTAGAAGTCAAACAGCCCTCCCACTCCCATAGCCACCTTTACTCCTGTTTCCTCCAGATGATCATTGATCCAGGTATCCTGCCGAGGTGCCCCAAAGGCCACCAATAGGAGATCTGCGCCCGATTTTGCGATCTGGTCAATTACTACCGGTTCCTTTTCCGGAGAGAAGTATCCGTGATGGCAGCCGCTGACGATCACTCCGGGATAATTTTTTTTGATCCAGTCTCTGACGTATTCAGGAACCTCAGGTCTGGCGCCTAACAGAAAAAGCCCTTTTCCGGTTCCGGAAAGGGCCTCGCACAGAAGAGGGAAGAGGTCTGTGCCGTTGACATTTTGCTTAATCTCTCTCGCTAATAATTTCCCGGCAAGCTTGAGCCCTATACCATCGGCGAGAGAGAACCGGGCCGTTCTCAACACCTCTAAATATGCCTTATTACGGTAAGCAATGTTGGCGCAGTCCGCATTGACAAAGCAGACCTGGGAGCGGTCATCTCCATTCAGCCATTCCATAATTGTCTCTATGGCCTCGCTCATGGTAACATTATTGATCGGTATCCCGAGAATTTTTATAAGGTCAGGGGCCGTTGCGACACCCTCCCCGTATAATACAGCGGGGATGGCCCTCAAGGCTATTCCAAGGTCTCCCCACACACTTTGTGTCTCCACATACTCCCCGTCCACCTCCACCTCGGTCGTGTAATCGATATTTGCCCTTCGCCTGATCCACCAGAGAGAAATCAGCCCAGGCCGCACATTGTATCGCTTGCGCGCCACCTTTTCCCTTGGACTCAGATCTCCCGGTGATACGGCCCGGGGTCCGACAAAAGAGATGTCTCCCTTGAGGATATTGATCAAAACAGGGAGCCTTGTTAAGCACAGACCGGTCAATATCCGCCCCATAAAGCGACCGGATGTCTCAAATGAAAATTCGTTGAAGGTGATGCACCATCGGCCCACCCTTGGTATCCGTTTAAGGGTTGTGCCCGGGATGCAATATGACAGGACCAGGATCGGCCACAGAATGAGTAACAGAAAAAGCGACAGAAGAAAATCCACGAGCCTCTTGGCCCCGGAAAGGAGCTGAACAACAAATACCCAGGTAAACCCGCGTATCAACCGTCGTATTCGCAGGCGCCACAACCCCCTCCTCGAAAAACGGCGGTACAGCTCCTCTGTTACCTTTTCGCGATCATAATCTTTGGTCTCGTTGTTTTTCACCTTACCTCAGGATTGACAAACTCGTAAAAAGTCGGAAATGACCTGTTTTCGTCATTCCCCGCGAACGCGGGAATCCAGGGAAATCAATTACTTCTGGACTCCCGCGTTCGCGGGAGTGACGGCCTTGGAGACTTTTTACGAGACCATGAATATTCAATCATCAATATGCCCCTTTTCCTAACAGGACCGCCGGTATAGTGCCTAATAGTAGTTTGATATCAACCCAGATGCTCTGGCTTTCTATATATTGGACATCCAATTCCACCTGTTCATCAAAGGGGATGTCGCCCCGGCCGCTTACCTGCCAGATGCATGTGAGTCCCGGAATGGCATCGAGTCTCCTGCGGTCAGAAAGGGTGTATTCAGCAACTTCCCTCGGAACAGGCGGGCGGGGGCCCACCAGGGACATATCCCCTTTTAGGACACACCACAACTGTGGCAGTTCATCAATGCTCAGTTTGCGAATGATTGTGCCGATCCAAGTCACCCTCGGGTCCTTTTTCATCTTGAAGGTGATGCTGTCGTCGTGATCGCTTTGCTCCAATATGCTGTCCTTTAACGCTTCAGCATTCATCACCATGGATCGGAATTTCGGAAAGGGAAACTCCTTTCCCCAGAGCCCGATACGGGTCTGCCAGAAAAAGACGGGTCCTCCGTCAGTCAATTTGATGCAGAGGGCTACCCCGAGAAAGAGGGGCCACAGACAGAGGAACAGCATGGTAGACGCAAGAATGTCGATAAGCCGTTTGAGCGCCTTTGCGCCCCCCACCACTATAATCCAGGCATATTTCTTCCTCCAATAACGAAGACGAAGCCCTAATCCGCCCGGACCGCTTGCCCTGGAGCCATATCTGCTGTAAAGCTCTTCCATGAGTTCAACACGTTGGGAACCCTTCTTTTTAGATGATGTTTCTATCTTTTTCATCTCCTATCCCCATGTGGATTGACGATTGAATACCTATGATATGAGCCATTATGAGGGCGGTGGATCGCTCTAAAGGATCTTCGCCGTTTACTACGATGTCCGCAAAGGTTTTCGTAGGGAGGATGTACTTCTCGTTCATAGGCCGTACGGTCTCGGTGTATTGTGAGAGAACAGACTCATGGGAGCGGCCCCTATTTTTTGTATCGCGCTGGATCCGGCGTGAGAGGCAGACATGGTCGTGAAGGGTCACAAAGACGCTCGTGTGAAACACTTCCCTGATTTTTTCCCAGTAAAGGGCAAACAGACCTTCAATAATAATTAGCTCTCCGGGAACAATCAGTTCCGATTGAGGTGAACGAGTGTGAGTGGCAAAATCGTAGACCGGTTTTTCTATGGTGCCGCCATTGGCGAGTGCGAGAAGCTGCTCCCTGAGGAGCTCATGGTCTAAGGCCGCAGGCACGTCAAAATTTCTCTTTTTACGTTCCTCAGGATCAAGGGGGGAGAGATCATAATAATAAGAGTCTAAAGTCAGGATCACCGGATTCATCTCAGAGAATTGCTTGATTAGACGTCTTGCTATCTCAGATTTGCCCGAGCATGAAGGTCCGGCTACCCCAATTATATGAGGGCCTGCCGGCATCATGCACCTTCCTCGGCCGCTTCCCGGAGCACCTTTAGTGTAAGGGCGGCAGTCGCGGACCATGTATATTTCTTGGCCCTCTCCAAGCCCCTCTCCCGGCAGACATTGAGCAAGTCGGGGTCTGTCAGCAGGCGTCTCATGGCTTCAGTTATGGATTGCTCATCGTATGGGTCAAAAAGGATGCCAGTATCCCCGGCGACCTCAGGCATGGAGGAGATATTAGAGCAAGCGACAGGAATGCCCGATGCCATGGCTTCCAATATGGGCATGCCAAAGCCCTCGTAGAGTGAAGGGAACACAAAAATATCCGCACCGCAATAAAGGAGCGGAATGTCTTCCGTTGGTGCAAAACCTGTAAACACGATGTCGTCGGAATAAGGCGATTTATCTGCCACGCGATGGACCTCCTCAGCGCGATCCCAGTCGCTTCCTGTAAGCACCAGTGAATGGGGAATATGCTCGCTTGCCTTCAAGTCTGAAAAGGCCCGGATTAGCCCTGCATGATTCTTGCCAGGATGCTCGATCCTGGAGATATAGAGCACGTATGGGGGACGGATCCCATACTTGGGGCAAATCTGTGGAACAACGTCCTTTTTGTCTCTCGGGAAATAGAGTTGATAATCTGCTGCATTGGGAGTGACAGTAACTTGCTCCCCAGGCACACCTGCATACTCCACAATATCTTTTTTGCTGCTTTCGCTTACTGTGAGCACACGGGTAAGCCTGCGGATCAGAAATGGAAGCACGCGCTTGATATAAAACATTCTTGCCGGATCATACTTCCCTTCAACGTGAATGCTGGAAAAGTCGTGGACCGTGCCTACCGACGGGCACGGGAGAGACACCGGCAATCGCCTGTTTCCTGCAGGGAGGAAAAGCACATCGTATTTCTGTTTGCGGCACAGTTTAGGGAGCGATATCTGGTGCCACGTTATGTTCGTCACAGGGCTGCGCAGGGAATTACCGAAACAGATGGTCGACATGCTGTCCGGATCTGGAACAAATAATTCCTTCTCGTCTTCATAAACAATTACCTCAAAGTCCGGTCTGTCCTCAAGTGCAGCAAACTCCCTGAGGACGTTGATGATGTATTGACTTATCCCGGACTTCCCCCCGTCGCCGCCAAAGGTAGTAATTCCAATTTTCATAGCATAGGCCCTTTCATGTAAAGTGAGCGGTTCCAGGTTGAGGGTTCAACGTTCAAAGGTTATAGTCAGCTGATATTCTTACGGAGTCATCCCGCATTGCCCTGACTTTAGTGCCAAAATGTCGAAATGTAACCCTCTGCGATCTCTGCGTCTGGTGAACAAATAGCTTTTGTTGACTTTATTGCCAAAATGTCAACAGGTCTTTCAAGTGGGTCTCAGGCATAATGTTAATACCAAAGGTGCATTTGATGAGGTAAAGAAGCAGCACCAGGATTAAAATAAGAGGTGCCACTCCGAGAAAGAAAAGCGTTAGCCCCCCTGAAAGAGATGTCAACCACCTGCGCTTATCTTCAATTCTTTTTGTAAGCAAGCGCCTGTCGCGGCCTGACAGGAAGACGAAATAGTAGCGCACAAGAAAAAACGGGATTACGCCTCGAATATCTATAGTATGCTTTTGAGAGGGGCGATTTGCCCTGATTGCCTCCTTGATGGCTGAAAGCTGGACAGGGGTCAGTGAGGCACGCACCTTAGGGTCTATTCGCTCCATAACATGATAGGTAAACGGATCCATGGGTTGGTGTTTGTTCATTGGTCACCCTTCAAGCACCCTTCAAGTCTGTCAAGATACCCTTCGAAGGAATAGTGGTCTCGAACGCGTCTAAGACCGTTTTGCCCCAATCTTGCGGCTAATCGGTTTTCACCAAGTATCTTTTGCAGCGCCTTACCAAAGGCCCCTACATCCTGCTCCGGAACAAGAATACCTGTCTCCATATGATCGAGCCAGTCAGGGATCCCCCCCACATCAAACGCAACCACGGGCCGCCCATGATGCATTGCCTCCAGTCCGATCATACCGAAGGGTTCCGGCCAGCGTGACGGTACCACAACGACCCTTGCCCTTGAATAGAAATGTCCCAGGTCTTCGTTTCGGACCCAACCCAAAAATTCTACCCTGTTGTCAAGGCCCAATTCATTGCAGAGGGCCTTGAGCTTGGACTCAGCATTGCCGGTCCCCACGATAGTTGCTCTAAAATCACATGGAAGCCCTTTGAACGCCTGCAATAGAAGATCAACCCCTTTGCCACGAATGAGCTGTCCCACGTACAATATTTGGGGGTCGTCAGAGACAGGCGATGGTGTCTTGTTCTCCATGCGAATAACAGGTGGCAGGACAAACACCTTTTCCTTCGGGAATCTGTTTTGAAGGAGTTCGTCTCTCATGAAACGGCTGCCCACAAGGAGTGCGTCGAGATGATAATTGCGGCGCATTTCTTTAAGCTTATGCCCAATGCTCACAAAGGCAAAACCGCTCCGCGAAGAAGGATCTCTCGCAATAAAGGCCCCGTCGAGCCAGCAGCGCCAGTCCAGCTTGTGGTGGCAGACTCGACCGTTGGTCATGAAGTACTTGTGTCTCCTCGGACAGCATAGATCGTGATCGTGCACCATCCGGACAGTTCGTATCTTGGGGAGCAGGTGCATGCAGGATTTCAGCTCAGGAATCTTGTGCAAGTAAATTACATCAGGAGATACCTGGCCTAAGATGCCCTCAAGGGTCTGAGTTGCGGTCTCATGTGTGGTGGCGCCTATTTCTTGACACAGATAAGTTTTTTCAAAGAGGGCCTTATACTGTTCCAGGTCCCGTGCTGAGATCTCTCCATAGGCCAGGTAGCAGTTATGACCTCTGGAGTTCAATCCCTCCACGGTATCTGCGATGTTTTGTTCCACACCGCCGAAATACCCACATTTCTCATTTACGAAAAGGATTTTCACGGATAGCCTCCTCGTATATGTCAACCAAAAATTGAGTGATCCTGTCCCAGCTATACTGGTCCTGGGCCTTCAGTTTGCCGGCAGCGCCCAATTCTCGGGCCCTTTCCGGAGATTCTAAGATTGTCTTGAACGCCTTTATAAACCCTGCCTCGTCATTCGGCTCAAACAACAGCCCATCCTCGCCGTGGTTTACAAATGACGGGATGCCGCCTACCCGGCTCGCAACCACGGGCAGACCTGCGGCCCAGGCCTCTAAGATAACGATGCCGAAGGGCTCGTGAATAGAGGGTAGGAGGAAGATATCGGCTCCATGGAAGGCATCAACCAGTTCCTGGCTCCCGGCGGCCAGACCGTCAATAACTGTTACGCGGTCTTCAAGACCCTGTTCGCTGATTTTGCGGGCAAGCTTTTTGTTGTAACTTTCATTGGTCACAGGCCCGATGATGACAACATGTGTGTTGGGATTGAGCTTGATCAGTTCCGGGAGGAGATTAATGGCGAAGATCTGATTTTTCTGGGGATCAATACGCCCAACCGTCACTATTACATATGCATCTGAAGGGATGTGATAAGTATTCCGGAAACTGTCTCTGTCTCCGGTTGCAAACCTGTCCGGGTCAACGCCGTTGGCTAAGTGAATGACCCTCTTGTTGGGAAAACGCTGTTGAGTCTGTCGTTGCTCTTCTTCCCCCACACAGAGAATAGCTGCCGCATCGTCAAGAACACTACGTGAGCCTACCCACCAGCCGAGGATCTTGCCCCACTCAATGGTTCCCTCGGTGGGGGCCGTCCAGGTCTCGGCCTCCTCGTCAGGCACGTCAAAGACTCCGCCGTGCAGGGAAACCACATAGGGGATTTTACGCTTCAAGGCTATGTATCTGCCGATGCCGCCCGGTCGTTTTGCAGTGTGCAGATGGATAAGGTCCAGGTGAGGGTATTTTTTCAGCGCCCTCATCAACGCAAATGAGAAAAGATTTCCACCCTTTCTGTCTAACTGCTGTTTGGCCTCATTAGACAACCCAAAATAGGGGTAGAAGTAGGGTACCCGGCTTATACTGACACCCCCGATTACTTCCTTGTCCTGATGTGCCAGGGCATTGGGACAGATGATCTCCGTATGATGACCCATTTTAAGGAGGCGCTTGCACGTCTCAAGGATAACTGTTTCGGTCCCGCCCCAGTGGCTTCTGACGAACCGCCGCGGTATTTGGACAATGTTCATCTGTTTTCCCCCATTGCCGCGAGACCTGCCCTACAGCCTGTTTATATAAAAGCGATCGACATTGTTCAAAATAAATCCGATGATCGGCACATCCGTTTCCTGCAGTCTTTCAATCGCTCTTTTCAGCCCTGAGTTTGGACATGCCCGACTCTGGACCACTATGAGAATCGCATCAGACATCGAAGCGACTAATTCGGCATCAACATATTTATCCGCAGCAGGGGCGTCCATAATGATAATGCTGAAGTCTTTAGAAAGCGCTTCGAGCATCTCCTGCATCCGGTTTGAAGCGAGTACATCAGGAATTACTGCCTCGCTAACATGAGGAATGCATTCCACTCCCGGAAGGGTAGTGGGCCAGATAATGTCCTTGACACTCTCTGCCTGAAAGGAGAGATATTCGCCGAGTCCGATGATAGGCTTCTCCTTTTCCGTTATCAAATATCGAAAGTTACGTTCACTTTCCTGGGCCCGTGCCTGCGCATCCAACAACAGAACCCTCTCATCCTGACGCCCTAAGGCAGCGGCTAAATTTGTTGCAATCATTGTCTTTCCTTCGCCGGGGTTCACGCTGACAATCATGAGGCGCGCACCTTTTTTTGGAACAAGGTGCCGGAGGCGCCGGACAATGATCCTGAAGGGCTCGATCAGGGGAAAATGGGCTTTGTCAGGAAATAGCCCCTGGGCATCTTTTATTTTGGGGATGATCCCGATCACTGGGAGGGAGAATTTCTGGGTGAGTTCAGCCGCTGATTTAATGGTGGTGTCCATCAGCTCAAGACCTAATATCAGAGTGAAGCCCATCATGTTTATAAGGAATACAACAACAATTACGATAATTTTACGATTGGATGTCAGTCTGAAAAGCGGAATCTTGGCATCTGATATAATCGTGAAGTTTGATCTGTTAGATTGATAATCTCTTCGTACCTGCGTAAGCTCCCTATCGAGAGTCTTACTTTCTGTTTCGCGAGCGCGCACTTCGCGGGTGAGGCCCGCATATTTCCGTTGAAGGTCTGTCAATATCTCGAGCCTTGCCATGACTCTCTTCCGTTCCTGTTCCAAATGAATCACTTTTTGACGCATGGAGACCTCATCGAGCTCCATGGTAAGCGCCTTGAGCTGGAAATCGTGCAGCATTCCTCCAGATTCAGATTTAAAACTCGTCTTTTCAGGAATAACCTGTTTTTCAAGGATGTGGAGCTGTCTCTTCCACTCCTTGATCTGTTCCGTATCTAAGGCCTCCACTTCCTGCCTTTCGAAATCGGCCCGCGTTTCTTCATATTCTGCCTTGGAAATGAGCCCCTTTTCGTAGAGTTTTTGAGCACGTTCAAAAGCGAGTTTATACTTTACCATATCGACAGAGTCTGTTCTTTGTACCTTATCATCGTGGATCGCCCGTCTGATACGCTCTATCCTGATATTCAGGTCAGCAAGGCCCTGGGTTTTTGCCTGAGTCGCTTTGTCCTTTGCCTCTTTCGCCTTCAGACCATTTATCCTTTTCTCCAGGCTGGCCTTTTGTAGGACTAAGGTATCTTTATCTACCTTGGCATTGGACAAGAGGAGTTCCAATGAGGTCAATTGTTCCAGATTCCATTTCACTTCCATGTTAAGGTCAACGATCTTATTGATCGTGATAAATTTTTGGAGTTTCCCGTCAGCGCCTAATAATTTGCTGCGCACCTTCTTGAATCGTGCTTCAAGGTCACGCAAGTCCCTGCCGGCATTTTCCTTTGCAAGTCGCACCTGGTTCGCGATAAACACATCCCTCAGCGTGTTTGTAATTGCGGCAACCTCTTTGGCCGAGTCCCACGTGGCCCGGATAAACACTAACGATGTCTTTCTCTCTACCAAGACCCTGCAGGCCCGGCCCAATGCCTTCAGAGAGGTAGGCAACTTCAGCCTTTCTCTCACCTCTTCGAGGTTCGAAGGGATTTTGACCATCTGAATCTGTGTTGCGAGGGGCGGGGTTCGGCCCAGGCCTTCTTCAGTTCCCTCTTCGGGAGTGTAAAGCATGACGGTTTCTGCCTCGTAGGTTCGTGTCCCGAATTTGATTCCGGCGAAGAGCCCGAGGGCAATCGAAACCACAAAAAAGATCGCGAGAATCTTCCAGCGGCGCAACAATCCTATGAGGAGGGTAAGCGGTTCAAAGGGGAGGCCACCTCCGGCCTCGGGAGCCTGTTGAGTTTCGGGATTTACCATAGCTGATTCCTTATTGCCTGCGGCGGAAAATGCGGTTGATGATTTTTTCCTTGAAATAGCCCCTCTCTTTTGCATTAAAGCCGATTAGCCAGAATGCACCTGCAAATACGAGACTGCCAAGGATCTCCAATATCGCGACTTCCATTAGATTGGTTACGGGTCGAGAGCGCAGTGCGCCCACCAAAAAAGCGGCCATTAGCAAGGCCGGGACAATGCTCGGAAAAACCGTTCTCTTATAAAAGTCCCAGTGCGACCTTTCATGAACCCTGCCGGCCCTGGTCTGTATTAACCCCACGTAAATAGGTAGATAGGCAATGAATGTTGCCATGGCCACGCCTATGATCCCGTAAAGCTGAATCAGGAAGAGGGATAGGCCTAAGTTGAGCACCTGGCACCCGAGTATTGAAAAGGCCAAGAATTTCTGATGGCCACCCATGCTGAGAATATTTTCCGTATTGCCATGAATAACGCTGATCATAACTGCTGCTACCAACCATTGACAGACCGGAACCGACGTCTTGAATTCAGGGCCTATCCAGGCAATAATTAAGGGTTCAGCCAAGAGGGCCAACCCCAATAACAGTGGCGTGGCAAATGCTGTGGTCAGCTTGCTGCCGCGGTACCAGACTGCGCGTATGTTCTGTTGTTCATCAGCCCCGTGAAGTTCAGCGACCACCGGGGTTAATGCCTTGATCAGGTGGTAGCAAAATTGATCTGCCTTTCCGGAGAGCCGTATGCCGATGGAATATATGGCAACCATCTGCAGCGGCAAAAAGAGCTTGACAACAATGGTATCGACTCTGGTTGCGATCAATCCGGCGACCTGGATGAGCGAGAAGTAAAGGGAAAAGGAGGATAACTCGCGGACCAGAGATCGATCAAAATGTTTAGGCCGGAGGCTCAATCCAGGAGATATGACCTTGACATGAACCATCATCGCGAACATGGGCAGGACCCCCAGCAAGGCATTCAACCCGGCTAAGACCCGGAGATCAGGGATGCGACTCAGTACGATCAAAACACTCACGAAATAGACAAGTCCGCCAATGACCTTGTAGCCGTTGGCTACTTTCATCTTCTGAAGTCCTACAAGGACGCCCCTGAACATACCCAAGGGCATATACAGGGCAGATCGTGCCCCTATGATTAACAGGACAGCCCGTGCTGACGCGGCCTGATCGGCCGGGATCTCAAAGACCTGATTAAAGAAGAGTAAAGTTATTGCCACCGCGCCCATTACGATTGCACCGAGTACAACATAAAGCCAGAAGAGTGTACATATAATTGCCTCCTGTCGCTCAATATCCTGTCGCCCCCTTGCGTCAGCCACATATTTGACCACGGAAGCGCCAAACCCCATGTCGGCTAACTCAAAAAATGCGAGAAATGACCAAATCAGAGACCACAATCCAAAGGTTTCAGTGCCTAAGGTTTTGATAATAAAGGGGATCAGGACCAGGAAGGTAATGGTATCAATAATGTCTCGCCCGTAACTGGACAGGGTGTTGACCAGTATATAGCGAGACCGGTTTTTTGGCTGGGGGGGCTGAGGGGTGTTTGATACAGTTTCTGAGTGTTGTTGATCGTTCATTTTCTTTCCAAAGTGTTAGGTCGAGGCCTGCATATTTCGGGTCTCCATTTTCATTATGTTTCCTATGGCCACCATAAGTCCTGATAGGATAAAAAAGAGATAAAACACCTGGGTCTGGCGGAATATCCACTCTAACAACCCTTGAAGGTGGAGCGTTGAAAATCCGACAAACAGCCCTAACAGGATGGCCTGATAATACTCGTCGTGGGTCTTTAAAAGGAGGACAAAATTTTTCAAATAAAATCGCAACAAAAACAGGATAAATATCCACATCCCGAGCCAGCCGGTTTCGGCCGCAAAGAGGAGATATATGTGGTGAGCGGTGCCCAACCGGCTCATACCCCGTTTACTCTCCCTGAATTCGTCTAAGTCCTCCACTGTATCCAGTTTATCTGGATATGCGTACCAGTAATATTCGGTGTTCCCGAGCATCCATGAGTAGGAGTTGAGCCCCGTGCCAAAGGTGTAATGATTGGCCATGGCCATTGCCGCGCTGTTAAAATATTCCCGGGTCTTTGCCGATGCCTTGGGCGCGCTCTGAAACCGCTTTATGATACGGGGGGCCACTGCCACCCCGATCATGTCCATAAGGACGAATCCGATGAATATGATGCCCATTTTCCGCATTGTGGGTTTGATAAAGACTGAAATGGCTGTCACTGATGCGAGCGCTCCTATCATGATGACCAAAGCCGCCCTCGATTTTGTAAACACAACACATAACATACCGGCAAATAGAGCAGCAATGGCCCACCTGTTTCCCTTCTTAGTGAAACCATCAGCTAAGATTAGGGCGAGGATCGCGGGGATTATTAGATCGGTATACATGGCAAGGCTGTTGGGGTGGGGAAAACTCCCTACCGAACGATTTACGACCGCATGTGTCACGTATTTGTCCCAGAATACTATTCCCCCCTGAAAAATGACCGCCGCCATGAGCCCGGTGATGACTGCTTCTACGTCCTTTCTGTCTCGCACAACATTTACTATTACCCAGAGGAGCACCAGACCACGGATGAACTTGTGAACAGTAAAAAGGCCGTAATATGCCACAGAGGAAGCGGTTAGGGAGAGGATAGAGATGATAATCATTAAAGTCCAGAGGGTCATATTGCAGGGCCAGAGGATCAGTTTCTGTCTGGAGCCACCCATCAGAAACCATAACAAAAAGCCGAAAAAGAAGAGGTCGGGGATAGTGACGCCGAAACCCCGATCAACGCCGCGATATGCCTCAAAAAAGACCTCCATGTAAAACGGTTTTTTGATGTGGCAGGTGGAAAACACCATGATTGTGAGCATGAGACGGCGCAGGTGGGGCATGGCGTATAAGACCCCTGTCACAGTGGGCACACCGATCAGGAAGGTGGCAATGCCCATTATTGATGCCGTGGTCATAGGGCCATACCCCCCTGTTCAAAACATCTGGCAAAACCGAACAGACCACGAAAGGCCTGCATCTGATCCTTAGGGTTCCGGCTCCTTATTTTTAGCATGAGCCAGCGTCGGCGGTGGTATTCGTAATAAAAGTGATGGACAATTTCAGGAAAGGCAAGGGGCTTTATCCCGTTTTGGAAGCCTGACCAGAGTTCCGCCTTAAATTCTTTGGGTAGGATCATATTGTTAAGGGCAAATCTCAGGTTATACACATCGTTGAGTGTATGGCTCCTCTCGATGGTGTTGGCCAAATCGATGAGCCCGACGCGCTCGCCATCCACATGGATATTTCTGAAGACAAAGTCCCCGTGGATAAATGAGGGAGTAATCTGGGCCGCTTTAAAGGATTCCGATAGTTGTGCAGTGTCCTTTTCGATCCCCCTGAAGAGAAGAAATCCTAACAGCGGAATATTTGCCAACTGACGGGCCGTATATTCGGAGTACTCGAAAATAAACGGGGAGGTCTCGGCCCCAGGGGACCGGGTCATCTTGTAGAGACTCTTCATCAGTCTCCCTAAGATCCCCATTATACGGATTGATTGCTCGCGTACACCGGTATCTTTCCTCCCGCGATACAGGACATTGCTGAAACATTCACCTTCAACAAAACCGATGCAGAGGAGATTTTTTTCGGCAATGAGCTTTACTGCCTTTGAATCGATGAGGTCGGGATGATCCTTTGCAATATCGTGATAGAAGACTAAGGCCTTAGACTCTTCCTCGATTAACGCGGAATCGTCACCCTTGTATTTCTTTATGATAAAGGGCTGTCCATCACACTCTGATCGATAGATGTGGCAGTACTTGTTCTCCTGGATGAGATCTAAGCGTGTCAATCCCATCTCCAGGTCCTGGGAGAACTGCTCTTTTGTGAGATTTTCCATTGTCATCTCAATTGAACCTGTCCCAGATTTTGAGGAAACGCGCCGATTCGGCAGGCCAATCCGAAACGGTCTGGTCTGTCAGTCCTAACAAGACTGGCAATTGCCTGTAGAGCCTTTCCCGGGGGTATTTCCATGAGAAGATACCCATCTGCTTGCTTCTTATCAGGTTGCGTGGAAGGTTTTTGATGGAATGTTGTTCCACTTCCCGAAGCCCCCGCCATTGTGAGTATTCGGTTAGGGAAACCCAGTTGCGTCCTGTGCGGATCTTTTCGATGTGCAGGAAAATCTCCCCCCAGCGTCTTGCAAGATCCTTCAATTGTTCTTCATCCATCTGGGTGTCCGGCAAGGCGTCCGGTTGAAACTTGAAGCGCAGGGCCTCATGATAAAGCGCTCCTAATTTAAAGGCAGCAACTTTCGGGGCGTCTGCTTCAAGCCGGGTAAGGAGATCGTCACGTCCGCGATAAGGTGTGGCAAAGTGCTCATACGCGATCAAAAGGCCGTCGCCCATGGCCAGAATGCATTTGTAATAGTTCCGCCGGGTGAAATCTGCATCCGGTTTCTTTTCGACTCTCCGCACAACACGCAATGCCCACAATAGACCGGCCCCCCGGTTCAGCACCAATCGGGTTGCTTCTATAGCCGGCAGCGTTTTTTTAAGTGCCGCAGGCGCGTGGGCGATCAGGATGTCTGGCGGACCCTTTATTACGATGTGCCCGTTCAAGAGATCGTACCACATCAACCAGTGAGGCCAGGTTTCGATGTCGTGGATGGTCAAAGGCCGGCTGAAATCAACATCAATCTTGATTTCTTCTTCAAAATGTTCGCTGATGTCATCGAGTTTATCCCATGGAACGCTCCCTTTCCGCTTCACTATTAGGGTGAAGTCAAGGTCATTATATGGCTGTTCTACACCGTCTATACGTACTACACCGCCCTCCCCGCGGCCATAACCGCCGCCCAATATCAAGGCCACAAAATTGCTGCCCAAGGCCTGCTCCACGTCTGCTCCGATCCGCAGAGAGACGTCGTGCATACGGGCGTTGAACTCCTCTGATCCATGATCCGCATAGACTGCACTCATCGAGCGCCCTCCTTTAACCCATCTTTAAACCCCGCTCGCCTGCCCAACAGTTGTGCAAAGCGAAGCACGGGCGAGTAAAAGCATGATCCCAAGAAAAGACGGGACAGACAATATTTTTCATCGCTTATTGTCTGACGTATGTAGGGGAGCAGGGAATACCGGATCAATGATTGCTCCCACTTGGACCAGTCAAAGATCACTGCCTCTGCCCGGCCTTCCCCATAATGGCGTCTGTAGAACTGCCTTAAGGTGTAGTTATGGGAGTGCATGACAATGGAATCGGCGACATAACGGATCTCATAGCCCTCTTGCCGGGCACGCCAGGTCCAGTCAATATCTTCAGAATACTGGATATCTTCGTCGAATTTCATTTTCTCCCATACGGAGCGGCGGATGGCAGAAGATGCCATGGAGAAGCAGTGTCGCCAATATTTCTGGTTTGAGCCATCTCCAAAAGTATCTTCAGTATCTTTGGCAAAGACCGGGTGGCAATCGGGTCGCGAAATCTGCCGGCCGAACACGGCTGCCACATTATCATCCGTAAACCCGGCTAACAGGTCTTTGAGCCATGATTCGCTGAAAGGGGTACAGTCAGAATTGAGAAACACAACAAATTCGCCATGGGAAACCTCCATTCCTTGATTAAGAACCCGGCCCGGAATATAAGTACCTTTTGGGATGTTAATGGTGCGATCAGTATATTTCTTGATTTCGTGGAGCGTACCGTCAGTGGATTCATTATCGAGAGAGATCAGCTCAAAAGGGGTGGTCTGCCGGCTCACCATGGCTAAGGTATCTGCTATAAGAGGCATGTCATTATATGAGCGCATGATGATACAAGGTTTCATTTTGCATTAACCTCATTTCTATGAACCCGCCAATTGAGGCCAAGTTCTATTGACTTCTGATTGCATGTAACATGCTTTATAAAAAAAGTCAATCATATCAGCCACATTAAACAGCTTAACCCGGATAAACCGGGAAAGTGACTAAAGTGATCTAAAGTGACTAAAGTGCCTAAAGTTGATGGTATCAACTCAATAAATAGGGGTAGTCGCATTGCAGGTCAGTTGTATGGATTCCCGCTTTCGCGGGAATCCAGAAAAATGGCACAGTAGAGGATTTACCCTTATTTATTGAGATAATACCTAAAGTTGATGTTTGCTTGTTATTCGATGTCGGAGTCTTCGCTTACCTGGACCTTTATCTTTTGGCTTTCCGACAACTGCAAAAATCCTCCCCGACCCCCCTTTTACGAATAGGATGAGATTTAAAGGGTTTTCGGTCAAGCACTAATTAGTACCTGTTGGAGCTTTTGGAAAAGCCAAAAGACAGATCTTCTCCTGCTTAAATAAATCATTGATTGTCCTGGAATGACCTTTTCGAGGGTGGTCCCCGGTTGCCATGCATTCTGCTAAGAGTGTTCGGTTCAGCTCTTCCAAGGTTTCGGCCGCGGAATCGGAGACCATCCTTTTGTGCAGAATATCGGGGAGGCATCCCTCGATGTCTCTTTTTTGCTGTTCCTGGCCAGGTTCACGAAACTGCGGGCTGATATTATAATAGGCGCAAAATCGGGCAAAACTATCATGCTCTGCGCTATTGGTTCTGCGGAGTTCACTTCCTATAGCCTCCGGCAAAGTGATATAGACTATGTTGGGAAAGATCCCTCCGAAGAACTCGAATGCGCGGATGTGGGCATCAATGAAGGCATCCAATTGTGCATCTGCACAACAGTGAACAAAGCATTTGTCCGACCACTTGGATTGCATGGAAAACAGATAAAGAGTCTCTTTTGTTCCATTGAGCACCATGTCCACACTATTCCAATGGACCTCTGCCTGCTGCCCGCATGATGAGCCCAAAAGTAGGAGTAGGTCCGACTCGCTTGTCTCATGCCTGCTTCTCTGTTTGAGGAAACTCTTCACCGTGGATTCGCTTCCCCTGAACCCATAGTCCTTCACAAGCCGGTTAAAAAACAATTTTGCATCATGGGCCTGGCCCCCGGGAAGATTTTTGTCTACGAGCCACCCGTTTATGAGGCGAAGATAGCTATGAAGAGCAGGATTAGGCGGGTGTTTCCCTTTAGGGAAATCGGGCAGTTCGCCCTGGATAGTCTTTCTGGTGATCTCGCGTATTCGAGAATCGCCGTATTTGATTTCGGAATTCCATGACGGCTTTGCTTTTTTGGGGGAGGGCTGTTCAAAGGGGGCTTTTTTTTCATAGGGTGAAGGTCGTGACTGCGGGGAAGATGATCGTTTTGAGATTGGGGATACTAATTTGTTCTGGCCGGTTCTATCAAGGGTGCTGATATAGTAGATCGATATGCCAATTAAAATGACACCTATCAGGGTTGCGCCGAAAATTGAAGTCTGACGGGTATGTTGTACGAGAAACAGCTTGATTCGGGATTCAGATACGGATGAGCGGCTGAATTTGCGGTAATAGAGGAAAAGGCCTATCAGGCCTAAAATCAAGACCTGAATACCTATGATCAATATGACCAAAAATGAATATGAGAAATCAGAATCCATTTCATACCCTGCAAAAAAAGAGGTCTTGCTCTTTTTAATCCATTTTCGGTAATATGTAAAGTAACCGTTTGGGGGTTCCCCGCCCAGCGGGATTCAGGGATTATGGAGGTAGGGATGGGATCGAAGACAGTTGTTATTTCGTTGGGGGGGTCAATCATCGTACCAGAGGAGATTGACGTACCATTTCTTAAGATGTTCAAAGGGATTATTCAGAGTCTGAAAGATGAACGGTTTATTGTCATCTGTGGGGGCGGAAAGATCTGCAGGAACTATCAAAACGCGGCAAGGGAAACGGCGGAGATACCAAACGAGGATCTTGACTGGATCGGGATCAGCGCCACCAGACTGAATGCCGAACTGGTCAGGTCGATTTTTGGGGATGAAGCCCACAAAAAGGTGATCCATGACCCTGATGAGGAAATCGATGGATCGAAGAGGGTTGTTATCGGCGCCGGGTTTGAACCGGGAAGTTCCACGGATTTGCGCGCAGTACAGTTAGCCAAGCGGTTTGGCGCTGTCAGGGTCATCAATATGTCCAACATCGATTATGTGTACAGCGCTGATCCGAAAAAGGACCCAAATGCCGAGAGACTCACAGAAATATCATGGCCCGAGTTCAGGAAACTGGTTGGAAATGAATGGGATCCCGGGCTGAACATGCCGTTTGACCCCATCGCATCGAGAGAGGGAGAGGCGTTGGGATTAGAGGTGATTATCATCGGAAACGATGTCGAAAATCTTGAGAAGCTCCTGAGAGGGGAGCCCTTCAAGGGAACGACTATTTCGTGAAGTTGCGGGTTGCGGGTTACGAGTTGCGGGCTTTTTCAATAGTCATTGGGCTTTGCCGTCATTCGGTAGTCATTCAATTGTTTTTTCAATCGACAATCGACAATCAACAATCAACAATCCCGCGGGTATCCAGCATCCAGCACCCAGTTTTAAGTTTCAAGTTTCAAATCCCTAACCCCCAGCATCCAGTATCCAGCATCAAGTATCAAGTATCCAGTTAGCCATGATATCCATACAGATCTGATTCATCTCTATTGCCCGTGATTCAGTGTCAGCTTCGTTGTAACAGCGAAACTCCGGCGCATTGCCGGATGGCCGGAGGTGAACAATTTCATCGCTTTCAAAGGTGATACGCAGACCATCAGTGGTGTCGAAAGAGGCAACCGGACCGAATTGATCCCCGAAAATGGCCCCAATGGTCTCTTTATCCCTTGACGTATTCCCGGAATAGAGCTCCTTTATCTTGGCGCTGCTCTTTTCCGTTGGGAATTCTTTCAGCCGGTTGCTGTAGGTAAACCGTTGTGGCAGTTCAGAGACCAGTTCGCTGATTGTTATGTTTTTTTCAATAGATAGCAAAAGAATGGCGATATGGAGGATCAGGGCGTCTCGTGTGGGCAAGGGGGACAGAATCTTCCCCCCCGATTCAATGGGGGAGGCTATCAAAAACCCGCCATTGGCCTCATATCCTATCACCCGTTTTGCCCCTTCTGCCTGGGCCTGTTGCATGGCTTCAATCACAAAGGGTGATCCGATCCTTGTACGGTAAACCGCCTTGAAAAAACCGCATTTTTCCACGGCAGAATTGCAGGATATTGGTGTGGCAACAGCATCGGCCTTGAGATATGCGGCGCAGAGAATTCCTGCCACATCTCCGCGGAGCCACTTCCCGTTTTCATCACTGATCAGCGGTCTATCGCTGTCTCCGTCCGTTGATACGATGGCGTCAAAATGATATTCATCAGACCATCTCTTAGCCGCCTCTACATCTTCGGGTCGGATTGCCTCAGTGTCGACCGGAATAAAGCTCTCGGAATATCCGAGGGGTGTGACATGGGCGCCCAACCCAGATAGAATTGTAACCATATCATCACGGCCAACAGCCGAATGCTGATATACACCTATCTTCTTTCCATTCAGGCAGTTGCCAGGGAAAAACTCGAGATAACGATCTAAGTACAAATCTGAGGCTTCACTGCCGGGAATGAGGGGTTGCTCTTCACCTAAAAACATTCCTTTCTCATCAAAGAGACCCTGAGTTAGTGTTACTGCCTCGCGTCTAATACCAACCTCATCGTGCTTGAGGATTTCCCCCTCCCTTTTGGTGTATTTGATGCCGTTACGGTCTTCAGGGATGTGACTCCCCGTGACCATCACCGTAGGTATTTCCTTTATGAGACCGTAATTGGCCAAGGCCGGAGCTGGTAGTCTTCCGCAGCATTGTGGCACATAGCCCTTATCCGAAATGGCCCTGGCCGCTGCCGTCATTATGCGCTCTGTGCTTGAGCGCAGGTCTCCACCAACGGCAATACCCCCGCTCTTTTTTAGTTCGCCTGTCTCTTCTAAGTATTGAATAAAGGCTGCTGTGTAGGCGTAACATACCCTGTCGGTCATGTCATCTGCAAGACCGCGGGCGCCGCTTGTGCCGAATTTTACCCCGCTTTGAACCATCAGATCGTCAATTTTGACCGTTTCGCCCATTAGTTTTGCCCCCTCCTCTGTCCCGTGAACGAGACGATAAATGAATCTTGACAAACTCTTAAAAGGTCAGAAATGACCCGTTTTCGTCATTCCCGCGAACGCGGGAATCCAGAGAAATCAATCCTGCCGCGGGAGTGACGGCCTTGGAGACTTTTCACGAGCGTATCAATCTTCAATGGTAGAAATAAGCCTCAGGCTCTTAGAGTGTAGGAAAAGCGGCCTTTTTAGTCAAGATTTTAGGCAGACGGCATATGCCCAGTTGTTGGCTGATAAGATAGGCGAACACAAAGTCGAATGCTGGCTCGTTAATACCGGCTGGAGCTGGGGGCTTTATGGAGCTGGATCCCGGATGGAGATCAAACACACAAGGGCCCTTTTAAATGGTGCTCTTAGTGTAGGTTTGAATAGAGTTGAGATGAGGACCGATCCCAATTTCTCACTATAGCCAATTCGAGGGATGGTGGTTGATTTTTTGACCCTCGCACGCCTGAGTTACTGGACGAACAAATCCTTTAGCTTTTGCACAAGGGCCATGTGCTCTGCTTCTTCTCTTGCTAATTGAGCGAACAGCTTCTTGTACTTCGGGTGCTCTATTTCATCAAAGAGATTTTGATAGTTCTGGTGCATTTGGGCTTCAATGCTCTGAAACTGATTAAAATAGTCGAGGAAATCATCCTTAGTAAACATCGATGGATTCTCCCTGAACCTGTTTGAGAAGGGAAGTCAAGATTTGTTTGTGTCTCTTGTTTGCCTGGTTGAGTGTATCCAGAATTTCTTTTAGCTCGGCGATATCTGGCTCTGGAAGGCCGCTTCTTGAGACGATCGCAGACAGATGCCTCGAATATATAGTTACGGCACTCTCTTCCGTTTTCATGCCCTCTTGAATCTGGTTAATCAGTTCGTCCTTGGTCATGTTGCAGTCCTCTGATCCATTGATGCGGGGAACAGGCGTTTGCCTTCAATACGTCTCTATAAAAGGTATCTCCTCCGCTGTTGATGCGCCAGTCATATTCCTTCTTCACTTGAAACCATACGATCCCGTTCATTTTCCATGCCCTGGCCGTCTCGAATGCGTTTTTGATCCATAGGCTCTTGTCGCCCCCCTGGCTCACACTCGCTGTCTCGAACACAATAATAGGCTTGTGCGGAGCCAATTGACGCAGCGTTTCCCAGGCGGGTCGGAATCAGGAGATTTAATGTGTCTGGTCAAGGAAAATTGAGCTTTAGCGGCAATTCAGAATTCAGGCTTCCGCAGCACTTTTTAAATTTTTTACCGCTACCGCAAGGGCAGGGATCATTTCGCCCGACATGTTTTGTCTGGGATTGGCGCCTGCGACCCTTCATAATATTCATAACTTCAGCGGCTTGGCGTTCGGAACGTAACAGGCCGGACATGATTTCCATATAAGGAGCCATATGTTTGAATATGCGACTGTAGCCACTGCATAGGTAATTCAGACGGGGTTCATTGTCGGACGTTTTTACAATACGGTTCTTGGGGCACTCACCGTGGCAGACAAAAAGCCATTCGCATGCTTTGCACAACCGAGGCAAGGCCTCATATTTGCCGGTACCAAACGCCCGCTGTTCTTCGGAATTTAACAGGTCTTCGAGAGGGGATTCCATGATGTTCCCCAGCCTGTATGATGGAAAAACATAGTGGTCGCAGGAATAGAGATCGCCGTTATGTTCCAATGCAGCCGCATGGCCGCAGGTCTTTGAATAATAACAGACCCCGGGTTCGGCTCCCAGCCAGTTGCCCAAAGTGGCATCAAAAAACTGTATGAATTGACTCCCCACGTCATGTCTTATCCACTCATCAAATAGAGTGATATAAAAATCAGCAAATTTTCCTGGTCTGACACTGTACTTTGAAACTCTCAGCCGTTTATTCGATTGGTTATCCTTTCGGGGCATTCCCCAGCAAAGACCCTTGCCCGAATCATTTTGTACAGGAACTATATCAACCAATGGGATAAACTGCATGAATCCATCGCCGATCTCTTTTAAAAATCCATAAACTTCGAGGGCATATCGAGAATTATGATCATTTATAACCGTCAACGTGTTAAAGCGAACTCCATACTTTTTCAGATTGCGGATACCCTTCAAGACACGTTCAAAAGTAGTTCCTTCAGCCTTGTCCACCCTGTAACGGTCGTGAATCTCTCTCGGGCCGTCAATGCTTATCCCCACAATAAATCCGTTTTCCTCAAAAAAGGCGCACCATTCGTCATCAAGCAAGAGCCCGTTTGTCTGAAAGGTGTTGGTTATCGTCCGTCCTTTTCCATATTTTTTTTGAAGCCGGACCACCTCCCGGAAAAAATCAACACCCAAAAGGGTCGGTTCCCCTCCTTGCCAGGGGAACTGAACCTCTACGTCTCCATGAACATCAATATATTGACGTATATAGGACTCCAGGATCTCCGGTGACATGCGAAAATCCTCTTTCTCACCAAAAAGAGATTTTTTTTCCAAATAAAAACAGTATCGGCAGGCAAGGTTACAGATGGGGCCGATGGGCTTGGCCAAAACAGCGTAGCTTCTTGTTCCGTCCATGGAAGTTTCGACGATCAGCGTTAAAGGTTAATGTCCAAAGTCCGTAACAGCCCAGTCCACTCCTGAAATATCGGGCAGTTCCTGACCCACATCCTCACCGATCTCGTGGGATATGAGTTTATTAAGCTGGGTGTTCATGCTAAGTATCAAGGCCTTGTTTCTCTGAACCTTTAGGGCAAGATTGTGCATCTCATTGGGATCGTTTTTCAGGTCATACAGCTCCACATCGTTGTATTCAAAAAGCTCATTTAGGGTCCGGGGGAGATTGTGCTGCATGGGCGAAAAATACCTTGTGAACTTATATCTGCCGTCAAACAGGGTCCGCATGGCTCCCCTTTTGGAGAGGTCAGGCTTGATTCCGGCCTTCCTGAGATCATCCTTGTTTTTGCCGGACCCTAATAATTCAACGGTCTTGGTCATGAAATCAGAATCAACGGTCATAAACATGTTGAAGCAATAAAGTGCGCCTTCCCTGAGGTCATTGGGGCCCACTTTTTCCGGTTCATTCAGAAGTTCTGTCAAATCCCTGCCCCGCAGACCCTTGGTGATTTCAGCAAGCCTGACCTTGTCAATTCCGGTTAGGGAACAAAAAGTCGGGGCCAGATCAAGATGGGATGTGACGGCCTGGCATGTTCTTCCGCCCATATGCTCCGGGTGCACAATGTATAGAGGAAGATGTATGTTTTCTTCGTAGGAAAACGGTCCCTTACCCCTCAGACCATGATTTCCCGCCATTTCCCCATGGTCGGAGGTAAAGACGATTATTGTGTTGTCCAACATACCCTGATTTTTTAGTTCATCCAAAACCATGACCAGTTGATCATCCGCGTCTTTCAGACAGTTGTAGTAATAGTCCCTGTATCTTCGCCAGTTAGCCGTTTTTTTAGGGATTTTTCCAAGGAACACGTCCCAGCCCCTGGTATATTCGTAGTGTGCCCTGGGACGTCCCTTTTCAAGCATCGGCTGGAACAGATTGTCCGGTAGAGGATCGTCATATGTCTTGTCATAGACCTTGTGTTGTGGTTTTCTAAGAACTTCTCCCGCAATTTTACCGTCATCCTGTTTATGGACACCAGGGGGGTCTGTGTTGAAATACATGACGTCGTGGGGGTTTATCAGGTTTATTGTCAAAAACCAGGGTTTCTTATCTTTGGAAAGTTCCGATCCCTTGCCCCTGAGCCATTTGACCGCTTCTGCGGCAAAGAAGTTGTCGGTTTTGTAGCCGCCATGTTCATGACCGTAATCATCACCTTGAATGTTGAAATCGGAAAAGCCGTAAGGTTCCATGGCATTGTCCATCATTTTTCCGCTTCCGTCCGGTTCAAGCCTACGACTTAAGTGTACCTTACCCTTGTAGGCCGTATAATATCCGGCCCTTCTCATCATGTCTCCTATGGTGGGGATATCCGTCGACATATCCGGCTGCCAGGGACAATTGGTATTGTCGAACATTCCGGTATGAGGGATGTGCTGCCCTGTATATATGACCGATCTTGAGGAGGTGCACATGTTGGCACACGTATAATGTTTTTCAAAGCTCGTACCCATTCTCTTTAAACGGTTTTTCCCCTTAAAGTCAGTGCCTTTTGGAAATTCCCTGAAATACCGCTCCTGATCCGTGGTAATAAAAACCATATTGTAGGGGCCCTTCTTTCGGGAGGTTCTGGTCTGTTTAGATGTCCCGGATTTCGCTCCCAGACTTTTTTCGGCGGCCTGGGCAATCCCCTTTAGCAGCATATTTCCGGTTCCGAGGGTCAGGGCTCCCGCTCCGGTTCCCTTTATAAAATCTCTTCTCGATATTCTTTTCCCTTTATCGCTCCTGCTCGACATAAAGAATCTCCTTGTAGTTTTCAGGCCCTCAATATCGTTATATCAGGCGATTTCCGGTGGGAGTAGGGGGCACAAGATTATAAGCTATCTCTAATTTGAATCAAAAGCGCCAACGTTGGAAAATACTCTTAGTGGGTTTGGGGTGATGAATTTGGAAAAATCGTTGGCAGATCCCTGTCGAATGCCTTCTACGTCAAATAGGGGGGGTCCATCCGGATACCCTCTCCGGAGAGTTTCTTTGCAGTCTCCTGAGTCCTTTTTCTGATTTCTTCTTAGCTCATTGTTCAACGCCTCGTCTCTATCTTTCTGATTTAAATTTTTGACCCTCGCACGCCTGAGTTACCGGACGAACAAATCCTTTAGCTTTTGCACAAGGGCCATGTGCTCTGCTTCTTCTCTTGCTAATTGAGCGAACAGCTTCTTGTACTTCGGGTGCTCTATTTCATCAAAGAGATTTTGATAGTTCTGGTGCATTTGGGCTTCAATGCTCTGAAACTGATTAAAATAGTCGAGGAAATCATCCTTAGTAAACATCGATGGATTCTCCCTGAACCTGTTTGAGAAGGGAAGTCAAGATTTGTTTGTGTCTCTTGTTTGCCTGGTTGAGTGTATCCAGAATTTCTTTTAGCTCTGCGATATCTGGCTCTGGAAGGCCGCTTCTTGAGACGATCGCAGACAGATGCCTCGAATATATGGTTACGGCACTCTCTTCCGTCTTTATGCCCTCTTGAATCTGGTTAATCAGTTCGTCCTTGGTCATGTTGCAGTCCTCTGATCCATTGATACGGGGAGCAGGTGGTTTCCCTCAAGATATCCCGGTATGAGACATCCCTTTCGCTGTTTATACGCCAGTCACACTCCTTCTTCACCTGAAACCATACCAACCCGTTCAGTTTCCAATCCCTGGCCCTCTCGAATGCGTTTTTGATCCATAGGCCCTTGTCGCCGCCCCGGTTCACACTCGCTGTTTCAAACACAAAAATGGGCTTGTCCGGGGCTAATTGCCGCAGCTTTTCAAAGGGAGGTCGGAATATGGCCGCGAACTCTTTCCACTGGCTGTCCCACCCATTTTTCGCTCGTGTCTGGGTTGTCCCCCAATTATAGCCGTCTATTCCCAGAACATCAACGTAATCTTTGCCGGGATAGTAGTCCTCAATACGGTTCCAAGAGGCGCCTGGATTATAAGAGGCGTTGGGCACCGATTCCGAGTTGGGACAGAAGAGCCACAATACATTTCGCGCACGCGTCTTCTGAAACATCGTCGAGACATATTGAAACATGCGCTTGTAGATGTCAGGGCTTTGAGGACCATACCCTTCCTTTTTCGTTCCCCAGTGATACCGCTCGATGTTCATCTCATGCGCGAATCGTATCATGAAAGGCCTCTTCCAAAGTTCGGATTGTTTAGCAAATCCAATCAGGTAGGGATCGTAATCTCCGTTAAGAATAACCTGGTAGGGTATCATAACCTCATGGCCATCTTTGTAATACATCGGCTCCCAGGTCAGGCAGGGTATGGCGCCCGTATTCCATATGGCATCAAGGCTTTCCCTTGGAAAACGGGCAGATCCCTGTCCCTCTACTGAAGGCCACTGAAGAAAAAATACCACAATTCCGGGAGATATGCCAATGTCGTCTTCCACGGTTGTTAATTGCTCTTCAGTGATGGGAAACCCATCCAAGGCTACGCCAAAAAGCAGGGGCGCTGAAACGCAATCGGGTGATCCGGCCCGTAGCAGTGAAGGAAAAAGGAGCATAATGGATAGGCAAGGCAGGAGCCAATAACTCTTAACTGTCATCATATCACTCCTTTTCAGGATTGTTGAAATAAAAGACGGAAGACAATAGCAGGAAATGGTAGAGACACCAGACCATGTTGACTACC
>Ga0222678_1000215_pt1 | contig 29229 bp, 19 predicted proteins | sample AntAcemetagen937_FD_179801 | JGI IMG/M metagenome (GOLD analysis project Ga0222678, IMG submission 179801) | Saline water microbial communities from Ace Lake, Antarctica - #937 | ecosystem: Environmental > Aquatic > Non-marine Saline and Alkaline > Saline | place: Antarctica: Ace Lake... | reverse complement strand
GAAGGATATGAATTCCGCCAATTCGGCAATCCTACCCGCCCGCATGCAGGCCCTGACCACTTCCACCATGGTCCCGAATTTATAGGGGACCTCGATTTTGTATTTTTTCTCTACTTCTTTGTTTATCCTGGTTACATACCGGTGGACCCATTGTAGCTCTTCTAAGGTACACACCTGGGGGATCATGATCTCGGGAGAAACCCGGCCGCCCTCTTTGATATGTTCGGCCGCGGCTTCGAACACGGCCCTGATTTGCATGGCATAGATCTCCGGGTAGCTGATGCCGAGTCTGACCCCCCGGTGACCTAACATTGGGTTGATCTCGGTCAAGGACTTCACCTTCTTGAGCATAACCTCCTTGGATTCTATCATTGGCCCGGCTAAATGCCTGTCCTTGAGTTCTTCCAAATGCTTTATGATCAGCTCGAGGTTAGCTTCATAACGCTCACTCAGATCAGGGTCAATTATCTTCAGGGTGTCGGGAAGATCTGCCATGCCGTCTACCGTCTGTTTCAGCTCCTTAAGTTTGCTGATCTCATCCGAAAGCTCTTCAGCAGAGGGGAGGAATTCATGAATGGGGGGATCTAAGAGACGAATGGTAACAGGATAACCGTCCATAACCCGGAAGATCTCCTTGAAATCTTCCTTCTGATAAGGGAGGAGCCGATCTAAGGCCGCCTCCCTCTCTTTGGTACTCTCTGCCAAGATCATCTCCTGCACAATCGGCAACCTGTCAGTATCATTAAACATCCTTTCTGTCCGGCATAGCCCTACACCCATAGCGCCATATTTCTTGGCCTTTGAAACCGAGTCAGGGGTGTCCGCATTGGCCATGACCTGGAGTTCGCTGATTTCGTCCGCCCATTCCAGCACTACTAAAAGGTCTTCGACGAATTCCGGTTCTATTGTGGCTACCTTGCCCTGGTAAACGTTACCGGTGGTCCCGTCCACTGTAATCAGGTCGCCTTCCCTGAGTGTGATCCCCGAGATAACAGCTTCCCTCTCAATATCATTGATCACGATTGCCTCGCATCCGGAAACACAGGGTTTTCCCATACTCCTTGCAACCACGGCGGCATGGGATGTCTTACCGCCCCTGCTTGTGAGTATTCCCTGGGCGGCAAAGAATCCGTGAATATCCTCTGGCCTGGTTTCTTCTCTTACAAGTATTACCTTTTCGCCCAAGTTTGCCTTGCTGTCAGCCCTGTCCGCATCAAAGACCATCTTGCCGGATGCGGCCCCCGGAGATGCCGGCAGTCCCTGGGCCAGGACCTCAACCTTGGCATCCGGGTCAAGACGGGGATGGAGGAGCTGCTCCAACATGTCCGGTTGTATTCTCAGTATGGCTTCTTCCTCAGAAATAAGCCCCTCGTTCACCATATCAACAGAGGTCTTGATGAATGCCGATGCGTTCATCTTTGCGTTTCTTGTCTGGAGGCAGTATAGTTTTTTATTTTCTATTGTGAACTCGAGATCCTGGACTTCACGGTAGTGGTTTTCCAGGGTGTGCCTCAGCTCTTCTAATTGCGGGTAGATGTCGGGCATCTCTTTCCTGAGCTCTCGGATCGGTTTAGGGGTGCGGATGCCGGCTACCACATCTTCACCTTGGGCATTGATCATATACTCACCGAAGAAGCGGTTTTCTCCGGTGGCCGGATCTCTCGTAAATGCGACACCGGTGGCGCTGTCATCGCCCATGTTTCCAAAAACCATTGTGCAGATATTGACCGCAGTGCCATCGGCCATATTTTTGGTGATCTTGAATTCCTTTCTGTAATCAATGGCCCGCTTCCCCATCCACGACTTGAAGACCGATTCCACTGCGAGTTCCAACTGTACATAGGGGTCCTGTGGAAAAGGTTTGCCTGTTTTTTCCTTGATAAGATCCAAGAATCCACCGCACACCGTTTTGAGAGCCTTGGCATCAAGATGGACATCGTCTTCAACTTTATTTTGTTCTTTTATCTTATTGAATATGCGGTTAAAATCGTCATCATCAATGTCGAATGCGATGGACCCGAAAAGCTGGATCAGCCTGCGATAAAGGTCATACACAAAACGTTCATTCTTGGTAAGACGGATAAGTCCGGCAACCGTCTCATCGTTGAGGCCAAGATTCAGGATGGTATCCATCATACCGGGCATGGACATGGCCGCTCCCGACCTGACAGATACCAATAACGGGTTTTCAGGATTTCCCAATCCCTTACCTGTTTCCTTCTCCAACAGTGCCATAGAGGCCTGTATCTCATCTTTTAACTGCTGGGTAAGACCTTCCTTTTTCTGCTTCAGGTAGATCAGGCACGCCTCGGTTGTAATAACAAATCCTGGCGGGACAGGAAGGCCGATCTGGGTCATTTCGCAGAGGTTTGCACCTTTTCCACCTAAGAGTTTTTTGTTTTTCCCATCTCCTTCTTGGAACGAACACACATTGAACGAACGGACAAATTTTTCAGCTTCCATTACGCGCCTCCTCCCTTATTTCTTTTTCTGACATATTCAAATAGATAAGCAAAACCAAACAAAACAATACCTAACCCGAGGACTCTCAACGCCGACATTTCTTGAAAAAAAAGGCGGGCAAGGATAAAGGCAAATACGCCGGAAAGGATAAGCCGGATGACAATCATTCGAGTGTTTTTCATTGAATTAAGACCTTGTTAAGTGGTTAAAAAGTTGACAGTTTGCATGACAATTGGAGACTCGAAGGATTCAGGAATTTGGGAATCCAGGAATTGAAATATGAATCTTTTCCTTTTGTAAGGGTTATTTAAGGTTTTTTAAAAGGAATGACCGCAGCCGGCTTGTTAGGGGCCTTTTTTGTCTCATCTTCGCCTGAGGATTGCCTGACTTCTCTGATCGTCACTTTCTTGACCTCTTCCAATCTCATCGCTTTTCCTCCCATGGTGAATACCTCGCCGTCAATATATTGGTCTCTAAGTATCCATGTGACTGTCTGGGTGGGTATTGTGAGCAGCAGCAGGGTGACGTGATACCAGTCCTTTTTAATGTCGGGCTCTATATGTTCTATGCGTGCAAAGATGGTTGGCTGTTCCTGGTGATAAATCAGGACAACATCTCCTTCTATAGCCATCGTGCAGACCTTGTTAAGTGGTTTAGTCCCGCCAGGACGGATTGAGTAGTTAAGTCTCGTCCAGGGCGAGATTATTCGAATTCACACTCTTTACCAAAAATTATAAGTTTAAAGTTACGAGTTTGGAGTGCCTAAAGTTGATGGTCTCGTAAAAAGTCTCCAAGGTTGTCACTCCCGCGAACGCGGGAGTCCAGAAGTGATTGATTTTCCTGGATTCCCGCGTTCGCGGGAATGACAAAAAGGGGTCATTTCTGACTTTTTACGAGTTCATCAAAGTTAAAAAAGGAAAAATCCCGATTTGAACTCTTAACACCACACTCCACACTTTACACTTCATTCACTGTCCTTAAGAACAGAGCCTGGATCGGTCCTCAGTTTCTCCAACTTCCCCTCGAAGCCGCTCCCTAAGTCCACCCCCATCTCCTGTGCCCTTTTCTTGGCTTGTAGTCCGATGTTTCTACTATCCTTGTAGAAACTATCACTCTGATGAGAGGTGGAATTGTAATTAGAGAGACGATCTTTCTCAGATTGGTGATATGTAACCCTGGAAATCAGCCTGTTTAGATTTTGACCTCCACAGTTAGGACATGCAAGGTTTTTTTCGTCCTCCGTCTTGATTACCAGGGTTTGAAACTGCTCCTGACAGCTTTGGCACTCATATTCAAAAATCGGCATCGGCCGGGTTCCTCCTTGGAATCGATTCAATTGCCCGTCGTATAGAGCAAGATAGCTGAGGTTCTCCCTTTTATATCAGAAGCTGGAAATTTAGGCAATAATCTCCTTACCGTACTCTTTTACGTCTTCTTGTCTAAAACCCATTTCTGAAGGACCTGAAACACAACCTCCCTCTTAATGGGTTTCGAAATATAGTCATCCATTCCTGCTTCCAGACACATCTCCCTGTCGCCTTCAATGGCGTGGGCCGTCATTGCAGCAATTGGTATGGTATCAAAGCCCCTTTCCCTGATAGCCCTGGTCGCTTCCAATCCGTCCATCTCCGGCATCTGAACATCCATAAAAATCATGTCAAAATCATCTGGCGATGCCGTGAATTTTTCAAGCGCCTCCTTGCCGTTAGTCGCCACTTCCACCTGATACCCGGCCTTGGTAAGCATTATCTTTGCCAGTTTCTGGTTAACCGGGTTATCCTCTGCCAAAAGGATTCGTACAGAATGCTTAATTTGCTCCAAAACAGAATGTTGTGTCATAATCTTTGGGGGTTCAGCCTTATCCTTTTTGACCGCATCTCCTTTTTCCGCCAAGATTCTCTCCAACATCTGATACAACCTCTCTCCGCGGATGGGCTTGGCCAGGAAGCCATCAAATCCCATCTTTTCACATTTCTTAGAATCCCCTTTCATCAGAGAAGATAATGCAATGAGCCTTATATCTGAGACCTGGTCTTTCGCACCACGGATCTGTTGCGCTACATCATAACCGCTCATATCGGGCATCTGGATATCACTGATACAAACGTCAAATGGGTCTTCTTTCTTCAGGGCCTCACGTAAGGTTTGAAGGGTCTCCCCACCTCCTGTCAAAGGAACAACTCGCATGCCCACCAGTTCCAGATGACGCCTTAGTATTTCCAGATTCGTATTGTTATCATCTATGATAAGTGCCTTTTTCCCAGAGAGTGACGCAGGCGCATATCTCTCGAAGGCCCTGTCTTCGCATTTTCCCAGCCATGCGGTAAAATGAAAGATGCTCCCCTTGCCCTCTTTACTCTCAGCCCAGACATCTCCATCCATAAGGCTTGATATCTGTTTGCATATGGATAGTCCAAGTCCCGTGCCACCATATTTTCTTGTGATGGAACCATCGGCCTGTTGAAACGCCAGGAAAATGCTTGACACTTTGTCCTCGGGAATGCCGATACCCGTGTCTCTGATTACGGTATGAAGCTTTACCCTGTTATCCTTTTCCTCTTCAAGATCTACGGAGATCTCGATCTCTCCTGATTCGGTAAATTTTGACGCATTGCCCATAAGATTCGTCAGGACCTGTCTGAACCGAGTCGGGTCTCCCTTTACGTGGGCTGGAACGTCATTTCCAATATGGCAAAGAAGCTCAATCGGTTTTTCCCCTATCCTTGGTCTGATTAGAGCACAGACATCATAGATAGTAAGCTCCGGATCAAACTCGATCTCTTCAAATTCCAGATCTCCCGCCTCAATCTTCGAAAGGTCAAGGATATCATTTATCAGATGAATAAGGACCTCGCCGCTCCTCTTGATTGTGTTTAAGTAATCGACCTGGTTTTCATCCATATCGCCATCAAGCAGTATATCGGTGAAACCGATAATCGCATTCATGGGCGTTCGGATTTCGTGGCTCATGTTTGCGAAAAAGTGACTCTTGGCTGTATTGGCAGCCTCGGCCGCCTCTCTGGCTTGAATCAGTTCTTTTTCCATTTGCTTGCGGTCGGTAATATCGCGAAGCGATTCAATAGCCCCCGCTGCTTTTCCTGAGGCGTCGTAAAGCAATCGGGCGGCGGCTGAAAGATACGTTCCGCCATCTCCTAAAGCAGGGTTGAAAGATTCAGCAACAAAAATTTCACCGACTTTTTCTACGGATATATACCTCTCTTCGTATGTTTCGTCCCATTCGCGGATCAGATCGATGAGCACAGGTCTTCTTTTGCCATAAAAAGGAAGTGCGTATTCGTAATTGCCCTTTCCCAACATATCTTCCGCCTTGATACCTGTAAGTTCTTCGATCGCTCGGTTCCAGGTCACGACCTTACCGTCATTGTCGATTACCCAGGTAGCATCAGGCAGAAAGTTCACAATCTGAGCCTGACGTTGCTCTGAGTTTTTCAATGCATGCTGCACTCGTTCACGCTCATTGATACGACTATTCAATCCTATAAAAGCAACACCTATACCAGCAAGCCCCATCAGCCACAGTGCGATAAGACCCATCCAAATAGCATTAAGGTGTTGCTGTTTCACAGCCCATAAAAATGTCATGGGTATTGAGACACTGATCCCCCCTCTGACGTCACCCACTCTGTATCCTTGTGCTGCATGGCATTTCAGACAGCCTTCCTCGGTAATAAGCGGACGCATAAAACGCATGTGGGCCTCACCCTCAAAATCTAAAACTTGGCTGACTTCGGCCTCACCCCGCTCGAAGGCTTTGAGCGCCTCGGTTTCCCACTGATCGGCAGCGTTAGCTGGGCGGATAGGCTTAAGGCTGGTTATATGACCTTTGATCCCATATTCCAGTTTTCCGAGTTCATGGACCTGTCGAGTCATATATGCCGGATTTATCAGGGTTAAAAGGCGGTCCGATGGTGTTTTGATGTCACGCTCGGACACCACGGAGGAAGAGAGATGAGGATTTGAAGGGGTCTTTTTGCTGACCGGTACATACACCCCGCCGTGTAATGCGTTCCATCTTCGATAAAGGACGTCCTTGTCGAAGTGACTTCGTGCCATAACGCGTACAATCTCCAGGACTTTTTGCTTTTCCTGAGATAGAGTCCAGAACAACGACAGAGATGCCACAATTGTCCAAACAATCGCCAACACCAGGGCATAAATGCCCACCCGGGTCGACCTGGGTTTAGTTCTTACATTCCTGGCCATAATTGTACCTTTCAGATGGGTTTGGCCTTGTGTATAAAAAGATTTGAACTTCCAACAAGTCAGACTCTACCCTATTGGGAGCAGGACATATATTTTGAGGTATTTTTTCATAGGGTAACCTCGTGAATAGAGGTTTGATGGTTGGTTGGAATACCTGCAATTGATAAAATGATAAAAAACGATTTATGTCAAGAGAAATCGGCTTCCACAACGGCCTCTTGGTCGACGATGTTGGCTTTAGGGAAGGTTATGATTTCGTGATATTCGTCAGCACCTTAGGTTCCAGGTTTCTGCAATACCTTTCATAGCACATCCGCAAAATCCATGCAACAATACCAGCACAATTGCTGCGCCATGGTCCCAATTTAACCTGACTGATTTCGTAACCTCTATCGATTTTTCATTGAAATCTGTGTAATCTGCGAAATCTGCGGATTAGAACTTAAAGACAACATCCATCTGGAGCCTGTCCTCATGCTCCTTGTAGCGGTCGCTGTTCCAAAGCGGATTCCCCTCGGCCGCAGTCTTCCACGCGCTTACCGGGTCTGTATAGAAAAAGGCGGCCCGAAGCAGAGTGTTGCTAAATGGCCAGTAGTGCACAGCCACTTTGTGACCCTTGCGGTTGGCACCGTAAAAATCCTGATCGTTCAAACAACCAAGAACGGCATTTTGCTCTATGTAGGCATATTTGTAGTAGAAAGAGTAGGCGCCCTTTTTCCACTCATTGCCGATCTTAAAGGAAAAATTGTAGGCCTTGTTTTCGTCACTCGGCACCCCGTCTGCCGCGTTATAAACATAGTCAAGATAAACATTTACAGGATAGGGTCCCAGTTTGAATCCAATCTGAGAGATACCTTCCCAGAGTTTATAACCATATTCATAATCTATTTGTCCGGCCGGGTCTGTTACGAATGAATTACCTCCACCCTTGTTATACGATCCATCATGCATCCATTTTGTGCCGTTAAGATTGCTCCAGCTATAATAGCTTCCCGCAAGGTCCCATTTGACAGGCCCCACATTCCATGTAAAGCCCGCCTGATTGAGATAGAGCATTGCATCGGGAGTCCTGTTGTTTTCATTTACCACCATCTGGCTCAGGTAAATAAAGGGCTGAAAGACCTTTGACCCTATGTATCTGTAATATTCATACACACCCTCAGGATTCACGTCAGTGTCCCACATGATGTCTGTATTGTAGAAATTCTTTTTGAATTTACCGGCTCCAACACCCAATCCCTTAAACCAGTTCGGCTTATATTCCGCATAGGCCCTGGCCAGGAAGATCCCCTTGTCGTTGAAATCCTCCCCAAAGGTCGCGTTGGTGGTAGTGGCCTCCTGATTTGTGGCCATATTGGTGGTTATCATGAAATGGGTCTTTATCTCGTCTGTTATGGGTGCATCAACGTAGAGCCTGACCCTGATCCTGCCCCTGTCACGGTCGTCCTGTTTAGCCGGGGTTCCGTCTTTGTTCAACATCCCCCGGTCCCAGAGCCTCTCATAGCGTAGCCTCAAATCACCGGAAATCTTAATTTTCTGTATCCATTTGGGGAGACTGTCACGCCACGACTTCTCAGCCTCCTTTGTTTCAGCCTTGACCGCCTTTTTGATCTCTTCTTTTTGCCCCTCCTTGGCCTTGTCTATGGACTCCCCATGCTTTTTGAGTTCCTGTTTTAACCTCTCTATCTCCTGTTGCTGTTGCTGAATGGTCGTACTCAGGTCATTCAGCCGTTTAAGAAGCTCATCGTTTGTTACAGCACCTGACGCAGATTGACTTAAAAATAAAAAGAGGATTCCAACCAACAAGAATACCCTCAATGGCCACCTTTTTATCTTCATAACACCTTTTTCTTTTTAAATTTGATGGTCTCGTAAAAAGTCTCCAAGGCCGTCATTCCCGCGAAAGCGGGAATCCATAAGTGGTTGAGTTTCCTGGATTTCCGCTTTCGCGGGAATGACGAAAACGGGTGTTTTCTGACTTTTTACGGGCGCATCAAGTTTGAAGCTCCGTTTCCAACACCGAATGCCATTTTCAGACTATCCCATGAGCCCCCTCATCTGAACAATCACAGGGCCAAGAGACCAGAAAAACAGGACCGCGACAAAGATAGAAACAGCAACAACCAAGATCGCCTGCATCCATCTGAAATCGCATCCCTTGACCAGCCCGATTATAATGAGTATCCATTTCCACGGCTCGGTAAGCCAGACAAAGAGAGGTATCCAGGATGCCAACAGTGTAACGCCGGTTGCATAGGCATATACCGAGAATAGTCTTGCAAAGGTTACGCGTTTCCCCATTGACATGGTGATTACAATGAAACTGATGCCGGCCGTCACAAAAGGCATGGCAACCGCATTAACGAGTAATATCCCGCCCATGAGAATCTGATTCTCGCTGATGGTGGTCAGGCTCGCTCCGGCAAAGAAGAGACCGGATACAATCAGGAAGCAGAGCGGTTGCCGGAAACCGGTTTCGCCGGACAGTTCACCAAAAAACCGGCTCGGCGAACTTAACATCTTAGTCAACGCCTGGAAGTAGAACCCAAAGGTAAAACGATTGTTGATTGTTGATTGTTGATTCATAGTTGTTGGATGATTTGTGCTCTCAGTGTCTGGCATGGATAATTCCATCGCTTCTTTCCTTCAAACGATAGTCGCCAATCGTAACATCTCAATAAGTAGCGTTGTGGCCCCTGGATTCCCGCTTTCGCGGGAATGACAGCCATTCATCCCTCATCGTCATTCCCTCGAAAGCGGGAATCCAGAAAAACGGCACAGTAGAGGATTTATCCCGATTTATTGAGAATATAAAATGTTACCTTGTCCTTCTTACCATGAATCAAAATATCCCGAATTTTGTGAAAATACCCCATATAAGCATGATTATTGTCAGGATGAAAAACAGGGTCCGCTCTGTTTTCTTGGTAAAAAAGGTCACACCCTTTGAGTAAAAGAATGCCTTCTTTTTCCCATCATACTCATTGAGTTCCTGCATAATTTAAACCCCTTGAAACTCGTTAACAGACCTTCGTCCTGCCCGCCGACCTCCGACTTCTGACATCCGACCTCCGGCATCTGTCAATCTAAAATCCCGGCAACCCGACAAAACCCCTGGTGCTCCAATACACGGCAGTGAGCAGGACAATAAGGATGTTGGCAATAAACCACATCGGTATACCCACCCTGAGATAGTCCTTGGGCTCAAGGTACCCGCTTGCATAGACAATGGCGTTTGGAGGCGTCCCGATGATCAGGCAATAGGCAAAGGACGAGGCTATGGCCGTGCCCATCGCCATGAATGGCAGGAAGGTTGATCCCGGATGGACAAGACCTGCCATGTTGAGGGCGATGGGACCTACGGCTGCGGCAGCGGGTCCGTCAGCCATGAGGTTGGTAAGCACGGCCGTAAGACCATTTGAGGTGGCCATGAGAGGTATCCCCGAATCCATCCCGAGCGGGGCAAGGCCGTCTATCACCGATCTTGCCAGCCAGTATGCGGCTCCCGTGCTGTCTAATGTGCGACCGAATATAATGGCGCCGGCATAGAGCCAGACCACGCCCCAGTCTACCCTTTCCTGGTAGTCTCTCCAGTTCACCACCCCTGCGAGGAGATAGGCGACGGCGCCTGCGATGGCTATTACGCCGATACCGAGACGAACGGGATAGATGCCCATATTGTAGAAGGCCTTTTCTGTAAACCACCCGTACACCATAATGACAAAGATGATGAGCGCCCATATCTGCTTGCCGTTCCATTTGCCCATCTTGTCTATTTCGCTCTTCAGGTGTTTCATGGCAGGGGCAAGTGAGGTGATCCGGGGCTTGAACCGCCAGTTCACCACAACCCATGTTACCGGGATCATGACCAGGATAAACGGGAAACAATAGGTGACCCACTGGAAATAGCCTATATCAAAACCGAACATATCATTCAGATAGGTCATCATAATCACGTTTCTGGCGCCACCTGAGGGGGCCCCCGGGCCTCCTATGTTGCAGGCCATGGCAATGGCTATCATAAGCATTTTGGCCAATTCCTTGTCCTCGGGGACCTCGTCGGTGAGGCTGTTCTGGTAAAGGAGCATCCCTATGGGGAGGAACATGGCGGCCAGGGCATGGTCAGAGATAAATGCCGCGAGGGGAGCAATAATAATAAAGAAGATAAGGGTGACCCATTTTATGTTTGGCACGGCCAATTTTTTGAACATCATGAGACACATCCTCTTGTCCACCCCTGTTTTGACAAAGGCAGCCGCAAACATGAGACTCCCCATGATGAACCAGCAGGCGTCGGACCAGTAGAGCATGGCCACATATTTTCTGGTTACCACACCGGTGAATACGAGGATAAGCCCGATACAGAACGCAACGCCCGGCAGAGGGATGCATTCTGTCATAAAGCAAAAGACCACAAAGACCATCATGGCAACTGCGACCTTGATGTGCCAGGCCCCCTTGTCCGCTGCTTTCAAGTCCTTTCCGGTCAGGTTCTCATATTTGAGGCCTTCTTTCCTGAGTTCCACGGATTTATTCATCATCTCAAGGAAGGCCTTATCACTGACATTCTCTTTGATATAGGTCTGGGCTTTTTTGAGATTTTCAGAATCCGCCTGGATCTTGTATTTCTTGCACCACTTGAGATCTCTTTTTAGAAAGCGATCTTTGGAAAGGGCCCCCATCCTCATATTTCTTTCCATGATCTGGGCAGTGAGAAGTTCCCATTGGGAGGTATCCGAACTCTTCTTGGCAAACAGCTCAGTTGTAATGAGATTAACCACTGCGGTTGGTCCCACCTGGATCTCGGTCCCCACATCCTTCATCCCGTACGGGGTCGGCAGAATCAGGACGGCGAAAAATAAAACGACAGGGATAAAGAAGAGCTTCCAGTTTACATATTTGTCATATCCGGTGGCTTTTGGTTTTGCTTTAGCCATTTTTTTACCTCACCTCTTATAATTTAATTGAATTGTCGGCCATTCCTGCTGTCACGGCCAAATGAACCACAGCATGGTGATCAGGCCTTCAATATGATCTTGGCCATCTCGAAAAATATCTCTTGTTCCCTCACCACGCCGACTACCTTCCCCTCCCGGGTAACGGCCATCCGCCTTCTCTTTTCAGTAAAGATAAGGTTGGCGATCTCCATTAGATTCGTGTCTTTATCTATGCTTAGAGGCGCATCAGACATCACATCGCTAATTTTCTTGTCAACAAGCCCCTTAGCCTGGGTAGTAAAAAGTCCTGACCAGAACATGGTAGAGTATTGCATGCTGTCGGCCATGGATGGTTTCGGCGCTGAGAGATAGGCCGGTCGTACCGCCTCGATCAGGTCGAGAATACTCAGCATTCCGACCAATTCTCCGGCTTGATTAAATACCAATATGGAGCGATGCCCGGTCTCCATGATCCGGCTGGTGGAGGCAGCGCTTTCAAAAGACCTCTTCAATCTTTCAATTCCCTCTTTGATGGTGCTGTCAGGATCGATAGTGGTATAATCCTCGATAGGGATCATAATATCCCCTGCCTTTTTCTCTTCCCTGACACCTTCCTGGGCCGCGTCGTAGGCGTCATTTATCTTTAAGGAAAGCAGTCCGATATCACACGGTTTGTTGAGATAATCAAAGGCCCCATGTTCCAATGATTCCTTTGCCGACTCACCCCCGCCGTGACCCGTAAGCATGATTACCCGCACGTCCGGGTCTATCTTCTTGATCTGGGCCAGGGCCTCCTGCCCATCCATCCCCGGCATCTTGATATCTAAGATCACCACGTCCTGCGGCGATTTCTTCAGGATCTCAATCGCCTCTTCGCCGCTTTCCGCCACCGTTGTTTCATAACCCCTTCTGGTAAGTATCTTGGATGTTGTAGAACGAAACTGCTCTTCGTCATCTACCATCAAAACCTTTATCTTTTTGGCCATTCAATGCACCCCCCCTTTAATACCTATTTGCTCAAATCACATAATGTTTGCGCATGATTTACGCCACTGCCAGATTGAATATTTCAAGCAACTTTTAAATTTTTAAAAGACCTATCACAAAAATGACGGAGCACATCCCGCCAAGATGGCGGCACACAAATATTCAATATTCAATAGTCAATATTCAATTCCCTAATCAGGCCCCGGTCTCCCTTAATATCTCTCGTGCAGACTTGCCGATAGTGCGGCTCTGGGCCACGCGTATTCTGTCCTCCATCACCTGCCTCTTTCCGAATGCCGCTTCCGCCTTTTCGATAAGATCCTGGACGTCGGTGGGTTTGGTCAGATAATCGGTTGCACCGGACTTCAGACCTTCAACCGCAGAGTCAATGGTGCCATGACCGGTCAGCATAATGACCTCAATTAGCGGATAATTTCTCTTGATCGCCTGCAGGGTCTCAATACCATCCATCCCCGGCATTTTTACGTCTAAGATCACCACGTGGATGTTGTGGGTTCTCAATATGTCTAATGCCTCGGCTCCGCTGCTTGCGGTTAGGATGTCATAACCCTTCCTCGAAAGCAGTTTTTGGGTGGTAGAGAGAAATCTTTCCTCATCATCCACCAACATCATCTTCATTTGTTCCATTGATTTTCCTCCTGAACTCCGGCTAATTTGGGGACGCAGATTTCCGCAGATACACGCTGATAATTAAAAATACAAAATCAGAGATCATCTGCGTTCATCAGCATCCAATTTTTTTCTTAAATCGTATAGCTGCCTGGCCGGCAACAAGACCGGGCCGGATAATCCCGGTTGCACAGCTCCTACTTTGCTGCCGGCAAAATAACGTTAAAAGTCGTGCCAACGCCTTTCTCACTGTTGACTTCCATGATGCCACCCATCTTGTTAATGATGCCGTAACACACGGAGAGCCCCAATCCCGTTCCCTTTCCTACCGGTTTGGTGGTAAAGAATGGGCTGAAGATCTTCTTCCGGTCTTCAGGGCTGATCCCGCTCCCATTATCTCTGACAAAAATTTCAACCCTTCCATCTTCTTTTGCCCTTGCTCCTACAACGAGTTCTCCTCCTTTAGCGCCATGCCTTGCTGTAATCGCATCGATGGCATTATTATAGAGATTAAGCAGGACCTGCTGCAGTTGCCCGCGATCCCCATGAACCGGCGGTGTGTCTTCTGAAACCTCTTGCCTCAGGGCAATCCCATTGACGGCCGCCTTTTTTTCCACCATACTCGTTATTTCAGGGATGTATTTCTGAAGCGCGATGTTTTCAACCACAGGCTCGCTCTGCCTGCCGAACTTGAGGATGGACTGCGTAATCGCAGCACAGCGGCCGATTTGGAGATCAATCTGCTCTATCGATTCCTCGATCTCTGACAGAGATTCCGATGGCTGCAAATCACCCTTCTCCTTCAGCTCTGATAATATGGAATCTATAAGCGCATGTTCGCTCTTCATGACCTGGAGGGGATTGTTGATTTCATGAGCAAAGCCTGTAGCCATTTCACCCAATTCGGCCAATCGACTCGCCCTGATGAGCTGGCCGCCCAATTCTTCTCTTTCAGCATCCAGCCTTTCCATCCGTCTCACAATACCGCCGGTCAGGAGAAAGGCAATGCCGACAATGGCGGCGCCGCCTAAGATGGTAATAAGGACGATGATGTAGGCGGCCGCCCGGAGGAATCTGAATGCATCGGCTTTTTCCTGCCTGACAACGAGCAACCAGCTCTTGTCCTTTAACCATGTTGTGGCGTACAGATATTCATCTCCCCTTGAATCCTTTTCAATAAATGTCTTTATGCCGATGTGGGATAGCGGCCTTTCGATAACCTCGGGGTCTTTATCCATCAGGTTTCCACCGGAGCGGCGCTCTGTCTGGAATATGCCGTCTGCGTTAAGGAGATACGCTTCACCGGTCTTGCCGATGCGAATCTTTTTTACAAGATCGTTAAACATGTAGGTGTCAATGGTGGAGCGGATAACCCATGTCTTGCCGGCCTCTTCCCTCTTGAGGGCTATGATAAAATGGGGTATGCGCCGATTGCCTAAGAAAACATCGCTGATATACTGACCCTTTTTCATGACCTCTTTGAACCAGGACGCCTTTGCATAATCCTTTCCGACCAATTTATAGGGACCCTGATAATTGAGGTGGATACCTTCCTGATCAAAAAGCCCGAGATCAACGAATGTGTTCGACTCTTTTTGTAAATTAAGAAGGATATTATTAAGTTCTTCAGGGTCGGCAAGCTCTTCAAAAGGATAAGAATCAAGAACGAATTCAAGATTAGCCTTGCGGTTGTTTAGAAACGAACAGATCATTTGCCGGTGATCCTTGACTATCCGCTTCATGGTGGCAATGGTGCTGGATTCTAAAGAGGTAGTAAAATAATAGTATCCGATTCCTAAGATGAGGATGAAAGTTGTAAGGGGGACTAAGATCATACTGACCAAAATGCCCCGTCTTAGATTTGCGTATGGGGATTTCTCCATGAAGTGAGCGCTCCTCTCCGATTGCTTGATCTCTTATAAGGCAAACTTCGTGCCAAAAAGGAGATCAGGTGAGATACTCCATAACTATTCAGAGTTATTGATATTATCAAGCATGGAGGTTCTTAGAGTGATGAAGGATTTCAAAAGGTGTGTCAGGGTTTTTTGCAGGTTGTAAAGGGAGTCCTGGGTATTGGGTATTAGGTACTGGGTACTGAGTACTGGGGATTGGATGGGATGGGTGGAAAAGACAGAAGTCAGAGGTCGGAGGTCAGAGGTCGGGAAAAGACAGGGGGTAGAAAGCGGGGATGGGCCTTACGCCTTCGTCAGATGATTAGGAGGACTGGATGGGAATGTTCACTGTAAAGGTGGCGCCTTCTCCTGGTTTGCTTTGCAGGGTAATGTTGCCCCCCATCTTTCTTATGATAGTGTAATTTACCCACAACCCAAGTCCGGTCCCTTTTCCCGTCACCTTTGTGGTATAGAAAGGATCGAAGATCTTTCCTTGCTCTTCTACCGGAATGCCTGGTCCATCATCTCTTATGCTGATAACGATGTTTGGGACCATCAGCCTGGTTTTGATCTTTATGAGTCCATCTTTCTCTATGGCGTCAATGGCATTGGATATGAAGCAGAAGAACACCTGCTCGAGATATTGTTGGTCAACGTTGGTTGACGGCAAATCAGGCGAAAGATCGACTGAGATTTCAATGTTGTTAATTCGCGCATAATTTTCCAATACACCGATTGCCCGGTTTATTATCTCGTTTATATCTGCCTTGTCCGGACGGGGTTCCAGCCTGCCGGCATAGGCAAGCATATTGTGGACAACAGTGCGTGCGCGTATTATATGCTCGTCTATTTTTGCAATGGAGGCACTGTATTCTTCAAAGTTATTGCTTTTTTGAAGATCCTCTTCAAGCAAAAGATCTTTCATCCAGCCGGTAATCTCGAAGATAACGGCCAATGGATTATTGATTTCATGGCCTATTCCCGCTGCCATTTTGCCCAACGCCGCCATCTTGTCCGCTAAGATAAGCTGGGCGTTTAACTCGCCGGTGTTTATAGTGGCTTCTTCGAGATTGCACAGGGGAATCTGGCTACGAATGTCTTGTGCGACAGCTATATTGGCGATCAAACTGCTGCCATCTTCAGTGTGGATATCTGTCATATTCCACCACACGGGACGTATTTGATTGTCTCTCCCCAGAATCGCGACGGGATCCTTTTCCCAGTATTCATTCATGGCAGTTTCTTCGATCGCCCTGAGGGAGTGATAACGGTCTTCTTCCGGAAACAGGGATTCAACACCCTCCTCACTCAAAGCCTCCTCTGTCCAGCCGCTCATCTTCTCAAAGGCCTGGTTCAAAAAGATGATATTTCTCGTAGTATCCCACCCTATCAGCGGGATCTTCACATCTCTGATGACCCTTTGAAGGTAATTCTTGGCGTCTGTCAGTACCTTGATGCGGGTTTCGGCCTCTCGCCCCTCGGAACGGGACCAGAAGAGAAAAAAGATCAGGAGGATGGATGTGGTTGTGGCTAAGGCCATCAGGATCACCAGGACATGGAGTGACAATCCTTTATCCTGGCTTACTGCATAGAGTATGGCCGCGGCATTAGAACAAAGAGCAAAAGCAATAACAACGGGGACATAGCGCAAGACCTGCTGTCCCTTGCTCCTCCATTGAAAGGCTGCCTTTGATGAAGATGCCAATTCAGCCATCTTTGAACCTTACGCTTTTTCTTCCTTTTCCTGCTGGAGGACCCGCCCTGGAAAGCGCACCAGTTCTTTTATCCGGGCGCTCCGGATCTTCTGATCGTGTACATCTTTTTTTTCAAAGGCCTGGGCCAGCTTCACAAGAAGCTCCTCGAGTTTTATCGGCTTCAGGAGGTAATCAAAAGCCCCTAACTTCATCCCCTCAATGCTGGTTTCTACAGATGCATGCCCTGTAAGCAAAAGGACTTCTGCCAAGGGCTGAATCTTTTTCATCTCCCTGAGTGCTTCAATCCCATCCATTCCCCCCGGCATCTTGACGTCCAAAATGACAACGTCAAAGAGCTTTTTCTTCATTATTTCCAGGGCCTGTTCACCGCTTGCTACGCCGGTCGTATCGATATTCCGTTTATGCAGGCGTTTCACCAAGGTCTCCAGAAAATCCTCTTCGTCATCCACAACCAAAGCCCTAAAATCATCCATGTAACAATCCTCCTTATATTGAACCCGTTAAGTGGTTTAGTAGTTGAGTGGTTAAGCCCCTCTCAGTCGGGATTTCTTTCCGAGCCAGAGCCGCTGCGCTACAACCAGTATCCAGTAACCAGTATCCAGTATCCAGCAACCAGCATCCAGTATTCCCGCTAAAGACGGGATTTCCGCTGCGCTACAACCAGCATTCAGCAAAACCTATTTCTTTTCCGGTATGACAGCCGGAAGCGCAACCGTGAATGTGGTCCCTTTCCCCACCTCGCTCTTGACGCTGATGCTACCTCCCATCTTTGCTACAATATCGTAACTGACCCAAAGGCCAAGACCTGTTCCCTTTCCGGTCTCTTTGGTGGTAAAGAAGGGATCAAATACCTTTTTTTGTTTATCTTCGGGAATCCCCGGTCCGTTGTCCGTTATATCAACATTGATGAAAGAATCAACCTCCCTGCTCGTCACCTCAATTAGGCCCTCCGAACCGATGGCGTCAATGGCATTGGTCATCAGATTCAGGAAAACCTGCTGGAGCTGGGACTGATCGCTGGCAATTATCGGCAGATCATCGGAAAGCTCCGTTGTAATCTCAATATTGTTGTTGAGTGCATGATTTCTAAGCAGATCGATGGTCTGTGTCAATGTGCTGTTAACATCTACATCCTCCAAGTGAGGTTCCATCTTTCGGGCGTAGCCTAACATATTGTGGACTACTTTTCTGGCCCGTTCCACATGATCTTCAATTTTACCCAAGGACTCTTTATATTCCTGGTAGTTTTCACTCTCCCGGAACTCCTCTTCATCCAACAGGTCGTCCATCCATCCGGTTTTTTGGAGGATAACCGCTAAGGGGTTATTGATTTCATGGGCCACCCCTGCGGCCATCTTGCCTAAGGCGGCTAATTTGTCTGACTGAACGAGTTGGGCATTGAGTTTATTCATCCTTGAATCGGTTTCTCTTAACCGTTTGATGATCATCTGGGTTGTAAAAACGGTCGCGAAGATGATGGCCAAAAAGCCGCAGACAATAATCACGATCTCTGCGATGCGAGTCGCAAACAGGCCGGTCATCTCCTCTGCCACTTCCTGGCTGATGACAAGGAGCCATTTGCCATCCTTAAGCCAACTCCCCGCATAGAGCGTTTCTTCTCCTTTAACATTCCTTTCTTCGATAACCGTAGTTCCCGTGCCAAACACGCGGGTATTCAGGTGAGATTGAGTCAATATTTCCCCATAGAAGCGAGGGTAGGTCTGGTAAACCCCCTTTCGATCGAGGATGTAGGCATCGCCTGTTTTTCCCACCTGGGCCGAACGTACAATGTCTCCGAAGATATCAGGATCAATGGTCGCCCTGAGGATCCAGTTGTTGAGACCTTCCTGGCGACGAACAGCAATAATAAAGTGAGGGGACTTCCTGTACCCCATATACACATTGCTGACGTAAACGCCCTTGCTCATTACATCATCAAACCACGGGTGTTGATAGTAATTGAGGCCCTTGAGATCATAGGGCCCAACATAGGTGAGGTGCTGACCTGAATTGGAGATCACCCCCAGATCAACAAAGGCCCCCGCCCTCGAATTCATAACAGTGAATATATCGGCAAGATATTTTTCATCTGTCATATCGTTAAGAGTGTGGGTGTCTGCCATGGCGCAGAGGATGGCAGTGCGCTCCTTGAGAAACAGGTCTACAGCCTCTGCCTGGGCCCTGGCCCGGTATCTTATCTGTTCCTCAATCTTCTCCCCATACATCCGGGCAAACTGATGATAGATCGTTACGCCAAGGATAATGAGCGGGGCAAGAGAGACCAACAGCGTGATGATGATGATCTTTCTTTGAAGATTCTTATAGAGAGGTGTCTTCATTTTAATACCAGTATCCAGCTAATGCGGCCATGACATAAACTGCCAGTACCCCAATATAGTCCAGAACCAGAGAACAAGCCATGCAAGAATGGTTATGGGGAGCCCGTATTTCACAAAATCAAAGACGCTTAACAGCCTTTCTCCGGTCTCAGGGTCTTTTCCCATGCCAAATGCTATAGCATTATTGGGAGTTCCCACAACCAAGAAGTTGGCAAAGGAGGAAGAAAATGCACAGGCTAAGCCCAACTTCCATACGCTGACACCGGCTAAAGTCGCCATGGGGAGCACGATTGGACCGAGGGCTGCCACGGTTGCCCCGTCACTCATGAAATTGGTCATAACGCCTGTTAACAGGCTGACCCCGATAACCAGCCCATCGCCGTGCGATATGCTTTCCGGCAACAGTGCCACGAAGGTATTGGCTAACCAGAGGGCGCCGCCGGTAAATTTCAGACCAACGCCCATGGCACAGGCAGCGGCGTAGAGACCCACCACATCAAAGGCCACCCCATCCTGGATATCGTCCCAGCTAACAATACGGCAGAGAAACATGGCAACAACCGCATAAAGCGTGGGTCCGCCCAAACCGTAATGTTCCCCTAAGACAATCCATGCAGTGACCAAGCAGACAAGGATGACTGTCATCATGGCCTCCTTCCCTGCAAACTTGGGCATTTTGGCTACTTCCGCCTTTACGATCTCGCTCGGGTTCACATCTTTCACTAAGAATTTCGATTTAAGACGGATATACATATAGGCCCCGATGACAACGCCCATGAGCGGGACAAAGGGCATGCCGTATTTCATCCAGTCAAGAAATGAGATCGGATCACCATACTCCATCAGATAGCCCACCATGATGGCATTTCGTCCTCCTGCAGCAGGAGACCCGGGCCCACCGTGATTCGCCGCAAAACAGATGCCGAGCAGGAGAAAGACCGCCAATGCCCTGTCCTTTTCCACCCCGTACATCTTGCAGGTCACCTTGTAAACACCCATGAGGACCGGGATGAGCAGGGCCACGAGGGCGTGCTCGGATAAGAAGCTTGCAGACATTGCGAGAAGGGGGATAAATATAAAGGCAAAGGCCTTGGCGCTCTTTATGCGACTCAGGAGTATCAGCCCGATTCGCTTGTCAAGTCCGGTCTTTGCGACCCCCACGGCCACTGCCAATATACCGAAAATAAAGAAGACAGCGTCCTTCATATAAGCCTTGGATATCTCATTGATGGGGAGGACACAGAAGAGGTAGAGCATCACGGCCACAAGGAGGTCGGTGGCGCCTAAGGGCAGGGCCTCTGTTGCCCAGAAAAAGACGACCAAAAAGAAAATGGCAAGCATTATCTTTGCCAATTGCGCCGCCTGTCTGTCCGTCATGAGGGGCTTGGAATCCGACAACCCCTTTTGGCCCTGCTCCATGTTTGCCTTAAAAGCCTTTGGGTGAAGCTTTTGATTCATGGTATCAGCGATTGTCTTGCATTCCCGACCCAACTGATATCCCGCAGGATTTACTTTGCTTACCAGATCGATCATACTCTGAGGAGGGGGAACGATCACCACCGCCACAAAGACCAGCGCCGCGATTAACAAAAGAATGGGCTTATACCCCGGTTTGCTTGCCCAGAATCCTAATTTACGGTTGGTTTCAACTGCCACGTGATGACCCATATTTGTCTCCTTAACTGCCTGTTTAGTAATGCAACCATCATTATGACACCACAACATAAAGAGCCTTTTATCAAACCCCAGCAAAATTCTCCTATACTCGAGACCTATTTCTTCGGTGGATGACTAATGACAAAAGCAATGATTGTGCCAAAAATCACATTCCTTGAAGATTGATTTAACCCACTAAAAACAATGAGAATTATTTTTTTAAAAGATTAGAGTCTATTTGACGAGAGAAAATAGATGTCGGTATTTTTTACAGATTGTAAAGGTTGGGGATAGAGGTTATTATTGGATCTCTTTTTTTGGTGAGAGCCCTGTGACCGATGTTTCGAATTTGAGGCCAAATTTGTCTATCTTGGAATGAAGGGTGGGTCTTGAAAGACCTAAGAGTTTGGCCGCACGAGAACGGTTGCCTCCTGTAAGGTTGAGCGCCTCACGGATCAGAATAGCGGCAAACCGATCCATGCATGAATCAAACAAGTTGGCTGTACCCTTAGAGGTCAGGGCCTCGTATACCCATTTGGAGACAGCCTTTTCTGTTGTTTCACTATCTGTCCCCGTATCCACGTCCATACCGCTGATGGCCTGGGCGATATCTTCAGGCCGAACGGGAGCGCCCCTGTTAAATATCAATGCCTTCTGCAGGGTGTTGCCAATTTCCCTAACGTTGCCCGGCCACGAATAGCCGCTGAGGGCCGATATGGCCTCTTCAGTAATTCCGGGATTATCCATGCCGAAGTCTGCGGCAGACCTGACAAGGAAGTATTTTGTCAGGAGTGGGATATCCCCGGGCCGCTCTCGAAGGGGAGGGAGCCAGATGGTAACCACCTTGAGACGGTAATATAAATCTTCACGAAAGCGGCCTTCGGAAAGGGCTCGTTCCAAATTACGGTTGGTGGCTGCAATTATCCTCACATCCACCGGGATAGTGTCCCTGCCGCCGAGGCGCTCGATGCTTTTTTCCTGGAGAAGCCTCAATATTTTGGCCTGTATGCTGGAAGGCATGTCGCCTATTTCGTCCAAAAATACCGTACCGCGGTTTGCCTGTTCGATCTTTCCCACACGCCGGTGGGATGCGCCGGTAAAGGCCCCTTTTTCGTATCCGAAAAGCTCGCTTTCTAATAGATTCTCAGGAATGGCAACACAGTTGATGACGAGAAAAGGCTTGTCTGCCCGGAGGCTGTGCTGATATATTGCCCTCGCTACCAGCTCCTTTCCTGTACCTGACTCACCCCGTATAAGCACCGTTGCATCGGTGGGGGATACCCGTCCGATGGCCTTGTAAACATCCTGCATGGGCTTGCTCCGGCCGATTATGGCCTCCCGTGACGCAGCGTCAGGCGCGGCGTTCATATCTATTGGTGATCGCATAAAACGGCCCGCCTCGAGGGCCTGTCCTATTATGTCTAACATTTCAGGGATATCAAAGGGTTTGAGGATGTAATCAAATGCCCCCATCTTTGTGGCTTCGATGGCGGTTTCAGTGGTCCCGAAGGCAGTCATGATGATAACAGGGAGTTTGGGCTCGACTGCATTGATGCGTTTAAAGGTCTCAAGACCGTTCATTCCGGGTAATCGTATATCCAAGATAACGAGATCCGGGCTTTTCGACTTGATCAGATTGAGGCCCATTTCACCGGATGGGGCGCTGTCAACAGAATAGCCCTCTTCCTTCAGAAGTTTCTGAAAGCTGACCCGCAATTGGTCATCGTCATCAATGATCAGGATAGTGCTCAAGATTAAGACTCCTTTATCGGCAGGGTGATCACAAAGGTAGATCCCTCCCCCCTTTCAGATATCAGCTCCAGTTCCCCCCCATGGCTTTCCATGATCCTGCTGGCGATGCTCAGGCCCAGGCCCGTCCCTTCCTCCCTGGTGGTGAAAAAGGGTTGAAAGACCTTTTCCTGGATCGGCTTCTGAATCCCCGATCCGGTATCGGTTACACGGATGATAACAACGGACCCGTAAGGTTCTCTAAGGCCTTCTTCCTCATGAATAATAATCGCGCCGCCCCCTTCCATTGCCTCGCATGCATTCTCTAAGAGATTGACCAGCACCTCTTTGAGCTGTTCCGGGTCCACCTGGATTTCAGGAAGGGGGGCCTGACGACTGACTGTTGCGGCCACGTTATAGGATTCAAGACGGTGCCGAAGCAGCTGAAGAACCAGGTCTACAACCTCTGACGGGCTGATTTTCTGTGTCTTGAGCTTGGGCGGACGGGAAAACTCAAGGAAGTTCTGAACAATTGTATCGATGTGACGGATTTCCTCGGAAATCACCTCAAAATCATCCCTTTGGGTGGGTGAGAGTTCAAGGGCTCTGTGCAGAGAAAAAAGCCGCATCTTTACGGAGGTAAGGGGATTGCGAACACTGTGGGCCATTCCTGCTGCCAATTTCCCCACCGATGCCATTTTTTCCGCCTGCAGGAGAGTCTCGCGGCTTTTTTCCAATGCGGCCTGTGTATGGTCTGCGTTTTTTATAAGACCACGCACGCTTTGGCTCAAGATATTGACTTCATCTCCTGAACCGGTCGGTTCCACATGCCTGTCCGCCTCTAAGGTCAATCTGCGAATGGGGATCAGGATCTGTTTTGTTAAGACAAAGGCCAAAAGTACGCCGAGGATCAAAACAATTAATATGGCTGTTCCGGCAATAAGCCTGAGGTTTCGGGCCTGCAGGAGGCTTTTGTCCCTGGCTTGTTCGATTGCCTCCCTGTGAAGCGCCTTATACTCCTCGCAGAGATCAAGTATCCTGAAAAACCGGTTTCGCGTCTCTTTATGGAGCCTGGCGCCTGTTTCACGATCACCCTCTTTATAATGTAAGATAACCTGGTCTTTAAAAAGGAGATAGCGCCCATATTCTGCTTCAATCTGCGCAATAGCCTCCATTTGACCTTCATTCTGAACAAGGACCTTTCCTTCTTTGAGTCGGTTTTTGAAAACCTGACGGTGTTCCCCGAGTTGTCTAAGCCAATCCGGATCACCATCCAAAAAATAGTACGAAACAAACCCCTTTTGATTCACAAGGGCAATCTCGAGCCCTTCCGCGGCATAAAAGGTAGCCATATTTTTGGAGATAATGTTGGTCAGAAGCCCCTCCATTCGATATGTGTACCATACCATTACAAGACCACCCATTATCGTAACAAGCACCAGAGTGGTCAAGAGCAGATATATGCGTGTTCGCAGTCTAATCATATTTATTGTAACCGTTCACTGGTTCAAAGGTTCAGTTGCCTGATAGGATTAAAAAGAGCCTGTTTCAGGTAGATTGTCAAGGGATTTTTCAGCTTCATCCCGCTCTGTGGGACATCCCACGTCACACATCTTGAGACCTTTGAAAAATGCTCAATTTCGTTCAAGATCAAGGCGCGTGAGGATTTTAACCACAGGAATATATTGAATATTTCGAGGATTTAAATCCGAATGCAACACAGAGATTGGACGAAAGGGGGCGTTTTTCAAAGGTCTCATCTCGGTGACCCATAATTCAGAGACGTCTGTCATTTCCCGGATTTCCGTAGCGTTTGAGGTCTTTCTGTATAGATTCAGATAGATATCTCAAGCAATAGCTGCAAAAATTGAGGTTTATTGCATCGAGATCTTGGAGATTCCCGGAAAAATGCATAATGCATTTATCATCGGCACAATGAACAACCTCAAAAAGATGACCCAGTTCATGAAGAGCCACCTTCGCTAATCTTTCCAAGATGTTAGACATGGACGGGCTATATCCATCCGGTCCTTTTCGCAACCTGAACATGGAGGCCAGCGCATATCTTCCTCCTTCTTGAGCCTCCCCCAAGACATGGGTGAAGATCGGTATGAATATGTCCACATTGAGTATGGCGAGTACCTTGCCGTATTCTCTAAAAGGCATGGACTCAAACGTCTTTATGATGGTTGCTGCATTGTACTGCCGTCGCCTCATGTCAAAAGCGTATTCGGGATTTTCTAAGGGCGAGAGGATATCTGCGGGGAGGTTGAAATGGACCAGAATCTGAGCCACCACAGTCCGCAGGGCGGCTTCAGGGACATTTCCAACAGGTACCACCGCAATACATCCCTTTTTAGGGCTCATAGGAGAAAGGGTCCCACTTTATGTCTCACTGCACCCTCTGCAAGTTATATCGTTTGATCATCTTATGCAGGGTGACCCGGTTGATGCCAAGGACCGCGGCAGAGCGGGTTACATTCCAATCGTTTTCTTCAAGGACTTCCTGAATATAATCTTTTTCCCTTTCTTTTAGAGTTCTCGCGCCACTGCGCACGGCAGGAGAAGGGATTAAAAAAGAGAAATCTTCAACCCCGAGCGTCCTTTTTTTGGAAAGGACAACGGCCCGTTCAATGGCGTTTTCCAGTTCTCTGACGTTTCCTGGCCAGTCATACCTTTTCATAAATTCCGTGGCCTCACGGGTGACATGATCCACACGTTTCGTTGTCTCCCGGCTGTACTTATCGAGGAAATGCTCAACTAACAGGGGGATATCATCCTTCCTTTTCCTCAGGGGCGGAATTTTGAGAGTGATCACGTTTATGCGGTAAAAGAAATCCTCACGAAAATCACCCTCTGCTACCTCTGTTGGCAAATCACGCCGCGTGGACGTGATCAACCTGAAATCCACATCAATTGTCTCCCTGTCTCCAATCCTAAAGACTTTTCTCTCCTCCAGGACCCTCAGTAAATCAACCTGCATCTTGGTGCTAATCTCTCCAATCTCGTCAAGGAAGAGGGTCCCCCCTGATACAACCTCGAAGAAACCTTTACGGGCTCGATCTGCCCCGGTGAAGGCTCCCTTCTCGTGGCCGAATAGTTCACTTTCCAGGAGTGTGTCAGGAATGGCGCCGCAGTTGATGGCAATGAATGGACCTTTAGATCGGAGGCTCTTGGCATGTATGGCCTTGGCTACGAGCTCCTTTCCGGTTCCGGTTTCCCCGGTGATCAGGATGGAAGAATCGGTCTGGGCGACCTCGGGGATAAGATCAAATATGTCCTGCATTGCCCGTGATTGCCCGATGATATTGTCAAAACGTGTAATCTCATCGAGAAGACCCTTCACATAACGGTATTTGGATGTCAGCTTCATCTGACGGGTGATTTTCGCAATGGCGAGAGTGAGCTGATCGGGTTTGAACGGCTTGAGTAAATAATCGCTGGCCCCGATTTTCATGGCTTCAACAGCCGATTCTATAGAGCCATATGCCGTCATGATAATAACGATCGTATCAGGATATTCCTCCTTTACCCTCCTCAACACCTCAATACCATCCATTTGAGGCATCTTTATGTCCACGAAAAGGACATCGAATGCGACCTTTTCCAACTTCTCGAGGGCCTCAAACCCCGAGGCGGCCGTCTCGACCACATGACCCGATCTCTTAAACCAATGGTAAAGGGATTCCCGAACGATTTTTTCGTCGTCTACTATCATGATCCTCATTTTTTCGTCCATGGACCTCCTCCGGTTTATTCTTCTATTTCAGCAAGTTTAGACATGGGGAAGGTGAGGGTGAAGGTACTCCCTTCTCCCTCTATGCTCTTGACATCAATGGCGCCGTCACAACCTTTTACGATGCCATAGACGATGGAGAGCCCAAGACCGGTTCCCGCATTTTCCTCTTTTGTGGTGAAAAATGGATCGAAGATGTGGTCGATCTGTTTTTCCGGGATTCCGCACCCTGAATCACGAAATACCACCTGCGCGAATCCCGTTTCTTCATCCAGCCCAGAGCTCACCATTAGATCCCCCCCATCGGGCATTGCATCGATGGCATTGAAAATCAGGTTCAAAAAACACTGCTGCAGTTCATTTACGTCTCCTCGAACATCTAAAGGTTCCCTGGATAACTCCATTTTAAGGTTTATGCCTTGCAGCGCCATCCTGTTTTGGGTCAATGTGACAACTGATTTGATAACCTCGTTGATTTCCACATCCCTGGTCTCCATGGTTGGTTCTCTCGCGAATGACAGGAGACCGGAGACGATGTTTCCGCAACGCTCCAACTCACCGGACATGAGATCAAGATATTCCTTGAATTGCTCCAGGTCCTTTTGAGAAGGATCACCTTCGGCCAAAATGGATTGCATGAGGTTAGAGAAAGTCAATAATCCTTGAATAGGATTGTTGATTTCGTGCACGCAACTCGCTGCGAGTTGACCGAGAGATATCATCCGGTCTTCCTGAACCAGTTTGCCCAGATCGCTCTTGACCTCATTGAGGCGGCTCTCCCACCGCGGCGAAAGGTCATCTGTAATATCTCTCCAGATTTCGATCACCTTGACTACCTCTCCCTCCGTATTTTTAACCGGATAGGTCTCAAGGTCGCAGTAAGTGGTATGCGTACCCTCGACTATATGCTCGTGGATTGCATGAGAGCTCTGCCCGGTCTTCAATGTTTCCACCATGGGGCAACCCATCTCGGGTTGCCATTCTGAACAGGGAGAATTAAAACCGTGCGTGATTTCATAACAATGTCTCCCCACCGCCTGTTCATTAGTGGAATTAACCGCTTTAAGGTAAGCTTCACTGGCCTCCAGGATAGTGAAATCAGGGGACAAAAGCACAATCCGCTCATTGCCGTGTTGGAGAAGGAACTCCGAAACTATCCTCTCGAGGGCAACCTCTTGCTCCTTTGCTTTCAAGGTTTCATTCAACCTGAAGAGCTTCATAATTAATCGGGCCGTATTATGATCAATTACCCATAAACCTTTCGGCCTCTGGCGAATGACTTCCAATAAAGTATCTTTACTACTGGTAAGTTCAATGAGACCGCTGAGGTTATCAATGGAAAAAAGATCAGTGTATTTATCCGACGTATAAATCCCCAATTCCTTAGCCATTTTCAGGCCCTCGGCCTCGGGGTTGGGGTCACAGACTCCTGCGATGTTGATGGTCAGGTCTGGTAAGAGATCCTTCTGGAGAAGTTCCAGAAGGGCCTTGCAGCGTTCACCTCCCCCTACTATGGCTAAATTCAGCGTTAATTTCTGAGCGGGACTTTCTAACAGCTCACTATTCTCTGCCATGGTGATGCTCCTTAAATTAAGCGCGTCCATGTTTTGCTAATGTCTTACTGCAGTATATGCGAATGAGGGGGGTTGGTCAAGTGGGGGATTGAGGGGCAGTTGGTCTGAAAACCTTGGCCTTAAGTTTGATTGATCATCGCCATGATCTGGGAGTCATCAAATCCTTTCAGGCGAATTGCACCACTCCGGCACGATGCGATACACAATCCACAACCCTTACAAAGAACGGCATTGACCACTGCCGGTCCATCTTCCGGGAAGGATGGTGCGTTGAAGGGACAGACGCTCATACATACACCACACTGGCTGCACCATGCAGGGTTTACTTCTGCCACCATGCCGCTTACAGTTACCTTGCCTGCGGCCAACAGCCCCGTCGCACGCGATGCAGATGCCAATGCCTGGGCAATACTTTCATCTAAAGATTTCGGATAATGCGCCAGCCCGCAGAGGAAAACGCCTTCGGTGGCAAAATCCACGGGCCGCAGTTTGGCATGGGCCTCAATAAAAAAACCTTGTTCATTCATAGGGATCTTAAAATACCTGGCCAATTCCTCTTCGCTCTCCGGCACAATAGCCGTTGCCAGGGTAAGCAGGTCTATCTCCATTTTGACCGGTTTCCCTAAGACGTGATCCAATACCTCAATTTCAAGGGTCTGTTCCCCTGAAAAAACCTTAGGCTTGTTTTCAAGATCATAACGAATGAAAATAATCCCTTCTTTCCGAGCTTGATTATACAGATCTTCTCGTTCACCGTATGTCCTCAGGTCTCGATAGAGTACAAAAACGGTCATCTGTGGATTGCGACGTTTCAATTCCAGGGCGCTTTCCATGGTATGGGTGCAGCAAACACGACTGCAATAAGGACGATCAGACTCGCGAGATCCCACGCACTGGATAAAAGCCGCTGTATCGATTTTTTCCAAGAGTGGATCATCATGAATAAATCGTTTATCGAGCTCCAAGTGAGTGAGCACCCGTGGGTCCTGCCCATAGAGATACTCATCGGGCTTGAATTCCGTTCCCCCTGTGGCTACAATTGCGATCCCATGATCGAGGGTAATTTCTTCTCCCTCCCGGGGGGTCAACACCGAATGAAAATTCCCTACAAAACCTTCCACATCAGTCAGCTCTGTAGAACAATGCACATGAATAAGGGAGTCGTTCTCAACGCTTTCAATAAGCCGCTGGACATAACCCTGGATATCTTCGCCTCGCCACGTCTTGTAAAGGAAGTTAGCCTGTCCCCCAAGTTCCCGAGAACGTTCCACAAGGTGGACCTCATATCCTTGTTCTGCCAGGTTCTTCGCTGATGTCATGCCCGCCACACCCCCGCCGATGACGAGCG